>Ga0181612_152248_pt1 | contig 27677 bp, 13 predicted proteins | sample HoacroProtozoa21_FD_119630 | JGI IMG/M metagenome (GOLD analysis project Ga0181612, IMG submission 119630) | Hoatzin crop microbial communities from Cojedes, Venezuel. Combined Assembly of Gp0051906, Gp0051904, Gp0051908
CGAGTGTGAGTGGTTGTATTGCACAGCACCCGTCGCTGCGGGGTGGCGGGAGGAGGCTTCCCCACCTCAGTGCGGGTTTTGGGAAGCGTGGTAACAGAACTGCCTGTCCCTTCTGGCCAGACTGTTTCACTGAGGGCATTTGAGTCAAAGCAGCTTAAAAGGCCTGAAAATATGTGATAGTTGTAATACGCGGTAAGGCCACAGTGCTGTATTTTGGTAGGTTCTGAATCTCTGCTCCAGATTCATTGCAAATCAAGTGGTGCTGTATTAACCTGGTAAATACACAGTGACAAAGTGTTTACTAATGAAATGAAACATTTACTGATGAAGTGTACACTAAGGATAGTGAGGGAGTTAAGCTGCCGGGGCTACAGGAGGTCGTTTACTAGTTCACGACAGCCTTCTTGGTCTGAAGAGTAGTATTGAGTCCACGTTCAGCTGTGTGTGTGTATTCAGCCGTAATAAGTGGCATATAGACAGTGCACGAGGGGAACGATAGGGATTGCTTACTGTTTCAAAAAATGAATAAATACATAATTTGCATGATTCTATAATGATTTCTTTGCCTTGTGGCTTTGGAATTTCCAGAGGATTACTCAAGAGCCTAGTCTTCAAATTACTCTAAACAGAGTTTAGATTTTTGCCTCTTGTCCCGCGCTGAGTTACTAGCAAAGCACAGAAAGATGTTTCCTTCCTTTCTGACATTCTGTATATTACTCTATGGTTTATAATACTGGGTGGACACATACCAGGGTCTGAACTTAGGAGTTTATCGCCCAAATCACAGAATCATAGAAAGTTTTGGGTCGGAAGAGACCCCTAGAGGTCATCCAGTCCAACCCCCCCGCAGCGAGCAGGGACACTGCTAACTGGATCAGGTTGCTCAGAGCCCTGTCCAACCTGGTCTTGAATGTTTCCAGGGATGGGGCCTCCACTACCTCTCTGGGCAACTCGTTCCAGTGTAGTCCACTCTAGTTTTAGAGAAGATGATTGACAGTAATTTCCTTTGGAGTTCTCAAGTGTTTCATCTGAATTGACCTTTTCGCAGCTATTTTCTAAAATGCCGTAAACAAAGCTCCTAAAAAAATCAATTTAATCAGGAAAATAATGTTGTAATTGGTGATTTTTTGCTTAAATTTAAGGCAAAAAATTAATTCAAGTTCAAATAGCAGAAAAAATGGAATATTTTCAGAAGTGTTAATTGGAAAGTACGGTATTTATCCCGTGTAATTAAAATACTTGAATCATTTCCACTCTACCTCTAAAATCATCTCTGTTCAGGAATCCCGTCTCTAAACTTGTTTCTTCCATTTGTACAATCACAATCCACCATGTAATTTGCTGCTACTCGAGCTCCCTAAAACCTGCTCAGTTCTGCTCTCTCCCTACTCTAGCTCCTTCCTCCAAACACCCTTTTCAAGAGCGTTTCTCTTCCCAGCTTCTAGTCTCTACTGAACTTATCACATCAGCCTTTCAGCATGCCCACGTACGACCCGAATCCCTTCTGCAGATGTCAGATTGCTCGCCAGTTCCCGGTTCTCCCTCTTCATTTCCAGATGCATCACCTCCTTCCTGACCGGTTACCTTTCCCAGGCTCCACCTTAGAAGACAGTTTTTCCTTTGATCATAGTCCAGACACCACTAAGCTTCAAATTCTCTTGCCTCCCAACCTAAATCACCAAAATACTAACAGGAACGGTGCCTTTACACAAACTTCTTTCTTGTTTACACACAGAAACACTGGCGGTTTCCTTCAGTCAATGGCTCTAGCCTCCCAAACAACTGCCACTGCATCCACAGCCTTCGGTGGAGAAGAGACCAGAGGTACGAGAGCTTTTTTTTTTTAATACAAGTCAGCAGTAATGGCTATCTGTCTTCCCAAGAGACCTCCAGCTTGGAGGTCTATAAACCCTACCGTCTGCCACACAGCACGCAGAGCCAGGAAAGAGCGCTGCAGATCAGCCAGAGTGAAAATCTCCATCTTGGATTTCATAGGAAACTACAAAGAAATTGAGAATCCTGCCCCTCCTCTCTCTGTTTTCGCACAAGCTGCCAAACAGATAAAGAACAGCTTGGATCCACATCATCAATTTATTATACAATTTATTCAAGCCAAAATTCTGTACGATTGACTTTAATTCCTTTAACGAAAGAAATTACACCTTCAGGAAATAAAACCATACGCCTCTAATTAATTAAACTATTTGACATCAACACTATCATTCATATATAAATAATGTTCATCTCTGGGCAGTTATCACTATGCCTAGAAAACTCCTTTGCATCAGGGAAAAGCACCACGAAGGAAAGCACACAGACCAGTGAAATTTTGTCAGCTTCAATCTATCTGTTTGCCTATTAAGCAATAATTGATAATGCTATTAACAATATATTAACAATGGATTTCACATCTTCAGCAGGAAAGCCATGTACAACTATCAGTGTATAATAAAATACTCACTTCCTCTTATAGTTGTTGTTTGTAACAAAAATACCTGTTGTGTATTCACCTGTTCTAATCAACTTACCTCTTGAAAACAATTATCAGCGCCTCCATTACCTACACCACAGTCACTCCTCACAGTTCTAGAGATTTTGATCACTTAATTGGACTAATCCAGTAGGCTGCAGCGAGAGGATCTTAACGTCCTCCAATAATGGGAAGTGAGTACTGAAATACAGGTGCCGTAAAGGAAAATACAGTTCAACTTGTAATCTCTTCTAACTTTCAGCATGATACTGTACGTACTGACGATGGGAAGTGAGTGACTATAGTGCATGTGAGAGAGTATGAAGCAGCGTGTAGCTATGCACCTGTGAATAAACACACAGAGTAAACAAATCTGAACGGTCAAACAGATAAAAGTGATCCTCTCATTCGATCAGAGTCGTCTCATAATGAAAATAGTCTTTTACAAGAAAAATGTAATACTCTCACTACATTAGAAAAACAGTTGTTCTTTATCACAAAACCAGAAATCCTGCTTCTTTACAACTTCTTGGGCAGAGATTTCATGTAGCCAGAAAAAGGGTATCTCCTAAAGTTCCATGTGTTTCGCGCCTAAAATTACTTCTGGAAATAATCAGTAAACAGTAGTAGAGACATATTTGTAATTTTTGCCATTGGAAGTACTTCTAATTTTGCACAATTATCACCCAAGGTAGTCACATGCACACTTACTCGCTGAGTTGGGCCACACCGCCATCGTGGGCTTCTGCTTGTTCCACAATGCCTCTTCAACTCTAGCTTCTGTTTTCCGTACAGTGGAACCATGAGGATTTATTTGTTCTGCTGTTACTGACAAGCCTGCATACAGAAGATAACCATACCTATTTAAATAAACCACGCTGCATAAAATTACTGAATTTAAAAAGAAACGTGGAATACCATGCTCTAATAAGAACACATCAATTAATATTTAGCTGGACATTCAAAATAAAGATTAGAATCAAGAATATTTGTTTTCTACTGACAAAATAACCTACTGCTTGCATGGTCTTAAAACTGCCAGCTCTTATGGATTAGAAAAATATGACTGTCTCTCACACTTGGGTCCCCAAAGATTGCACTCTTCTATCCGTATTTCCTCTATAAAGCAAATTCTTATTGACAGTTTCAATTTTTCCTGATTTTAAACAGATGATTAAAAATAAGTGGTAATTCATAATGGCATTGTATGCCATATCAGAAAGAGTATCTGAATAAAAACCTTGTACTGTCACCATGATTTATGTTCTGTAAAATGGATCCATTTCAGAGTCAATATGAGCTCTTAGATTAAGAAAATGCAATTCAGCTTTTAACAAACGGTCTGGTTTGCCTTCTGTAATATAAGTTCATCTCACAGCTTCTACTATTTCATAGGTTTTTAAATTAAATTCTAAAAATGCAAACTTTCATATTGGTTAAGCATATTTTAAAGACATAAATTAATCTCTAAAGTTCCATATTTGTGAACTAGAATATCCTATCCATCCACTAGAAAAGTCTTCAAAATGTCATGCCATGTATCCAGCAGTAACCAGAACCAAGTGATCAAGAGCTGACACGAAGCTCTAAAGCTGCAGAAATTTAAAAATTCACAAAGGAACTCTCACCTAATAGTTTATAGTTACAGTATAAGTTTTTAATACAAATATTTTAAATTGCATATCAAACATGTTTTATTACTAAAAACATCCACCACTTCTAATTATCTGCTGGTTTCAACAAGAAGCTACCAATTCCAATACTCTAGTACATATTGTTCTTAATTTATCAACTTAGAACTTGCTATCCTTAGATTTACCGTCGTCCCACAACACCACCTCATTTCAGTAATACAAGAACAAGAAATTCTAGTTTAACTTCTAGATACTACACAGTTCATCATTCTGTTACACTGCAGCACTTAGAAATTGGTCACCACTCTCAGTACTGAGTAAAAATGGCAGAACTGTCAAAAAAAAAAAAAAGTTGTGGAAAAAGAAAGTGATACAGAAAATACCTTCCATTTTAAAAACTATGTAAGATTGCTAAATAACTTGCCAAGAGAATTGTGAAGAAAACGGATATGGAGCTTTTTAGCCTTAATCCTCCACTTCAGTATCCTGGAAGTAAGTTAAGAGCTAATACATGGCGCAATTCAGAAAATCAATGGCTTTTCGACTGGGTAAAGATTAAAAAGCCTACAGCACCTGTCATTTGCCTTCCGAACTCCTCTGCGATTCCAGACAGAAACACTTGATAACATTTCCAGAGAATTTACTACAAGCTTCACGCACATCAGCTTGCTCAGTGCCACCCCAATCTCATGTTGAATGTTGAAGTCCTTCCAAATGTAGCCAAGACAATGCTGGCCGAGACCCAACCGAGTATGGGCTATGTTCTTTCTGTCAGAAGACAAATTTCCTTTCCGATGGCCACAGCCACCCGCTCTGACTCCATCTGTGACTGCAACACTACCTTGACCTCTTCTGAGCAGGTATCAACACAAATTTTATATTCAGGTCAAGAACAGCCAGTAGATTCGCACAATAAACCTGGACGTCTCTTCCAAAGTCTCCCGTTTTGCATTATTGCCCTTCTTTCACAAGAGTGCTGTTGGCAGCGTAAGAATTTTAACTCTGCTAAGGCTTGAAGGCAGGATCCTTTATCCAGCCGAGTCCAGGCACACATGCAGAGAAAACTGGACACTGAATGTTGGGGTTTTTCCCCCACCAGACTATAAACATGCCAGTCTGGCACTTCTGAGGGATGATGAAAACAGAAGCTTAGTGTACTCTGAGCTAAAAAAAAAGCAGCCTGCTGTGCGTCAAACAATGAAGCACACTCCCTGCGACTTCAGTCTCAGCATTCATTTAAGGACTTCAGTCTCAACAGTCATTTAAGGCCTTGCTTGGACATGTCATGTGGATATTAAAACGAAGTACTTGAAGGTTCAATTCCCCACCGCTTTGTCTCAAACACTGGTCGGGCAACAAGGCCAGCTGCCTGATTCAGCACGACTTCATCCGGTAGCTCCACCCAGGCAATCAATCTGGCACAAGCTGCCAGCCTCGCTTTTCTAGGTGACCAGTTGCACAAAGCTTGTGGACACCAAAAGGCATAGTTTACACTGCTTATGCAGTTTTCCTCAAGTATTTCCTCATTGAAACATTCCACTATTCCCAAATATACTCTTCTTATGAAGCAGAGGGGAAGAAGGAGGATCTGGGCATCTTTTCTATACCTGACCCTCTGGTAACCAGTCCAACCAGAAATCCCTTAATAACCTTGTGGACATCCAAGCCAAAGAAGAAAATGCAAGCATACGTCTTTGTCGTCCCTTGTCCAAAATGTTCTGAAACATGGTACATGTCAAAGTCGAGATCAGCACGTACACTGTGATTGTGCTGATCTGCTGTCTTGCTGACCATATTCTGTAGAGCCAAATGGGAGTGACAGCGGGGTTGGTCAGCATTCACAGTCCTTTCATCCATTACAATAACTGATGCCAAGACTACATGCCTGAAGTGCCATCTTCTTGATGTTCTAGGCCACAACTCCTGATCCAGGGCCAGGACAATCTCTTGTGCTTCCCTTACAGCATAAGCTTTCCTTGGACCTCAAGAGCTTGGTATGTTTTTCTTCTTTCTTAACTAGTTAATCTAAGAAAGCTTCTTCCATGCATTCCAAATCTTCTGTCCTTAGCAATCCAGTAAGTGATCTTAGCCTTGCACACTCTGCAGCTGGACCAACTGCAGAGCTCGTTTGTTCTTGAAACCACCACAATGTGGTCCAAAAGCATGAGCATCTTTGAAATGTGGCTTGCACGTAATCTGTGACACTGTAACGGTCTCCACACCAATACCTAAAACGCACTTTGAAACCTGTCCATTGCTGTATGTGAGCTGTTGTCGCTCACCAACAGCTGGTGCTGCTAGTCACCCACCTGTATCTGAAGGTCCACTAACCAGCATCTGACACTAACAATATCTTCTTTTGCTGATTCAACAAGTTCACTGCATGATACCATCAGCCTTCATTACAGCTTCTGAAAACCCACCTCTTTCAGCCAGGTCTGAAGCTTTTCCCCTCAGAAATATGTGTTACTTGGGCAGCATTCCAGTTAGCTCTTGGGAGACTTACAAGGAGGGACCTACAAGCTACACAGTCACTCTCTGTAACAAAGAGCTCTTACAAACAGCTACTTTAACCTTGGAAGCAATAACTTTTAACAATCATGGGGGACTCATAACGGATAATTAACTGAGCCAAGCTCACAGTGTGACACCGAGACCAGAATTGTGGATATTCTTATGCTTCTAACAGAAAAGTACAGAGGAGAAATGAAGGCATTATACTAGTTCTATTTTACAACAACAGTGAATTACAACTGGTTCTCTTATCCACAATTCAAGACATATGTTGGAAGCTCGTAGAGAATTAGACAAAAAAATGCATGACTGAATAGGAAAATAAAAGGAACTGTATCCATTTCAACCTGAAGAAGAGAAAGCCTATAGATACTGGCATTATTCAAAGAAATTTATTAATAAAGAGCATTCAGTCTACTGACAGAAGTATTTCAAGAACCAGCAGCTATAAGTTAAGAGCAGCCAAATTCAACCTGAAAATCAAATAACGCAGTTTTTCACCAAAGCAAGAGGCAAAGCAGGAAACAACTTGCCAAGGTAAAGCTCGAATTATTAAAATCAGTAATCCCTAAGTCAGCATCAAATTTTGTTCTAATGTTATAGTTCAGTGATTTTCAAAGTTTTTCAATTTTCAGAACTTTAAAAATTTTAAAAAGGATGGTGCCTTATCAGACAGCTCATATAGTTGGAGAAAGTAGCCAAGATTCAAGCTCAATCACCTTTCAACACGCACTGCTCGAGTCTGACATGCGTTCCATATTTCACCTTAAATTTTTATATGGACATTTTGAAATCCTGTTTTCTCTCCTATATATGTTGTGTTACGACAAATGAAGTTAAACATACCTCTTTTTCTTCTCGCTTCCTTTATTTCTTCACACATCTTATTAAATTCTGGATCCAGTTCAGCAGCAATGATAGCATGAGCAGTGTCCTTCAAAGTACAAGCTCTATGTCTAATGATTTTATCTGGAAAACAGAACAGCACGTTTGTTAATTTTACCACAATTATTCCAATTTTGTACCATTTCTATGTTGTTCTGTATTGTATATTACAACACTGATCCAGACAGAAGTAACTGGGAAATATAACAAATGTATGAAAATGTAGATGGATCAACACCGTAGCATGCTCAAAAATCACAACCCAGCTACAGAGATACAGGAGTTTTCAGGAGTACAAATTATTACTTTAATCAACAGTGGCATTTATAAACAAATGCAAAGAGTGAATGGTGAACACACCTAAATGAACTTGCAACCCTTAGACCCTTGCTAGACTCAGCAAGTGCAGATCTACACTGCGTAACGGGCTACGGCGCAGCGTCCCAAAGGTAACAGGAGACTTGTCCAGGAATGAATTTACCCACTGGGGTCAAGGAACATTCATACAATTACACTGCCTGGAAAATCACACTGGATGTCTCCTGCATCTGTAAGGTAGACCTGGCTTGCTTATATTCCTCCTGTTTGATTTTTTTTTTTTTAACCTTAAGTTATTGCATAATTGTTGTTTAACAACTGCTAGAAAATTCAAAATTATGATACAACAGATTATTGCTTATATTGAATAGCTATTTCTCATTTTAATCTATCGAGAAAAACTGTCAAGAAACAAGCCTCAAGTTTGCTACTTTCTCATCTCTATTTAGAGAACAGGACAAAAAATATTGCCCACACAGGAAGCCTAAATGCGACTCATTAAAAAACATTTTTTCAGAGAAGACCAATTCCCATACCTTTGAAACACGCAAAATAAATTATTCCAACACTGTTGAAACTTAAAAAGTAGTTGTAACTTGATAAGTAAGCCCATATGGGGAGAAAACTGACATCTAAATGTTGCTTTTCAATGAAACCTACAACACTCACTGTTTGTCTTTAGTACAAACATGTTTAATTTGTCAATTCATCCATACTGAATTACTTTTTCCAGCTGATGGAGGTACTTCAACAGCAAATATCAACATTAATGTCTACAACATATTATACAATTAGTGGATTTAATCTGTTTTAATAATCACTAAAGACAACAATTACAAATATCAGTGAACATTTATTAAACAAGGCTTATAATTCTAGAAACAGCACATTTTACAGCTGTCAAAACTGCTGAGTGAAAAAGAATATCCAGTATGTAGCTCAAGTGAGCCCTATGTACATTTTCTGCAGAAATCTACCGCCACTTAAATCTGGAACCTAGACATTTTTAGCCACATGTATTTGTGAGGCACTATGTTTTATGATCACAAAAAATATTCTGCATTCTTTGCAGATGTAATTTTGCAATATGAGACTTTAAAAAGTTGGTCAGATAACAAAGTTTAAGATGCCCTCGCAAAAGAAAAAGGAAAAAAAATTAAAAGAAAAACCAAATCAAGCGTATTTGACTGAGCTTCTACTTTCCTCTAATCCTGTGATGAGCAAGAGTTTCCCACAGATAGTGCTTCAAAGAGGCAAATACTATTATGTCTAACACACAATGGTTATGTTTCCATGCCTTTAAGAACATTTCCTGGTCAAACAATGGAGGGAAAGGAAAAAAAAACCACCCCACTGTCTTACTATATAACCGATCTGAAATTTTCTAGCAAAGGACCAGGAAAAATGCCCAAAGCAGCCAGTTTTTACAATCTGTACTGGATATAAAAAACCAGCTAGTCTGGTACTCCAATTGCTTTTCAACTGAACAACAGGACAGAAGCAGGTACAGTATGATTCTTCTGCAAACTGAAGCATGAAGCAGAGGCAAGCATATATATGCCCGGCTTTAAAGAACGTGAACATTTATAGGTTAATATTCAGTCAATGCATCTGAACGTACGTAATGCTCAGAACAGACTTGATGTGCTGTTTCAGCAGTGTATTCATACAACAGCTCAAGAAAACTTGCGTGCCAGCAGAGCAAGCAATACATCCTCAATTGTTGACAATGCAGAGGACAGAACTGTCTTTCATTACCTACTCAATGATGAGAAACTCCAGTCCAAAACCTAACCTAGAAACAGCCAGATCCGTCTCTTCCAGCTCAGTCCTGATGGCAAGGAAAACCAAAATATCCCTATTTCGGTTTCCTAAATATACTTCTTAAAACTCTTTCTCTTTGGACAAACTCAGTGAAAACTTCTGCCACTAAATATTCCCCAAAGCTGTCTTTGCTATTTTGTACTTCTGAAACAGTGAATCTGTGACTGGTGTTGCTTATGATCCTGAGCAGATCTGACCTAGCAAGTCTGTAGTCCCATAACACCTTCTCCAAAACTGCAAAAACCCTCCTCAGACTACATTTCCTAGAATTAAACAACCAAGCCCACAGATCCAAATGGCCTAAAAATGAGAACAAGAGGTGTACATTAAAGCAAATTTTTCCCAAAGCCCATCATTCAGTCACAAACGTACGTCTGTCACATGCAGGAGGTATCTCTCATAGTCCTCCTCTTCTAAGCAGGCTCTTCAGAGACACTCGGAATCCCAAGTGTCCATCACGGGCTTTGATTAGTTCACATCAATTACACATTAGAAGTCCTCAAAAGGGTGTCATCCAGAACACAGAAAACCTTTTGCTGGATTTTAAGAATGTCTTTTTTTAGTTGTAAAATAAAGTGCATCATAAATTGAAGAAACGAAGTTTATTTTCTACAGATACGAACCAGCACTGGGTTCAAAAGGCAAATGTGAAAAACAAGTGCAACTACTTGACCAGACTACACTGTGTCTAGTCCACGCATGGGACATTTGCAAATTCCTCACAAAATCAGAAATTTGAGAAGCAAGAAAAATACAGAAAAACAGGCTTTAACCTGGTGAAAAGATTTCACAAGAATTAATGAAAAACCTTTCAACACACAGGACTATATATGCAGATGGCCCCAGATTTCCAAGTATCACATATATTAAATATAATTCCATTAAAAGGGTGCTGCTTTGTTGTTGTTTTATTGATGACTCTGGAAGCTGCCAACAGAAAGGCTTTCTTTTGGCAACGTACACTCTGAGGCGGCCCTAGCAAAGAGCACACAAGATGTTCTTTCCTTAGAGTCTAAACAACTTTCACATGCATTTCAACCTACAAATTCCATTTTAATTGAAAGCATCCCATCACGCTTTGTCAAGACAATACCTTCTAATCTCTCCTAATCAGCTGCAACTGATTTCCTTGCCTGATGATTTATCACATTTTATTTCTATCCCCAAATACACAGTTCTTAGTTTCTGCGTGTGAATTTCATGTTCTAAGCCAACATGGAAATAAAAGCAGGCCACTGCCAGATTGCTTGCAGGATTCTCTACAGAGCTCTCCAAATTACGTTGGGGTTTTGCTGCATATACAAAGTCTATTCACTGAAAAGGAGCTATCAAATTTGAAAGGGAACTATAAAACCTAATTTATTAGAAAATAACTCTGAATGCTGTAGTTCTCCTGCTCTTCTAATGTCCCCCAGTGCACCACATGCCTCAAAATACTAAAAGCACAGACCCTTAGGACTTGCTTATCCTAATTACCATATAGCACGGGGTTCATTTAAATGCCTGAACAGTAATCAGATATGTGATTAAATGCCAAGCTTTCAGGTTTAGGTAGGCCAAAGCGAAGCAGGTCCTCACCTCCAGGATCTTTGTCTGGGTTGTACTCCAATGCATTGCTGCAGATCAGGTCAATGTCTGTCAGGAAATCCTTGGCTGTTAAGTAGTTGTGTTTATCAATTTTGGTTATTACTGTTGATAGGTCCATTGGCTCTTTGATAACTTCAAGGTAATCTGAAACCTACAAACAAACAGCATACAGAAATGACACAGGACCTTATGCACTCCCTTTGAACACTGCCAGTTTCGCATCTTTATACTCTTATTCATTCCACATGCTTAGCTCTAATACATTAACTAAACATTTTCAATTCTAAACAAATTTATGTTGAAAACATATCACTAAAAACATAAGACTTCCAAAGCTACTTTTTCTTCAGTAGCTCACTAATTTCTCTTTCAAAATCAATTTAACAGTATTTTTGATGCATTTTAAATGTATGTTTAATTTTGACTGATTTATTTATAATTTTTTTTTAAGTGTTATAAAGACTATCTGGGATTATAAAGGTAAAAACAATCAGCTTAAAACCCTAGAAAAAACTAGGGAAGCTAAATTCTGTTCATCTTGTAGGTAAAAGCTCTCATTAAACTGAACAGTCAGCTTCTCAGCTTTTAAATACCTTCTATTGAATAGTTCCTTCAATCACTTGTTCAACAAAAAAAGTCAGGTTTTATTGACTGAAGACGTCAGACTGACTGTGCAGAAGGGCAGTCTACAGGGAAAGCTTTGTGTCAGAGTTCACAGCTTACTATGAGCTTAACTCACAACTGGAGATTCAGCAGCCACTAGGGTACACAGAAAAGTATTTAACGTAATTAATGGTACCATAAAGGGCTCAATCCTGATAGTTAAATCCATCAGGACAGCTGCTGTAACAAAGTTCACCAAAAAAAAGAAAATCTATCAATTTGTTATTTACTTCAAGGAAAAAAAAACCTATGCTTGAACTTTTCAATGTGATTAAGATCACAATCAATTAAAAATACTGGCAGCCTCAGAAACAGTATTGCGTTTTCTCTTTTGACATCACCCACGTACGATGGTGACTGCCAAAATACTGAAAAGTTAAATACATATTCAGATCAAGCCATAATCGCTCTGTAAGAATTTTTTTTTTAATAAAGTATCTGTAGTCATTCATACAAAAATATATTACAACATCTAACATTAATGCATTACTTCAATGGACAGCAGTCTAACACCTAATTCCTTAAATATACACATCAAAATTTATGATGAAAAATTAAAATGGCAAAAATTCTCTTTTTGCCTCCATTTATGGAACCGTGATTATAATTGGTTTGGTGACTGGAAAGCCAAGCCATGGGCTTCCTTTTATTGTTAGCACATCCTCAGAAGGATTCTTCACTCGAAACTCTAAACATTGCTGCTGAATAAGTCAGGAAAATCCTTGACTTATCACGTAGCAGCATTCTCTGCAACACAAGTAGGAGTGGAACAATCTTAACATATTTTCTCAGAAAGCCAAGCAGACAGGCTCTTCTGGAAAAGGAAAGGATAGTCCTGTGCTTAAATGCACCAGGTGGGACAAAAAGGATTACATTTAATTTTCTAGTGCTGGAATATATTAATTAGCATGGTTTTGGCAAGTCTTTAAATAACATTTCAATTCTCCATCTACAAAACAAGAAAGGTAATTTGTTCCTTCTTTACGCGCCCTTATTCATGTGAGTTTAGACCACACGTCCTTCAGGGAAAGGACCTGCCTTTACTACAAGTATGAAGCATTTCCTACAATAATGGGGCTCCCAAGCAGTTTCATTTAAAAAAAAAAAAAAAAAAAAAATTCAAAGTTACTGCTCAGACCATGCCACACTACGTTGCCACGTTAAAGAGCTCTTGTCAGTCTTTCAAAAGCAGTCAGCTACAGAACATTATGGAAAGCTCAAATTAAGAGAGGACTGCGTGGGTCCACACAAGATGCCTGTTCCATCCTGCACAGAATTTACACTGCAAAGCCGCTTTTTACAGTGCTGTACTTTTAATGCACCATATTCATCTCTTAATGTCTTCCAAAAGAGATGCTTCTCTTCAGAAGCAATTAAGCTTTTTTTTTTTTTTTAATTAGCAAGCTTGCAAAGCTTGCCGTGCCCCAGCATCTGATCTCAAAGTCAGGCCAAACACAATCCTATACACATAGCAGCACCTGAACATAGATTTGCCGATCGAACTGTCTCATCAGTTCGGTGTGCACACTCCATAATCGACCAGTTAATGCCTTATAATGTGCCACTGTCTGTGATTAATGACATCCACAAGCATTACTGCTGGAATTATTCAACAATACCATTAATGCTCAATACATTACAGAACACAGATCACTTTCCCAATATTAGCATGCCTATAGGATTATAATGTAAAAGCTTTCATTAAAGAATTATACTTAGTTTCAAATATTTCAGAAGTACTGGTAGGGACAGAAATAGTGGCATTTTTAAATGCTGATTTCAGTCATCAAACTGACAGGAATGCACAAGGTTTTTCAGTAGGTCACTGGTACAGCCAAAGAACATGCTCCAAGTCCTTGCATCACAGATGAGGCTGTGACTATCTCACCAGCTAAAAATCAGCATTTTAGCTTGGAGAGATCATGGATCACACCTATTTTTCTTACTAACTTATCCGTTTCCTTTTTTTAATTTACATTCTCTTTCTAATAGTTTCAACTTCATCGTTTGCACATTACTGAAACAAGACCTTTTCAATATCCACCGGTTTGCTGAAGACGTTAAAGCGTTTGTCTGTGGCCAGCCTCTTGGTAACATCCCTGAGAAACAACCGCAGCTCTCTCAATGTGTTCTCCTCCTGGTCCTCCATTCGCTCCTTTTCTGCTTCTGACAGCTCACGGGCAGGACATGGCAGTGCAAGAGGAAGAACTTCCAGAGCACGAAGAGCTAGGGAAAAAACCAAGAAGTCAGACCATGGAAATATTAACAACGCAGCAGCTCTTGGGATTACGCCACTCCAAATTTCATTATATATTTCATCTGCCTCATCGATCTATCACTGCATCCTTAACCCCCCAGCTCTCCATTTCCAAAATTGATAACCGTAATGCACAAAATTTATTCTGGGCACTGATTAGCCCTGTCAAATGCTAATTACACTAACTATCATTTACCCACACCTTTTGAAAAAGGAAAATATCACAAAAGAAAACATTGAGAACACATTATTATTGGTTTTACTGTAACTTAGTTTACCAGCCTGTTTCCTTCTTGGTGGGGGCTTTGCTGCCTCATGAAGAATTAACCCTTTGAAAAATCGCAATCTGTCTTCTTCACTTGGTCTTTGAATATAAAAAATCTCTTCATACTGGATTCTGAAAATACATTTTACCTAAAAAAAAAAGCCATATGAAAATTGAGCCCCCACTCAAAAATACATGATCAATGACTGCATTAAAACACTGGTCACAAACTTTTCAAAATTAGCCACAGGACAAAAGATAGTAAACTCCACCCAAAGCTGAGTACACAGTCTAGGAAAAACAAGTACTGTAATTCAAACTGAATTTTCTGTAGTAACTAAACTTGCAGTATCCCGTGATCCTAACAACGGCCATCTCTGCAGTGAAAAGAGAACAGGCAGGAGGGAAAAGAAAAATAACAAAAAGCAAAGAAAATGTTCAGTAAAAACACAGGAACTCCCCTCCCCCCTCCTGAACCTCAGATGATGTAGAGCTAAAGGTCAGGCCTTTAGACTAAATCTGTATCTAATTACACCAGAGTTATTTGTCAAAATGAACCATTTTGTCTTCTCACCAAAGTAGCACAGATATTATGAAAATCAGTAATATGGATGTACATCCCTCATTAAAGAAAACTGCAAACATTTCATTAATATTGCATTTTCAGTTTGACGTATTTTAAATTAAGTTAGAAAACCAGTGCATAACAGAACATTTTTACATGATCAAAACATTATACAGAGCACACGCCTCCCTAACAACACCTCCTTCCACAACAACTTACCTCTTCAGGCAATTCACTATAGACGGACTCAGAGGTAGACAGTAGAAATATACGGGAGAAAGATGGTATATCTCGCAGCAAAGTTACAAAAGTAGCTCTCACAGTTTCACTGACAGCTTCCCACCAATCACCAATATTAGGCACGTAAATAATACTTGGTACTGTTCTTCGAGCTTCACGAAAGATCTAATTAAAAGAAACAGTGGTATCTAAGCTAATTGTTATCACTTGGGAGTAATAAAATTATTGTGGCATAGGAAATGACTCACGTTTGTGGTATTTTATATAAAAATGTTCTGGTAAAATAAAATTATCTAATGACAAAGGCTTTCTAAACAAGTGTTTGCAACTGTTAGCTGTATCATTCTATTATTTTATGTGGGAGACTACAAAACAACTACTTGTCATGTATGTTTTAAATCCTTGCTAAGACTGAGCAGTCAAGATGAAAATTCACCTGTTTGCAATCCATGCAAAATCCACCACAAACTGTTTTGAAACCTAAAACAATTAAAACTGAGTGAACCTAGAACCACAGCACACCAGCTCACACACAAACTAATAAAATGGAAATCAGGAACTGAATATCCAGATTAAGCTTACTTGACATTAGGTGTGTGACTGAGGGGGCAAGTTAAAAATGTAATTGCTCTCCCTAGTCAGCAGAGATCTCTCGATCACCCTCCAGAGATTCCTTCCTTTTAAACATGAAAATAGAAGGAGCCTATGAAAACCTGGCTTTTAAGTTACATTTCAGTTAGCTGCTTTTATCTTGATGCAACGGATCTGTCCCAAAATTACATCATTTACTCATTACAAGCGATTCTGAAATGTCACCTGTGCACACGATTCTTCAGGCGTTTTGGCACTGACTGAATAAAGTGCTGGCAGATCTAGCCTGTGTACAGGGAATTTTTCCAGAGCGTGCAGTAGTGCTGGAGCAAGGTGCGAAGTCTGACCCAAATCTCTCTCTCCAGATAGCAGTAATCTTGGTCTGTGAGAGCCTGGCTGGTGGTAAGATGATCTGCAGCAAAACAACAGTTACAAAATACAATTACCATGCTGATGTTATTAATGGATGGATATCTGTAACAAGATTTTCTTAGAATCCCAAAGACCTTCAGTAATGGGTAATAGTTTCCTACAATAGCCTTGAAAGATTCAACTAACTGTAGTATACCTCAACACTACTCCAAGTCTCAGTAACTCAAGCTTTCTTTATTCTTTGATTTCATAACTTAACTCAGACTCACCTGTGCAAACCTGTGCACATATTAAAATCATGAAAACTTTGATTATAATCAGTTTATTTAAAACCAATTCCTTGATCATATAAAAAGACTTAATGGACTTCCAGTGAAGGTATTTACTTAAGCATGTCTCATTCATTCCTAACTACCAAAGAATCTCCTTAGTAGCCTCAGGAATTCCAGGTCAATCCCTTCATCCCTTAAAGTGCTACCCAAGGTTTCCAAGAATCACCTAACATTTCAATACTTCGTTTATTTAAGAAATAGGACCTGAAGTAGGATTGAATAAAATCACTCTTCATCTTCTATTCTAGAATGTTCATACACTTTACTCAGTAGCTTCCCAGACAGAAGAAAGACTTTAAATGAAAAATTGCAAACGTAAACTTGGGTTTTTTTGCTGTTGAGAAGAAATCCTAAGGAGTCTACACAAGGATTTTGGGGGGTTTATTTGTTCATTTTGGGTGGTTTTGCCCTGTTCTGGGGACAAGTGAGACATGAAGAGAGAAGCATTAGGTTTTTCTATTAGAAGTCTTTTCCATTTATAGAAAATTGGTTACGAAGCAAGAAAGCTTTTAAATTATTTTGCATTTTCTCTCATTAAGGCATTTCTATCTGCACATTAACCAGCTTGGGCAGTGAAACAAGACTGGCTGGTTTTACTTCGGGTTAAATATTTTGTAACAGCTATGAACATTGCTGACCTTTGGCTTTTCAGTTCTGGTGCTGGAGGTGACACGCACAGACAGCAATCAAAAATGCTCAGAAGGACAGGTTAAGGGAGGCTTACATACTTTTAAAAAATAAACGTACTCTTTGAGATTATTTTACTTAGACACACATCCATACAAATATATATCATTGTTTTTGTTTTGGGTTCCCCCTCCTGCCCTCACAACAAAAGCTTAAATTTGGTGTTAAAATATTTGACTATGTAACTCCAACTATTTGAACTTAAATCCTTATTTTTAAGCTTAATTTTCCATAAATGTTGTTCTGGCATCACTCTTTCGCACAAAAATTTTAGCAGTTTTCCACAAGATGGCTCTACTAAACAGTACTACTACTGAACAGTTTTCCTAACCTCATTTTCTTTATTTAGCAAACTCCTTGCAGAACCCACCACATAAAGTAGTCTAAAGCTATTCTTAATACAAAACAAAGAAATGTTTATCATTGCTAATTACTGTAGGCAGTTCAATTCATACAGGAAAGACTTACTGAAATTTCACACACACTTTCTAAATTCCCATTTTCCCAAAACTTTCCATGAAAAACAATGACAAAAAGATGTAAGAAATGCTGAGTACATTATATAATGCACCTCAACAGCTGCACACACTGAAACTCAACAATACTGCAGACCAAGAACACGCAAACAATCCCTCCAAAATATTCCTATATACCTCTCTTGCAGTTTTTAATCTTTCAAATCAAAATGGCTTGTTACAACTAAGAATTGCTGTTAACATCCTTACTTCTAAGCTACACCAGTCTGTTGCAAAATGTTTCCGATTACTGTGTCTAGGATGTGGCCCCTCCTAAGACCATTCTCACATCTAAAACTCTGATCCATACACCTCTATGTTTATATTACAGAACCCCACGGCTACCACAAAGCAAAAGATCACCTTTGATACCTCTCCTGATGTAAAAATTTCATGGTTTTACCTATCTGGTCGTATGTATTTAGAAAAACACTCACATTGTAGAATGAAGGTAGGGTTTACATATAGCAGCTGATGACTTTTTCTTTGGTGATCCTGAGTGACAACTCGTCTCAAAAATTGATGAAGCATTCTCATCTTCACTATCATCTAACATTAGACTTGGTACATCTGTTCCAAGAAATATATTAATTAGAACCTTATCACTTCTAAGTACACACACAAACAGGAAAAGACATTACAATTTTCTTCATGTAAATTATAACCCATTTTCAAATGTGGAAAAAATGAGTTAAAACTATCTAAACTTCAGAACACAGAATAAGAAGTACTTATTACTACAAAAAACCAACACAAATTAAATATTGTAGAAGTCTAATCATAATTACAATTTTTTTTTAAACCTTCAAGCAGAACAACTGCACAAATACAACAAACATTTAACTTGTTATGAAATGCTTCTTCTGGTTTTATTTCACAGTTAGAGATTCTTCAATGATAAAGTTATAAAATCTGTAATTCCGCAGACTATACAGAATTTCGTACTTCTTTATTTGTTCTAAGTGCCCAAATTTTCACAGGTACACTTCTTCCAAAATTGTTCTCAGCACAACTACCTAGACAATGTGTCTTTATGAAGAATTGTTGTCCACCCTCAGATAATCTGTCAAAGAATATCAAATTACTTTTTATCAAAATCAGTTCAATTTATTCTTCATTCATGTACTATACCTTAATCTAATTCCTTTGCTAATATAGTAGCATAACGCACTGAAGTACTTTCTACACAGACCTTCAGAAACAAAAAGCTAAAAGACTGATTACATTTAAAAGAAAGGCTGCAGGGATAAAACTGCAAAAAATACCAATATGGCATGAAACCAAAACAACCAATTGACCACTGAAAATCAGGCACAGCTAAATTAGCTACCAGCGCTGCAACAAGATCAAGAGTGGGCTGCTGTGATTTGGTAATGGGAAACAAACTGCTACAAGATCTTTAGTTGCCCCAGGAAAGAATTTCATTGCTGTCACCCAAGCAAGCCTCTCCTCCTCACTCCCAAAGAGAAGCCAGTCTGTAGTGATGGGATGAGAACGGTCCCAGCCGCTCAGCTGTACAGCAAGAGCAGCGCGGAGGCCGGGTCTCCCGCAGAACAAGATGGCCGGCAGTGGACAGGCAGCGCTTCCGAGCCCAGCCCCGCATCACTGTGGCATGCCGCTGCTCAGGGCAACCGCCCGACAGCAGCTTGGGTTGGCCACTGCTGCAAAATGAGAGCGTGAATTAGAGAGATCTAAGTGGTATTCTCAAATACACGTCCCACTGCGTGATTTGTCTGGTTTACACGGAGCCATGGCACAGGTCCTGCCGCACTCATCAAACCACCACCACGGAACAAAGGAATCAACTTCAAGGCAGCGTTAAGTGTTGGATGGAGATGTCATCCAAGGGCCGTGCATCTAGACATACAGTCCTAGGAAAAATTGTTAAGAGACAAGAAAGGTTCCCTTAAATGGCTGTGTGATACAAGAAACTGGACTCGAAGTAGGCTGGGCAGGAATAATTCCCTGCTGGTATGGGATGAGGACGTGCCACATCCCCTGGGGCAAGGCACAATGCAGTCACGCACCTGACAGTTGTTCGTTCCTCAGGGGGCAAAGATGAAGAAGGCTTGCAGACCCCAACCAGTGGCCAACAACTAGTCCACAGGAAGAAAAAGCAGGACAGAAGCTGCTGGAACATTTAGCTCTGGGCAAGGACAGAGGCCTTCAAATCAACTGGACACAGGCCTCCTAACTCCTGGCTCACCGCAGTCCCTAAACAGGCAGAATTTCTGCTATACCAAATGTAGACCATAGGGCAAGTCCTGTGCTTGTGCACTGGACACAGCTTTCTCTTCCTAAAATATAGAATTATTGAAAAAGGCAGCCCATCTTTTAATCCCAAGTATCAAGCCACTGTGACATCTTTTGCCTGAACTGACTGAATTATGAGAGACAGAAACCACTAGTGAACTGCAAAGACATGCAGAAAACTGGATTTGCAGACTCTAAGCACACCAGTAAGCACCAGCCATATACTTCGGCTCTGAATTCAAGAAAAACTGGTGCTAGTGTGTAATCCACATTTACATTTAAAATCATTGTACGTGAAAGCAGATTCTGCTGGTTTTTACACAGATTAAGCTTATTACGCAGTATTTTCTTAGGTTTCAGGGGGTAAAAAGAGAAACTAAGCTACAGAGGAAACTTCAAACAAAATCTTAGTTCTTGTATCTTCAAAATCGATTATCTACAAGCATTTAAAAGTAGCCACCACAGCAGAATCATCTACTATTTAACTCAATGAACGCTTCCATACTCACTTTGCTAGCAATAATGAGCAGTAATTAATAGGAATGTGGAGAATGTAACTATAGAAAATGTTCTAAGACAGAACTTCACAACAAAGATAGGGACACTTAATTCTTCAACAATAATGGCAATCTCCAAATTGGGCTTTACCAACAGGTTAACAGCGTACCGAGAGCCTTAAGCATCTTAAACTTAGGTTACAAGAGCCTAGTACGATCGAGGGAGCCTAACAGGATCTAATTGCAGCTGCAGGCCAGCTCTCATCCCCCTGCCCACCATCACATGCTCCCAGGCCCCATCTCGTGCCAGCTCCGATGCTTGTTAAAACCTCCAGCTATCCCACAGTCAGCAGAAAACTAACCCGACAAAAATACAACATTTTTGGATGAGTTTGCTGGCTAAAATGTTTTAACAAAGGGCCTGATGTACTAAAGTAAGTGCAAGGGATAGAGCAAAAATGCACAGCTGGGCTGGAGAACGGCGGCAGCCAGCACAAGGATCAGCTTGAGCTGCCTGGGCTGCACCCTGAAAGCACGCTCTGGAATGGGAAATAAAAAGAAAATCACGGCCGTCACAGATTTGCTTTATGACTGCGCTGTTTTCAAGTTCATCACACACAACCACAAGTACTGTTTACTTAGTTGGGGGGTGAGGGTGATCCCAGATACAAACAGTATAAAATAGTATGTCAGAATAAGTAGGTATCAAAACCATGGTATCTTGTTCAACATTTAACTCCCAAGAAATGACCAGAGTAACTACTAAAGTATGTCTTGGAGAACAGCTGGGTAAAGAAACCCAGAACCTTTTGATTCACGGCCAGTCAAAACAGTCAGTCGCATTCCTTCTTATTCCCTGCTTCCTCAATGCACTCGCACTGCTCCCACTGCAGCAGGGTTCTGGCTCACACCTGACCCCTCCGTGAGTTGCTTTTACTCCCTAATTTGGCAAAAAGCTAACTTGACAACACAGCAAAGAGTTCTCCGCTTGCTAAGCCAGCAGAACCAACTCAGAGGATCAGGAATGCATCAGCCAGTTCCAGGGGAGGGAAGCCTCAGGACTTTCTCCTTAACCTGCTGATGACCATTATCCAGGCTCAGGCACGCTGGCTAACCACGGCCTCGCCTGCTGAGCTGCGAGCTCCCCATAGCACCCTTCTGCAGCCAGCTTCTGCACCACCAACACGCAAAGGACTGGGGACAGCTAATGGACACTCAGGACAGGAGCACCAATTCCAGGTCCTAACACACCGAGCAACATTATCCCACTGTTTTCTCTTGTTTCACCATCTGATTATGCCCCATTATTTCTTGTATTTAAACTGCAAATTACTTGAGGGTTCTCCTTTCTTCAGGTGGCACTCACACCTATGGGATATTGGTCTATATAGGTCAGTTTATTAAATTCCACAGCAACCTGGAATCAGCAAAAATAATTATGCAACATTCAAGCGAATTGTATTTATATACTAACAACACTGAACCAAATACACAATGGGTTTAAGGCTGGCAATACAAGAAAGCCAGCTGAAATTTTTCCAAACAAACAGCATCTGCAAAAAAATCCCAACCCACATACCTTCACTTTTGTCACCCTGGCTAAATTCAGCATGAGGAAACACTCTGTGTAAAACCTCCAGCAGGTTAGTGAAGGTACGTTCCAACAGTGGTCTGATCACAGGAGATAATGCATGTCCTGACGATGTCACGGCACGTTGGGAAGCAGGCACAATCTTCCGCATTGCATGATAAAAATCCTGTGCGCTGAGAACTACTGAAGAAACATCAAGCTGTAGTTTCCGACTGCTCGTATAAATCTGGGGATAGCGTCGTCTCAGGGCAATCAAGGCAGTCTCAGTGCAAATTGCTTTTATGTCAGCTCCACAGTACCCTAGTGCACACAACAACAAAAACATCTTCCATGAAATAGCACTGCTGTGCTACATAGATTTCAAACATGCCTAAAGCTAAAAACAATCAGTTATACTTAATTGTCAAGGTCCACAAAGCATCTGCCAAAAGGTATTAGGTCATAACCCAGTGACAGTGTTGTGTACCAAGAAATTATGTACAGCTATATTGAAACATAGTAAGAAATGAACTCCACACTGAGGTTAAAATACCTATGTTTCCACTATATAGTGCGATACAGAATGTATTTTCAGCCCAGGGTTACAGGTCTGTCATTGCTCTTTTTCCTTACTATTGTCTAAAGTATGCGTGCATTTTAACAGGCCAGCCCCTCTCCTCCTTTTGTACTTTAATATCTCTACGTGAATATATTTTTTAATAGCAAAGTAATTTTGTTATACTGAACGAACATCCCCGACTTTAAACCTTTACAGACTGAGAAAATGAGCAGTATAAAGAAAAATGTTACCTGAGTAGAATACTGAAGAGATTAAATCTCTTGTTAAAAAAGCACACTGTGGACTCTCAGAAAAATGTGAACTTTTACTACACGAAAAACGTTTCAGCCTTTTTAGAGTTTCATTATTTCACTAATATAACCAAAAGAGTAGAAAAACTATTAAAAAGCACTCAAATTTTAATTTAGCCTAGCTTCATAAATACCTACAGGTGGCTACCTATAATTGCTTAATCATCATTACTGAAAATCACACATCTGATAATCAAGATTTAATACCTCTGTGTCTTTTGGAGTACTAATGGTTTTGGGGTTTTCCCCAGAGCTAGATATTAGGTTTCAATTTTTTCCGTATCTCTCAGCAAGATACATTAATACGCCACTGTACTCTGTAGCACCATAGCTCCATCATTCAAAACATGTAAAACATTATTCCAGGGGGAAAACTCTTTTAGAGAATTATAGTCACCACATGAAAACGTGCTGCACTGAGGTATGGCCCCATAGAAGTTCATGGGTTTGCAACAAAGTGTTTACAGAAGCTAATTAAACAATTCTTTAGTTAAAATATTCTCAATCAGTTTTTTTTTAAAACCAGACTTCCTCCTCCTTGCCAGGTCTTACACCATTTGCACTTTTTCTACTCTATTTTTGTGTCGATCTTTCGGCAGCACCAAGCCTCCAGGCTGAAGCCTGCCTCGCTGCTCTCTCTTCACCCTCTGATGGTCCTTCAGCGCTGCTGGCACATGGATTTTTACAATATCCATACACCAACAAGGAACAAAGCTGATTCCATACACAGTGTTGAAAAATAAAAAAGGAAGCAATTAACACGGAAGATAAGACAATTATCCATCCCCATCTTTCAGATACATAAATTCAGAGGATAATAATAAAAGATGACAACTTTTCAGCTATAAAGATGAATTAAATCAGCTGAGAGTTCAAATTCCACTCAAGTTTCTCATATATACTTGAAAATAGTTTTTAAAAAACAAAAAAATAAAAAAACAGATGGAAGATCACCATAAATATCGGACTCCTTCTGCAACTTTTGAACTAAGGTTTCCAATTTTATAAAAAGGTTAGTAGCTATAATTGTGTAAACTTGATGAGCACACACTGTGATTGCTATCTAAAAAATATGTAGCTATTCACATTCACAAGTTACCTTGAAAATAAATACGTGTGAAATTTTAAATACGTTCAAATACATCCACTATCTTAATCAATAGGCAAGTAATTATTTTCAGCACTAAGGTTTGGAGTTGGTTGGTTTGGTTTTTTTAACTAACCCCCCTCATGAAATCAAAACCATGCAGGCACACTCCACCAACCATGTGAACCCATTACACAGTAGCTACAAGTGCATCAGAGAAATCAAAACCAAGGCTTTTCCTCTAAATTCTGCTTTGTCCTTTCAATAGCAAATATCACGTTCCCATTTAAATTGGTCCACTTCTCATCCAACAAGCATACTGGATTAAACAAAAAATTTCAGGGGGCACTAAACCAAAGCTTAAATCAAAGATGTGCTGGAGATATATAGCACCCCAAATGCCTGTCACCTTAAAAACTGGTTTAGTATTTTCGTGACAAAAGATCCAGCAGCTCAGGAGCTATACACTTTCCAATTTTTCTATTAATAAATGCTGTAATATCACTTTCTAACAGTCATTTTAATCACCGCTTGTACATCACCGAAGAATTGCAAAATTAGAAAATAATAGCCTGTAGCCTATTTTTAAAATAAAATTCTCAGGTGATCAGATACACAATTAGTCTCCATTTCTACTTTTCGTTTCTCAGGAGCAACTACATTTGAAGACTAATAATTGGTGTCTCTTTTTGAGGGACTCTCTTGTGCATACTGTACATTCATTTCAGCGATAGGAAAATCGCAAAAATCCTGTATCTTGTGAAACATTAAAGAGCTTTTTATTTCTAAGAAGTAAATGCACACTGATTGAAGGAACAAAAACATAAGTATTGTCAAAGCAAACCAAAATATATCATACCAACAGTAAATAACCTGAATTTCTTTTTGCCCTAATTGACACTATAATATAAAACCAAGGTTTGGTGCATTTACTTCCACTTTCGAAGGATCTCACAAAGGATGTTCAACTCAGCAGGCAGTTTGTACTGGCACACCTCACCTTAGCAGAAAACAAATATTCGTGTCAAGTAACCCATTTTGTTCTACCCACCACCACCACACTCTGCAAAACATTTCCAAAGGGCAGGACAGCACACATGTGGATTCCCAGGCAGGTTTCCAAAGAAAGCACCTTCATCACTGAAATTGTAAAGCCACACTCTTCCACCTCTACTGTGCAGAAATTCTGTCCTCTTTAAAATTTCTGCTCCCTAATATCCAGCCCAAAAACCTACAACAAACCGCTACTGAACTGGGCGAAACGTTTAGGTGAATGGATCTTGACCACTTCTTCCAATTTATGTAGTGCAACTCCCTACAATTCCTAAAAGGGACTGCAGGGAAGGGGAGTTGGCAAACCACTCGGCATGACGACAGAAATGAAAAATTACTATGCTTTTTTAAAAAATTGTGAAAATCATGAATATTAATGCTAAAACTTCCCCCACCGTCATTATATTGGGATGGGAAAGAAAAATCTAACAATAAACCATTTTGCCACAAAATGGTCCTGCAACAATAAGGACAGCATAAGAGTGTTTTTAACGAGCATCTTGAGCGTGATGGTTTGCTTCTTTACAATTCTATTTAGCATTACTTAAATAACCCTTATTACACCGTAAAAAGATTAATCTGCAAGATGACAGATGGAGGAATTCACACTTTTTTTTGGTTGCTAGTATGTTTTCTTTCCTACAAGACTGAGTTCATAGGTAACAGTCTCTCTACCTACAGAAAGTTATCATTCAGAACAACGTAGTAAGCACAAGAGATAAGAAAAGATTTATAACGTTCAGGCTGACTGGGGCCCATCTCCAGTAAGGAGGAAAAACCGTAATAATTACTTGTGTTTACGGAAGGTACTAATAAGGCATCAACGTGTGGTCTTCTGAGCGATCCCACGCTCTCCCCAAGCTGCCTCGCCGTGTCTCACGCACAACGGCCATTCAGTGAAGTGGGTTCTTTAATTCTCAGATATACAGAAATCTCCTAACGGGTATGGAATCCGTAACACCCAGGAGAAAAATCAACCCTCAGGAAATAACCTACTTATTGCAAGTCCTGGGCCTTTTCCCTTTTCATTTCTTTATAATTACACTCCCGGATCTGAAAAAGATCCGAGCTGCGCATACACCTGCTTCCCCAAAGTAATTTACTTTGGTAGCCTTTCCGCAGTTTGCTTCCTTAGGATCCATCACACGCCTGTAGTTAAGCGTTGCCAAGTTTGCTGAACTGAAGAGAGGCATAAACCACGCTGCTGAGCCCAGGCAGCTCTTCCCTGGGGAAGAGGGGCGTTGTTTCAGCGGGGGCGAGGTTGGTTTTTAAAGCAAACCCGCACATGAAAGAGAACAGCAGCCCAGCATACACCGGATCAACGCGACACGCGTGCCAATGAGTCCGATTTGCCACGGCCACAAAGAACGTGGGAAGTCTGTTTAAATAATTAGTTGCTGAAGGTTTCGCTTAGAGAAATGATGAGGCAATCTCAAGATGAAGAAGATAAACCAGTCTCACTTCAGCTGTTTTAAAAAGTCCTTGTACTAGTCAAAAGGTTTCAATCTTGGATGTATGGAAACATTTAAACTCCAAGATACAGAGTGGAGACTATCAAGTGCACAGGAGCTGGACAGTAGGAAAGCCAAAGAAAACAGAAAAGGGAATTTCTTTTTGTTAGCTGACTTTTCCACAGAACTGACAAGCTTTACTGAGCACAAAGAACGTCTTCCAGCCAAGCCTACAAATGGCTTTCCCAATGGTCTGAAAGTCTGAAATTTTAAAATACATAATTGTGTTCTCTATACAAAAATCTGGTGAAGAAACAACTGGGATTTCTCCCATCTATTCCCCTCTCTCCCACTGAGCAGCACCACCACATCTTTGCACAAATCAAGCAGAATTGACATGAAATGGGTTTGGCACATGCTGTCTTACACCCAGAAAAGCTTAAACTGGAGTTTGCTGGATAGTTATGGTTTCTCCTCACCAGAAGATGTTGAGGTGGGATGCTGCTTCGAGGATAGATGTCCCTGTGGATGAAGAGGGTAATTCGGGTGTACTGTAGCCGACTGAATGGACCGATGCTCAATTTAATGTTCTTATTTCTCTGATGATGGATTCCAATGCACAGACACTTGAGACTGAGACTGTCCTTTTTTTGAGAACTTCAGCCCTTGTCCAAGCAGATGACTGACAGAGGATGTACCTTTGCATGACAAATTGTTGAGAAGAGATTGTGGTGCGTGTTTTAGGGTTAATTCCTCTGTTAAATTCACTGTCAAAATGTTGGGGGTTATTTCTGATTAGCTTTTAAGCAGCAGGTTTATCTTGAACAACCATCCTCCAGTCAGTACTGCAGGTCTTTGGGTGCTCCAAAGGTATATTTAATGTACTCATGGTGTGGTGCTTTTTCCCCCCCTGCCTATAGCTACGCTTCGGGGTTGTTCTGTGCTAGCAATCTGGAAAAAAGTTCATCTTTAGAAAAGATTGTTAGTTTGCTGGATTTCTGTCAGAGAAAAGCATGCCAGTCAGTAAAAAAACAAAAACAAAACAAAACAAAAAAAAAAAAAAAAAAAAAAAAAAAAACCACAAAAAAAAAAACAAGAACTTTTTTTTTTCTCCCCCCCATAAGAAGACAAAAAAAAACCCAAAGGTCGCTTTCTCTCTTTTAAAAAACTTTTTTAA
>Ga0181612_111189_pt1 | contig 27668 bp, 25 predicted proteins | sample HoacroProtozoa21_FD_119630 | JGI IMG/M metagenome (GOLD analysis project Ga0181612, IMG submission 119630) | Hoatzin crop microbial communities from Cojedes, Venezuel. Combined Assembly of Gp0051906, Gp0051904, Gp0051908
CCTTGCGAGTTCGTCTCTGTCAATAACCTGGACACGGTCCCCAAAGCCTTCACATTCGCTTCTTAATTGAGGATTTATTCCCAGAATTATGACTTTCGACAATTTATCGTTGCTTTCAAGAGCGCTTCTTACCCAACCTCCGCAACTTAATACATTGCCGAATTCAGCTGGCTGCATATCGGGATGGTTATCCAAAAGGACAAGAGTAAATGGGACTTTTATGTTGCTGAGAGTGAAAAGAGACATATAATGATAGTCGCCACTATCCAGCCAATTTACCTTAGCGCATTTGCGACTTATCAGTTCTTTTAAAGTCCTCGCTGCCTCGTCGTCACAGTACCTGCAAGTGCCTTCAATATCGCGGCAATTTATCACCTCAATCCCCTTTAATTCGGGCACATTTTCCTCATAAAAAGATCCGGAAAAGTCCCAAATCGCAGAATTTTGAGCTAAAGATTGTAAAATTTCGTCTTGAGGTGACATCCTTTTATAACTAATTGATATATTATATTTAAAACAAAAAAGTTAAAGCTTGTAACAAAAATGTTAAGTGTTAATTTTTGTAAATTCTAGCTATTTTTGATAGGAATTACACCGATGCCTGGGACATCTTTCAAGCAGAGTTTTCCAGCCTCGACAGTGACTCCGTCAAACAGGTCATTTGATATCAAAAGATTGCCGTCAAGGTCTGCAAAATCTACTGCGGGCGACAACTGCGTAGCAGCCGAAATACCGCAAGAAGTTTCGGTCATGCAGCCAATCATTACCTTCATTCCTTCGGCCCTTGCATAGTTTAACATCTTCCATGCTTCCCTCATTCCCCCGCACTTCATGAGTTTTATATTTATGCCGGTAAAGGCTCCCTTAATGACTGGTATATCTTTCAGCCTTTGTATGGATTCATCCGCGAAAACCGGTAGCGGACTATTCTGTGACACCCAAGCGATATCATCGAGTTGTTCTTTCGGCATTGGTTGCTCAATCATCACTACCCCGTTTTCTTTGAGCCATTGGATTTTCTCCAAAGCCATTCTCTTATCTTTCCAACCTTGATTCGCATCCACGGCAAGTGGCAAATCGGTAACGGACCTTATGGCTGAAATCATCTCCTCATCATGTTCAGTGCCCATTTTTACCTTAAGAATCTTGAACTTATCCGCACATTCTCTAGTCTTTTCTTTCACGACTTCCGGAGTATCAATGCCGATGGTAAATGTGGTAAGAGGCGTTTTATCCGGATTCAAGCCCCAGATTTTATACCATGGCGCACCCAAAAGTTTGCCTACAAGGTCATGCAGGGCGATATCAATGGCTGCTTTCGCTGCAGTATCCCCTTCCGAAAGGCTATCAACATATTCCAAAATATCTTCCAAGCAATATGGGTCATGGAAACGAGACAAATCGACCTTTTGGAGGAAATTCGTGACGGATTCCACGCTTTGTCCCAAATATGGTGGCATTGAGGCTTCGCCATAGCCCGTAAGGCCATCGTATTCGATTCTTACTTGCACATCTGGAGTCGTTGTGCGGGAATATGTTGCTACGGTGAATGTATGTCGCAGCTGGAGTTCATACGGGAACCAGCTCAATTTCAAGGTTTTATCTCCGCCAATGTGCTTTTTCTCCTTAGGGCTTGCGCATGATAAAAGTCCTGTGCTTGCTAAGGTGACACCGGCTACGGCGGAGGCTGATGTTTTCAGGAATTCTCTTCTTTCCATAATATATGGGCTAAAATTTCCTACAAGATAAGAAAATTTGAGAAGAAACCGCATAAAAAAAGACAAGCCGATGCGCTTGCCTTGATATTTTGCCTCAATTTTTTCGCTATAGGCTTGCAATTACCGTCTCTGCCGCTACTACTTGCTCTCTCAAAGAAACCTTAATATCCGCTGTTAGAGGCATATAAATGTCCATTCTTGAACCGAATTTAATGATTCCGCACTGTTCTCCCGCGGCAACTTCGTCACCCACGGTTGAATAGTTCACGATTCGGCGTGCAAATGTGCCTGCGTGCTGTTTGAATACGATTTCGTCTCCGCTAGGAGTCTTTATGCATGCGCTTGCATGTTCGTTTTCCTCCGAGGCCTTGGGTTTAAATGCCAGCAGATGCTTCCCAGGATGATATTTATAATAGGTAATTTTTCCCGTCACCGGCCAGAAATTGACATGCACGTCAAAGAAATCCATATAAACGCAGACTCTTTTGCATGTGCGGTGGAGATATTCGGTTTCTACCGCTTCATCAATGATAACGACTTTGCCGTCAGCAGCTGAAGTCACCAATTTATCCGTTCCTACGGGGTCTCTATCCGGCACTCTAAAGAAGTATAGCTGCCAGATGCAGATAAGGGCCATAAAAATGCTAATAGGGACTCCTAGCCATAAGGGTAGCCATTTTAGAGACGCGAAAATAATTATCGCGGCCACAATAAATACTACTACTAGCGTCCCGTATGAGTCCCTGTCAATTACAAACATTTCAATCCCTTAACTTTTAGGGCTTGCGAAGGTACTAAAAAATTTTAGATTTCGGTAAAGTTAACTCTAAAAAGTCCAATTTGGATGTCTGATATTTGGCACTTTTGGTGGATTAATAACGATTTTCTATTGGATTCTTGGAAAAAATATTTAAATTTGAGGTTGAACGAATTTCAATAGTTGAACTATTAACCATTTAAATTAATACATTATGGATTATAAAATCATTGACATCCAGGGAGTCGGCGAAGTATATGCCGAGAAACTCATCGCAGCTGGTATTGAGACCGTAAGTCAGCTTCTTGAAAATGGTAAAACTCCTAAAGATCGTAAAGCTCTTGAGGAGAAAACCGGTATTTCAGGTAAACTTCTTCTTACATGGATTAACCATGCTGATCTCTTCAGAATCAACGGTATAGGTCCTCAGTTCTCTGAGCTTTTGGAGGCTGCCGGTGTTGACACCGTTAAGGAGCTTGCTACTCGTAATGCTGAGAATCTTGAGAAGAAGATGAATGAGACTAATGAGGAGTACAAACGTTCAGGTCGTGTTCCTACCGCTGCTGAGCTTCAGGATTGGATTGATCAGGCCAAGAACCTCCCTCCGATGCTCACCTACTAATATTTCATAGACAAATCAAAAGGATGACCGAAAGGCCATCCTTTTTTTATTATATCTGAAAATATTTTTTCATAAAAAATTTGCAGGGTAACAAAAAATACCTATCTTTGCAATCCCAAAACAAAACGGTGCTGTAGCTCAGCTGGTAGAGCAATGGACTGAAAATCCATGTGTCACTGGTTCAACTCCCGTCAGCACCACTTGCAGGCCTCAGATAACATTCTGAGGCCTTTTTTATTTCCAAACTTTATTCTTAACTTAGCGGATAGGATGGAAGATTTTATTTGCATATCGGTGATTCTGCCGCTGAAGTTGGATTGGATCCCCTGTTACTACGCCCCGAAGGACGTGAAACGAGGAGACAGAGTCAGTGTGCGATTCTCAGGAAAGCTATATTCCGGAGTTGTCTACGAACTTGGAGTAACGCCTCAAGTGCAAGCAAATAAAATTTTATCAATCAATAAGATAGAACCATTAACTCCAATCTCGGAACAGGAGTTAAATCTCTGGAAATTTGCCGCCTCATATTACCTTTGCTCACTTGGAGAAGTATATAAATATGCCTATCCTTCAACCAGAACAGAGGATGAATTAAAGACCATTCGCCAAGAGGAGAGAAAAGAGGCTAAAATCGATAAAACGAAGCAATTAACGGAGGCAAAAATACAGAAATTAAAAGACAGAAAGTTTGCCAAAGAAGACAAACTTCGGAAGGCCAGAAAAGACACCGTCAAAGAAAAACTCTTCGGAGAAATATCTCAGATTGACAAAGAGATACGAAGTCTTAGCGAAGTTTTACTTCAAATAGAAAAAGACGCTGAAAATAGCCTTGATATAATGACAATCAACCGCCCGTCGCTATCAAAAGCACAGGCGGAAGTTGCACAAAAAATTGCGGCATCAAGCGGTGTCTCCCTATTGGACGGAATCAGCGGATCCGGCAAAACAGAAATCTACATATCACTCGCAGCGGATGAACTTGAAAAAGGCAGAAGCGTACTTTATCTCCTCCCAGACAACCTTCTAAGCAGCCAAATCGAAGATAGGCTTCATCTAGCCTTCGGAGAATCTCTGCTAGTCTATGGCCCTAGAACATCGTCATACGCCAGAAGACAGGTATTAAGTGCCTTGAAAACGGGGCCACACATCATCCTGGGCACTAAAAAAGCCCTTTTCCTGCCATTCCAAGACTTAGGACTAATCGTAGTCGACGAGGAACATGAGCCGCTATACAAAGAAATGGATAGGTCGCCAAGGATAAACGGCAGAGACGTGGCGGTAATGCTAGGAAAAATATGGGAATGTAGCGTCATTCTTGGATCGGCGACGCCTTCGCTGGAAAGCCTATATAATTGCAAGACAGGCAAATACAACCATATATCGCTGGACAAACGATACTATGCTGGCGAAAATGCCGACCTCGAAATAATAGACACCATAGCCGAAAAGAGGAAAAACGGCATGGTCGGACTATTCTCAAGAAAGCTGATCGCCCGAATCAAAGACGCCTTAGGCAGTGGAGACCAAGCAGTTATACTTCGAAACAGACGGTCCTACTCCCCCATCCTGCAATGCGAAGACTGCGGAGACATGCCGTCATGCCCCAACTGCAATGTCACCTTGAGCTATAACCGCGAAGCCAACAGGATGGAATGTCACTATTGCGGTCATACGGAGACATATACAGGCGTCTGCGGCAAATGCGGAGGCCATCTTTCGCCCTTGGGTTCCGGCACGCAAAAAGTAGAAGAAGAAGCCAAAGAAATCTTCCCAGAAGCCAGAATCGCAAGACTTGACGGAGACAACGCAAAAGATGCAAAAAAGATATTAAACGCCTTTGCAAGAAGAGAAATCGACATATTGATAAGCACCCAAGCACTTTCAAAAGGCTTTGATTTCGAAGGACTTACCCTTGCCGCAGTCATCCAAGCGGACTCCATGCTAGGTCTTGACGATTTCCGAGCGGACGAAAGAGCCTTGCAATTCTTGCGTCAATTAAGAGGACGTTGCGGAAGACGCGAAAAAAGAGGCATAATGGTCATACAGACATCCAGACCAACGCATCCAGCCTACTCCGCAATAGATATAGGCAACGACTTCGCAGCTAGCCAACTAGACGAACGAAAGACATTCGGCTACCCGCCATATACCAGAATCGTAAGAATCACCATAAAAGACGGCAATGAGTCTCGCCTTGCGAAACTTGCCGGCAAACTCACTTTCGCCATATCGACAAGCCTCAAAACTTCGCCATCCATAGTGCCGGATCCGATGCGCCCTGCATCCATAATCGGCCCCTATGCCCCCGCAATAGACCGAATATCAGGCGACTACATTAGGCACATCCGAATCATCCTCAAAAGAGACAATGCCCTACAAAGCAATAAGGCCAAGATATACGAGGCAGTAATAGGCTTTGAAAAAGATTGCTCATATGGAGGACATATTTACATAGATGTAGATCCAGTGTAAAATTGAGCATAGATTTTGCTATCAACCCGTGGAACATTACTGAAATTATTAGTATATTTGTGGGTTAAATTATCACAAGAAATAAAGGTTCTCACGGTAAAAGATTATGGGAAAAATCATAGCGATTGCAAATCAGAAAGGAGGCGTCGGAAAGACCACGACAGCCATCAATTTGGCCGCGTCTCTGGCTGTGCTGGAGAAGAAAGTGCTTATCGTAGATGCCGATCCGCAGGCAAATACGACTTCCGGCTTGAACTTTTCTCCCGAAAATGACCAAAAGAGGACTCTTTACGAGGTAATGATCGGTGCACTCGACATCCGTGATGCCCTAATTCAAACCGAAATAGAAAATCTCCACCTTATTCCCTCTCACATCAATCTCGTGGGAGCGGAAATCGAGATGCTCGAAACGGATGATCGTGAATCAGTATTGAAAAACGCTCTGGCACCGATTCGCAACAATTACGACTATATTTTCATAGATTGTTCCCCTTCTTTGGGACTTATTACGGTCAATTCTCTGACGGCGGCCGACTCAGTCATAATTCCTGTTCAACCCGAATTTTTCGCCCTTGAGGGACTCGGAAAGCTGCTTCAGACCATTCGCCTTGTGCAAAATGGAGTCAATCCATCTCTCACCATCGAGGGATTCGTAGTGACCATGTTCGACGGAAGAACCAAGGTTCATTCTCAAGTCGTTGAAGAACTCCGAGAGCATTTCAAAGACATGGTATTCGACACCGTCATCCAAAGAAACATACGTCTCAGCGAGGCCCCTTCCCACGGAAAACCGGCCATCTTGTACGACGTAATGTGCAAGGGAACATCTAATTATTTAAGCCTCGCGAAAGAGGTAATTGAAAGAAATCAAAGCGCATAGAATATGTCAAATAAGCCACAGAAAGGTCTAGGAAGAGGTTTGGGAGCCATACTCGGCAATGAGACCGATTTAGGTTCTCTCCGTAAACCTGTAGGATATGTCAATAAAGAAGTAGTCGGGAGCAGAGAGCCCCAAGACACTTCCGATGTGCTTCGTATCCCTGTGGATATGATAGAGCCCAACCCATTCCAGCCCAGAATGTCATTCGACCAAGATGCGCTCAACGAGTTGGCGGAATCTATCAGGACATTCGGACTTATTCAGCCAATCACGGTTCGTCGCAAGACAAACGACAAATACCAGATAATCAGCGGCGAACGCCGTTATAAGGCTTGTCGTCTCGCCGGCATGGACATGATTCCTGCATACATCAGGGACGCCAATGACCAAGGCATGCTTGAAATGGCCATAGTCGAGAATATTCAGAGGGAGAATCTTGATCCGGTCGAAGTTGCCATGAGCTATCAGCGTCTTATCGAAGAATGTGACCTCACGCAGGAGCAGCTTGCGGATCGTGTCGGCAAGAAGAGAGCATCGGTAGCCAACTATTTAAGGCTCTTGAAATTACCCGCCAAGGTTCAGCATGACCTCAAGGTTGGTCTCTTGAGCGTGGGACATGCTAAGGTGCTTCTCGGAGTCGAAGACCAGACTCTCCAAGAGGACCTCTGCGACGCGGTAATTAAAAACGACCTTTCGGTTAGGCAGCTCGAAGAAAAGGTCAAGAACCTTAACAAAAACGCCCAGAAGAAGGACAAACCTTCGCAGGACCTTCCGGATGAATATACCCGCGTTTTGGAACATATAGGAAAATATTTCAGCAACAACATAAGCCTGAAGCGCAGCTCCGATGGCAAAGGATCCATGACGATACGCTTCAATTCAGATGAAGAGATTCGCAAATTCCTTCAGGCTCTAGACGAGACGAATCTATAATGAAGCGATATCTATTTCATATAATCGCCGCCATATTGATGGTGACGGCTTTCTCCCAGAACGCATCTGCGCAGTTCAAGGAGGAGGCCTTCACGCAGCAGTATAACGACGATGCAGACACCACTTCAGCGGCTTCAGATACTCTATTCTCATTCAGAGAGTTCTTTGGAGGCGCATTTCATAAAAGAGATGCCCGAATAGGAGTTATGTTCGGTGGTTCGACCGTATTCATAGGTGCGCAGCAGATGTATAACAGGCAATATTGGAAAATTCCCATTTCATATGCCGGAATAGGTGCCGGCGTGGGTATGGGACTCCATTATAGAAATAAATGGAAGGCGGACGAGACCAATACTGAATTCAAAAAGATGAGTAATTGGTACTTTGCGGGCGCAGGATTCGTGTATTGGGCGACTCTCATGGACGGAGTTTTCAATTACAAGCGAAGCATTCCAAACCAAGCCGGTAAAGCCACTATATATTCCATTTTGCTGCCAGGTTTGGGCCAAATCTACAATGGTGAAGCATGGAAAATCCCCATCTATTATGGTTTGATGCTTGGTTCCGTGCATTTTTATTTGACGAATAATAAGAACTACGCTCGATATAAATGGATTCACAATCAGGCGACTACGGAAGATTCCGGCTATGACGGCCCTATCAATGCTTCCACCGCCCTCTACTATCGAGACGTATTCAGAAGATATAGGGATTATTCCATTGTTTGTATCATTGGTTCTTATCTCTTGCAGGTGATTGACGCCAACGTTTTCTCCTACATGCACGATTTCGAATTGAGTGATGATATTGCCATGGAAGTGTCTCCAACGGTCATTTCGGGGGATTTGCAATATGCGTTTAATCCTTACGATCCCTCCCCTTCTCTCCATTACAGCGGTGCGGGTAATAATGGCTTGGGCCTCAAGATTGGTATAAGTTTTTAAGTTTTTGATTATGAGATTTTATAGATATACAATAGCTTTGCTGTGCGCTTTTCTCTTTGTGGGAAATGTTTGTGAGGGTTCCGTTCCCCCACCGAATGATTCCACATCGTCGCATGCCAGCAAAAGGAAACTACTTAAGGCCAATCGTCGAATGGCGGCCAGAATCGACTCACTCGAACAGGCTCTCGAAGAAATGGAAGCCCGCATGGAAATGGCGGACACCATGGATGTAGAGGCATACGAAATGTACATTGAGAATGAGGACAAAATCGGAGCCGGCCTCACAGAAGACGATTACAGCACAGAAGTAACGGATAGCCTGATGCAGCTTTGGTTCAAGAATAGAACCAACAACGCGGCTGAAAACGAGTACGACATGGATGAGGTGCATTTCACCTCAAACGTATCGGATGCCACTTACCTCAAGAGGTTGGAGGCCATGAATTCATTCATCACGCTTCCATACAACGAGACGGTTCGAAACTACATCATTCTCTATTCGGAGAAGATGCCCTCCAAGATGTCCAATATCATGGGCTTATCCACATATTACTTTCCCATCTTTGAGGAGGTATTCAACAAATACAATATGCCTGATGAGCTCAAATATATGGCCGTAATCGAGTCAGCACTCAATCCTGTGGCCGTTTCAAGAGCTGGTGCTAAGGGTATGTGGCAGTTCATGTACAATACCGCCAAGATTTATGGCTTGACCATCAACTCTTATGTTGACGAACGTCTGGACCCATATAAGTCAGCGGATGCGGCAGCCAGATACCTTAGAGATGCTTACGGCGTATTCGGAGATTGGAATCTCGCCATTTCATCCTACAACTGTGGAGCTGGCAACGTCAATAAAGCCATCAAGAGAAGCGGCAGTAGAGACTTCTGGAGCATATATAATTACCTCCCCAGAGAGACCAGAGGCTATGTTCCGGCATTCGTCGGAGCCATGTATGCCTTCAAATATTCCAAGGAGCATGGTCTAAAGCCAGCAGCCAACATTTTGCCATCGGCGGTTGACACCTTCAGCATCAACAAAATGGTACATTTCCGCCAGATTAGCGAGGTTGCAGGCATCCCTATGGAGACTTTGAGGGAGATGAATCCTCAGTACATCAGAGACATCATCCCTGGCAATGAGAAAACTTATATTCTTCGTCTTCCATTCAAATATTCCAATGATTTCTTGGAGCACGAGGATTCCATCTACAACTACAAGACCGCTCAGATGTTCGGCCCTGCCACACTCCAGAATACCGGCAAGTCAACATCTACATATACTCCTCGTTCTTCCGGCAAATCCTCCGGTTCTAACAAGATTTATTACAAGGTCAAGAAGGGTGATTCACTCGGCAAGATTGCTGCTCGCTACCATGTAACAATCAACCAAATTAAGAACTGGAATGGACTGCGAAGCAACACGATTCAATCCGGCAAAACCTTGGTAATTTACAGCAGAGGTGGTGGCGGTGGATCCAAGTCTAAGTCCTCCGGAGGCTACACCTACTACACGGTTCGAAAGGGTGATACTCTGTCCGGAATTGCGGCTAAATATCGAGGTGTCACTGCCAATGATATCAAGAAGGCCAACGGCTTACGCAGCAACAACATCCAGGCTGGCAAGAAGTTGAAGATTCCTAAGAAATAATCAGAAATCATACATTATCTGCAAATTAAGCTCGGATTTTCCGAGCTTTTTTGTTTGCTGAGTTGGAGTAAGCCATGGATATCTAACCAGCGATCCTCGAATGTACGCCTTGAGGCGAGTCCAATGTATATTCATCTTTACTCCGCCATAGAGACTCAATGAATATCCTCTGCCAGCATATGCAGGTATATTAAAACTTCCAGGAGCATCTCTTTCGTAGCACCATATTCGATCTTCCCAATTATCCACTTTGAAGATAGTTCCTCTAAAGTAAAGGAACTTTCGATCATCCTTCCATCCTGGCTCAATATAGCCCAAAATACCAGTTCCAATGCATCTGGAGGCATCTATGCGAGTATTGAGGAGGATGTTTCCTCTTTGCCAGCAGCAATCTATTCTACCCTCACTTCTGTTTTTCGGTTCATAGTCTCTCAACCTTTCCGCTAATTTCATTTTGATGGTAAAGTCGCCAAAAGTCCAAGAATCGACCAAGCATAATTTCATCTGCCTTTTGGATGAGTACCTCTTCGTGGCTGCGTCAATGCTGAAAATCATATTCTTTCTTTGCACTGCCGCTGATGCACCAATTTCTTCCTGCACCTTGCTCCAAGTTCTCATTGACGATGCCTCGTCAGGATTGTAAGAAGCCGGATAATATCGCCCCGCTAACGCAAAACGCCAATTTCCCAATGATAATGTTGTGCCGCCTACCGCCGCCAAGCACATGGACATTAAATCCACTGCGCACTCGCCATAAAAATCAATTCCTCGAAAGCTATAACGGCCATCAATCGCCACCTTAGCCATTATGATTGAGTCTTTTTGAGTCTTTACTACCCCAGTTATCGAGGCTTGTCCATATCTTCCCAGGCATGCTACATTTGCGCCTTGCAAAAAAGTTAAATCCAAAGGCTTGCCGCTTTCCATCCATGGTCTTAGCCCAGGCATGGCTGTAAAGGAACTTACTACCACCCTGCCGAACGCAATATCTCCCGCCACTCCCCTATAGTTTGACGATGTATATGACCATGATGGCGACAATCCCGAAGGCCTTTTACTGAAAGCTAAAGGCGCAGGAACACCCGTCATGGTGAATCCGCTCCAAAGGGCTAAACCTTGCCCAAATCGAGCGTTAAAGTCGCCCAGAATCAAATTATATGGCCTTTTAACGCCATGAAGCGCGGCATAGAAACCATAACTAGAATTTCCGGAATAGACTCTTCTGGCGGTAACTCCTATTCCCAACCTATCGCCTATTTCTATTTTATACTTTCCGCCGAACATATAGAGACTATCCTTGAGTCCTCCTCTAAGAATCACGGAGTTATCCTTTGTTGTGTCTACGACTTCCCCTGGCAGTCGGGGTGAATATAACGAAATAAATGGCCTTAAAGCCCGCGCATAGTCCTCCCCAAATCCATCCAAAAGAGCCAATTCGGATATTGAAAGCACATCGCCATGAGACTTTCTATAGTCAAGAAGAGATGCTATCTGATAATTAGAAAGTAGGCCGGAGGATATCATTTCATGTCTTGAAGCGACATTAATCCTGAGAGGTCTAGATGCTAATGATTCGAAGCGATCCATGACTTGATCATCCAGCTGTTCTTCTTCAATAGCCCCAGTCAGAATCTGGATACATCGAAGAAAATCATCCGGACGTCCCTGCATCAGCAACGCCACAATTATGCAAATTATCGTCTTCATGCGTCTCAAGTTACGACATAAAGAAATACGATTTTCAAATGTTGCATGAGGTTTTTATGAATTTTAACCGAGTGGCTTAAAGTTTTTATGTTTTTTAACCGACTGATGGAAAAATTGTGTAATTTTGTACTTTGCAAGCATGATATGACACAAGACAACAAAAAAGTCCAACTTGGGGATAAAAGTTTCAGACCATTTATTCCCTACAACGAGCTTAGCGAAGCCATAGATAATGTGGCTGAGAAAATCAACAACGACTACAGAGGATGTACGGATGTTCCTGTTCTTCTCTGCGTACTTAACGGAGCCATAATGTTCACTGCCGAGTTGATGAAAAGGCTTGATTTCAATTGTGAGCTTGTCTCTTTGAAACTATCCTCTTACGAGGGTACTCAATCCACCGGCGAAGTAAGGCAGATTATGGGTTTAAGCGGAAGCGTGGAAGGTAAGAGAGTACTTATTGCGGAGGATATCGTGGACACGGGGACGACAATCACCAATCTCACGAAGTTGTTAAAAGAAAAGGGCGCCACGGAAGTTAAAGTTTGCACTATGCTGCTAAAACCGGATGTCTACAAAAGTGACATCAAATTGGATTATGTAGCGAAGAAGATTCCTAATGATTTTATTGTTGGTTTCGGACTTGATTACAACGAAATCGGCAGAAATCTGAAGGATATTTATGTTCTTGACGAATAACCGGATAAACACTAAAAATAATGAAGTATTACATTCTTTTTGGCCCTCCTGGAGCAGGAAAAGGCACTCAGGCTACCGCTATGGTAGAAAAATATAATCTTTGCCACCTTTCAACCGGTGCGCTTCTTCGCAAAGAGATTGCGGATGGTACCGAACTCGGCAAAAAGGCTAAGAGCCTGATTGATGCCGGCAATTTGGTTCCTGATGAGGTTGTTGAGGGCATGATTGAGAATCAGTTCGCGACTGTTACCGGAGTGGATGGTTTCCTTCTGGATGGTTTTCCTCGTACTCTTGCTCAGGCTGAGGCTCTGGATAATATCCTTGCAAAAAGGGACACTGAGGTCACTTCAGTTATCTCAATTATGATTCCTGACGAGATGATTCGCGAGAGGATTAAGCATAGAGCGGCAATCGAGGGCAGGGCTGATGATGCTTCAGACGAGACCATCACCAATAGAATCAAGACTTATCACGACAAGACCGAGCCTCTTATTGATTTCTACAAGAAGGCTAATAAATATGTTGAAATTGATGGCACCGGAACCATAGATGAGGTTCGCGCTGACATTTTCAGCAAAATGAAATAGCTTATTTATAAGTATATAGATTTTGCCGGTACTGATCCAATTCGGTGCCGGTAATTTTTATGTCCTCCCCTACAATTCTCTCCCTTACCAGATTGAATAGAGAATCATACATACGAGGATCTATTGACTTCACGAAATGCTCAGCGGCATAAGAACCTTGGCGCATATTTTTATGCATAAATGCCAAGTTCACCGACTTGCCTACCTTGTGGACATGGAGATAATCCGCTCTTATATTGCGGCCTGCGACATTCCATAAATCGGCAAAAGCGAGCATTTCTTCGCTTGTCAAATCACCGCTTGCATATAGAACCGCTCCATTCAAATAGCGGAAAGTATATAGACCATTGTCGCTTACTTTTATGGTGTATGGATTTTTTTCGGCCATCTCAGGGCTGATTCTATATAGTCCGTTATCTTTCCTCGGTTTGATTGAAATTACCAAGTTTTTCAAGCCGAATGCTGACAAGAGATTGGAAATAATTATCTTTCCCTGCTCCTCTGCCAGATCATAGCAATTATCGGCTTCGCAACTGCGTTTCATCATTGCGGAGGCCATATTTTGCATATTTCCAACTTCCGCCACCGTCCATGATCCAGACTGAATAGGGACTCGCTTTTTGGTCTCGTCCGCTGAGGAATAATCACGATTCAGCACTTCTACGGATGGCAGAGTGACATAGGTACTGTCGCCTCGAACTTGTATCCATGCTGAGTCGCATTTAGTCATATCGAAGCCAAAATCAAGGCGACATGGGTATATGGCGCATATTTGGTCTTCCGATGGGTTGAATATTCCGGATCCGGCCTTAAATTCATTGACCAAAATCTCTTTGTACATTGTCAAGGTTTTGATTTTTTCCGTGAGGCGAATGTCTTTTATGGCTATGGCACCGACTTTCTCTTCCCTACCGAACCATCCTCTGGGAGAGCAACTCTTCCAGAAAAATAGCCCTAGGAGTACAATTACAGCGACTCCAATAAGATATTTCACCCACTTCTTATTCATTCTCCTTGACAAGTTGTATGAGTTCCTTCTCTCTATAGACCGGTCTCTTTTTAAAGACTACATTCATTCCAGCTTTTTCGACGATAGCGGTAATTGCTGCTTCTGCCTGCTTCTGGGCCGGTTCGATAAGACCTAGATTATCGAGATTTTTCTCAATTTTTTTTCTTCCGGCTTGTGAAATTGCAGTAATTTCTTCATCAGAAAATCCTTGGCGCAGGCCGGTCACATTGGACACGATGCCGCTATAGACGATTCGAGAACTTTCTATTTCAATCTCAGGATCGGGCAGAGTCACATACACCGTATTGCCTTCTATCTTGATGTCTTCCATCTTCGATAGGTCAATGCCAGCCTTGACATTGGCACTCACCGGCACGATTATGTTTCTGCTTCCAAAATAGCGCTTAAGAGACTCCTCCGAATCCATACTCTCCACATATACCTGGGTTACTGCCTCTACCGTGTATAGCATGGGGATCGAATTGAAACTTTCTCTCAACTCCTGCTCCTTTTCTTTCTTACACGAGCACGAGGAGAGGGAAAATATCATCACCAACATCAATATGACGCTACTTTTTCTCATAAAGCCAAATTTAGCAAATTAAATTACAACAAACAACAACAAACAAAAAATAAAAGAGGATGGCGGAGCCACCCTCTTCCAAAAACAGCAATATCAAAAATGGGAATACAGTGCTATTTGGAAGCAAGCTGTTTTCTTTTGCTCTCGAGTTCCTTACCGAGAGAGGATCTATCGTACCATTCAATCCTCTCATCGGTAATAAACCACGAGTTTTCAGTATAAGGATTGATTGATTTGCTGATGTACTGGTCCTCAATAATGTTTCTAGCGTCAGGCATTTCTGTAACCACCTTAGTATACCTTTCACCAACATAAAGATTGTACCAGTCACGGATGTGCTCGTAAACGATCTTCTTGCCGTTTCCGAGGTCTTTATATTCACCATCGCGATACCTTACCTCATAGCCTTCGCCAGTACCATAATAATACAGGGAATTCCTATAAATAATTTCGTCGGTAAGACCACCGCGAATAGAAACTAGCACGTCATTGTAGAATTCAAGAGTCAAACCTCTCACGCTATAAATACCAAATCTAACGATACCGTCATGCTCATAAATCTTGGTAAGACCATCCTTGCTCCTCTTGAGCTTGGTTCTGTCAACCTTCTTACCACCGAGGGCCTTCTCAAGCTCATCAAAAGTCTCATTGGTGCTCAAAACACCTACCCAAAGCTTGCCGACACCCCTGATGCCACCGCACTTGTGCATCATGATATCCTCATTTTCATTGAATTCACGTCTCGTAGGAGATGGAGTTGTAGGAGTAGAAGAAGCTACGGTCTTGGTAGCTGTCACATTAGTGTCAGCGGGACCAGAAGTCTTCTCCTTTCTGTTGTTCACCTTGTTCTCCGCGAAAACCGGAGACATAATAAGCATCATGGATGCCAAGCAGATAACTAACCTTTTCATAATCCTTATACTATTTTAATCCTTTTACTTAACGCTACGGCTTTCCGGCCTCACATTATCTTCCAAAATATGCACAATATAGCCGTTGATTGTTGAACCTTCCTCGGCAGCGTTCATGGCGATCTTCTCATGAAGATTCGACGGCATACGCACAATCATATTGCCACTGAACGGTTTCTTGGGCTCTACCCCATCCGCCTCGCAAGTACTTATGTAACTGTCAATCGCCGTCTCGAAATTCTCACGCAAAGCATCAAGCGTCTCCCCTTCGTAGTAAATCACGTCCTTATGCATACCCAGAACCTTTCCACGAAGGCACGCTCCTTTTTTGCGGTATTCGACGGAGCCTTTGTAGCCCCTGTATTCAAGATAATCCATAATTACTGACGACTTGTCGGTTACTGTTTTTGCAAAGATACTAAATTTAGTATCAAAATTCCAAATATTTTTTGAAGAAATTTTTGAGAAATTTCAATCCCCTACCCCGCTGCAATGCCCCAGAAGGCCGATTTTGGGCTAAAAAAGGTGATAAAATAAATCTTTCCATATGGAAAAATAAAATTTTCCACCCCTCTCAACCCCCTACAAGCCACCTTTCATCAGAAAAAATCGCTATATTTGCCGCGTTATGGCGGAATCGAATTTTATAGACTATGTAAGAATTTTCTGCGCATCCGGACATGGAGGCGCTGGATCGTCACATCTTTATAGAGCCAAGTATGTCCCCAAGGGTGGACCGGACGGAGGCGATGGCGGCAGAGGCGGACACATCATCATAAGAGCCGATAAGCAATATTGGACTCTTATCCATCTTAAATACCGCAAAGTCGTGAGAGCGGAAAATGGTGGCCCTGGCAACGGTGCGCTTTGCAAAGGCAAGCAGGGACAAGATATAATTCTGGATGTCCCCGTCGGTACCGTTGTGAAAGATGGTGAAACGGAGGAAGTTCTATTCGAGCTGGTAGAAGATGGGCAGCAGGTCACTCTTTGTCAAGGCGGCAAGGGTGGCTTGGGTAATAACAACTTCAAAAGCGCCACAAACCAGACTCCCAGATACGCCCAGCCAGGCCAGGAGGGACAGGAAGGATGGTACATCTTGGAGCTTAAACTACTTGCGGACGTAGGTCTAGTCGGTTTCCCGAATGCTGGCAAATCGACTCTGCTTGCGACCATCACATCGGCGAAACCGAAAATCGCCAATTACCCCTTCACCACGTTGGAGCCCAACCTTGGAATCGTCAAATACTACGATGACAAATCATTCGTAATCGCCGACATCCCTGGAATCATCGAGGGAGCCAGCGAGGGAAAAGGCATAGGATTGCGATTCTTACGTCATATCGAGCGCAACTCTGTTTTGCTATTCATGGTATCGGCAGAGGAGGAAGATGTGGCTGCCGGCTACAAAGTTCTTTTAGGAGAATTAAAGAAATATAACCCCGAACTCCTCACAAAAGAAAGAGTTTTGGCCATAACAAAGTGCGATTTGATTGACGAAGAGAAGAAAAAAGAAATACTGAAACACTTGCCTAAGAAAGTGCCTCATTTCTTCATTTCATCAGTCACGGGCGACGGCCTTAATGAACTCAAAGATGGACTCTGGGAAGCCCTTAACGCATAATGCCTGAAAATCTTCAACATATAGACGAGAATGCCACACTGGCAATCAACAGCTGGAATTCACCGATTGGAGACCAGTTTTGGTATTTCATGTCCAATTCGAAGGTGTGGATTCCATTCTATGCGATAATTTTGATTATGCTTTTCGCCAAAATAGGCTGGAAAAAATCAATAATCGTAATAATTTCCATAGTCCTGGCATTTGCCGCTTGCGATCAGACCGCAAACCTAATTAAACATCTTGCAGAGCGACTCAGGCCATGCTACAACCATTACATGGTAGATGGAGGCCTGCATATTTTGGAAGGCAGGGGCGGAAGATTCGGATTTTTCTCAGCTCATGCAGCTAATGCATTCAGCCTTGCCGTCACTACGATTCTCGGTCTAAAAAACGGAGGTGCAAAAAAATACAAAGGAGCAGCAATATTTCTTATTATCTGGGCCATACTGGTCTCAGTGAGTCGAATATTCGTAGGCAAACATTTCTTGGGAGACGTAATGGTCGGCACTATAATAGGAATTGGCTACGGATTCCTATTCGGATCCATAGCCAAATGGTTCATAACTCACACTCCCGAAAAAGCTTAGAGATTCGGAAGCACCTTTTCCATCATAATTCCACGAGATCCCTTCAACAGAACAACCGCATCGCTAATCGGATGGGCGGCAACATATTCGGCCAACTCTGCCGATGTTGAGAAATGTTCGCCATTCGAAGGCATGCTATCAGCATCCAAAGCCTTTTTGAACTCATCGCCCACAAAAAAGACCTTGTCCATAGGCACGGATTTCACCTTTTTCACTATTGCTACATGCTCAGCCAAAGACTCTTCGCCCAACTCGCGCATATCACCCAGAAGAGCAACTTTCACAGGAGCGGAAACATTGGCAAAATTATCAAGAGCTGCGGCCATACTGGTCGGATTGGCGTTGTAGGCATCCACAATGACGGTATTTTTCTCCGTCTTGGTCATCTGAGAACGGTTATTCGAAGGCACAAAGCTCTCAATCGCAGCCAAAGCATCATCTTCCGGCACACCGAAATACTTACCAATCGCAAGCGCAGCCATTGCATTATCGGCATTATAAGCCCCTACCAAATGAGTCTCAAGGCCCAAAAGAACATCGGCATCAGCTTCGGAAGGCACTGCCATGCGCAAGAACGGATGGTCAGCATCGGAAGGCAAAACCATAGCACCAGAATATTCAACGCCATAAGGCACAACGCTTAAGCCCTCTCTTTCATGAGACATCTCGCTCAGATTTTCATCATCAACATTCAAGAAAATCGCCTTTCCATTGTCGCGAATATAGTCATAGAGTTGTCCTTTTGCCTTTTTCACTCCATCAAAAGAACCAAAACCAAGCAAATGAGCCCTGCCCACATTGGTTATCAAACCATAATCAGGCTCAGAAACGGCAACAAGATGCTTTATATCATCGGGATGGTTGGCACCCATCTCAATAACGGCGATTTGAGTATCGGCATTGATTTTCAAAAGAGAAAGAGGCACACCTATATCATTATTAAGGTTGCCTTCGGTGGCAGTCACATTGAATTTTTTAGACAAAACCGCACGAATCAACTCCTTGGTCGTAGTCTTGCCGTTAGTTCCAGTCAGACCTATGACAGTAAGCCTTTCACCATCCACGAAGGTATTCTCACGATGATGTCTAGCCAAGGTTTGAAGCGTCTCCAGAGTGTTATCTACGGCAATAATGCGAGAATCAGCCCCGTCATATTTAGATCCTTTATCGACTACGGAATATGCCGCACCTGCTTCCAGAGCCTTCATGGCATACTCATTACCATCAAAATTTTCTCCCTTTAAAGCAAAGAAAAGTTCGCCTCCCCGAATGGCCCTGCTATCAGTAGTCACGGCCCCGCAAGAGAGGTAAATTTCGTATAATTTCTCTATGTCCATAGCTAATTATTTAAGACCGGTTGAACCAAAGCCACCTGCTCCCCTATCGGTTTCATCAAGCACTTCGACCTCTTCCCATTCCACCGTTTCATGCTTCGCCACAATGATTTGAGCGATTCTTTCGCCTGGTTCTATTGTGAATGAATCATTAGACAGATTGACGAGAATCACCCTGATTTCTCCTCTGTAGTCAGCATCGATTGTTCCAGGCGAATTCAGCACGGTGATACCATGTTTAGCCGCCAAGCCGCTTCTCGGGCGCACCTGACATTCATATCCCACTGGAAGCGAGATATATAGCCCCGTAGGGACCATGACTCTCTCCAAGGGGGCGAGGGTTATGGGTTCGCTGATTTCCGCTCGAAGGTCCATGCCTGCCGACTGTGGTGTGGCATAGGCTGGCGAAGGGAATGATGATTTGTTTACTATTTTGACTTTCATTCTACTTCGGTGCTAACTTATACAAAACTGCCGTAATTATGGCGTACAATATATTCGGAAGCCATATTGCGATGCCTGGCGGCAAAGTGCCGGTGTAGACGAACATCTGGCTGAATTTCATGAACAAAATGTAGGAGAAACTAAGCGCCAGACCAATGGCGAGATTCCATCCGATACCGCCTCTCTTTTTCTTTGATGAGAGTGCCACTCCCATAATTGTCAGAATGAACGCAGAAAAAGGAAGAGAATAACGGTTATTTCTTTCAATCTGAGAGTACATCACATTGGCGTCGCCCCTCATTTTCTGGACCTTGATAAGCTGATTTAGTTCCTTAATTGGAAGGTCCTCAACGGTACTTTTCTTACGATAGAAGTCCGATATATGAAGAGGAATGATGGTGTCCATTTGAGCACCGGAACGCACCTTGTCGGTTAAAGATCCCTCGACATAGTCGCGGATGAAGTACTTTTTCAAGTGCCAGCCGCTGATTGTGCTATCCCATACAGCCGTCTCCGCAGTCAGTTTGGAGACTAATTTATCGTCCTTAATCTCCTCCAGAGTGAACTTATATGCGGTATTATTCCATTTGCTGAATGACTCCACGAATACGAACTGCCCTGGGGCGATTTGATAATGTACATTATGGTCCTGCGTGACGTTACTATGGTATCGTATATACTTGGATTCAAAGGCGTTTCGCGTGACATTCGCTCGTGGTATCACCCATAAGTTGAGCGACAGAGAAAAGAATGCGATTATGAAAGCGGAAACCAGATACGGCACCATCATCCTATGGAAGCTGATACCGCAAGACAGAATCGCCACGATTTCCGAGTTGGCGGCCATTCGCGACGTGAAGAAAATTACCGATATGAATACGAACAGCGGACTGAACATATTCATGAAATAAGGTATGAAGTTGATATAGTAGTCGAAAACTATTTCTTTCAATGAAGCGTGCTTCTCCACAAAATCGGAAATCTTTTCGCTGATATCGAAGATGATTACGATACCGATAATCAGCAAAAGAGCGATGAAGAAAGTCAAAATGAATTTCTTCATTATGTAGAAGTCCAGCTTTTTGAGTCTCAGATCCATTTTATAGCCTTGTCATTATTCTTTTGACGGTCACTTCTTTCCACGCCTTAAAGTCACCAGCGGCGATATGAGCACGCGACTGGCGGACCAAATCAAGATAAAAAGCGAGGTTGTGCTCGCTCGCGATCATCGCTGCAAACATCTCGCCAGCGATGAACAAATGCCTTAAATACGCCTTGGTATAATGCTTATCCACGAAAGACGCACCGTCCGGATCGATGGGAGAAAAATCATCCGCCCATTTCTTGTTTCGCATATTCATGATGCCGTTCCATGTGAACAACATGCCGTTGCGGCCATTGCGGGTAGGCATCACGCAATCGAACATGTCGACTCCTCTTTCGATGCCCTCCAAAATGTTGGCAGGAGTGCCTACGCCCATCAAATAACGAGGCTTGTCGTCCGGCAGCAAAGGGCAAACCAACTCAAGCATGGCATACATCTGCTCGACCGGCTCTCCAACGGCCAAACCGCCAATCGCATAGCCGTCTCGATTGAAAGACAGTGCATGTTCGACGGCCCTCTTGCGAAGGTCCGGATAGACGCAACCCTGGATAATCGGGAACATGGTCTGTTCATAGCCATACAAAGGTTCCGTCTCATCGAATCTCTTGACATAGCGTTCCAGCCACGACTGAGTCAATTTGAGAGACTTCTCAGCATATTTAAAATCGGCATCACCAGGGCAGCACTCATCAAGAGCCATCATTATATCGGCTCCGATAATCCTCTGGGTGTCAACATTATTTTCGGGAGTGAAGGTGTGTCTTGAACCGTCAATATGAGACGAGAATGTGCAACCTTCGGGAGTAATTTTTCTGATTGGAGAGAGCGAAAAGACTTGGAAACCACCGCTATCGGTAAGCATGGGCCTGTCCCAACCTATGAATTTGTGCAATCCACCGGCAGCCTTAAGTGTATCCAAACCTGGGCGTAAATAGAGATGGTAGGTATTGCCGAGAATAATCTCAGCCTTAATATCATCCTTCAAATCCCTATGGTATACGCCTTTGACTGACCCCACAGTGCCTACGGGCATGAATATGGGTGTTTCTATTTGACCATGGTCCGTTGTTATCACTCCGCATCTGGCGGAAGATTGTGGGTCCGAGGCTGTCTTAACAAACTTCATCTCTCTTTTATTCACATTTTCAATCTTCAAATATACTAAAAGTTCGTCGAATTCCGTATATTTGCAGAACATAGTCCCTCAGAAAAGGTGACTTTTGACGACAAAACAAACTAAAACCATAAAATGACAGCTAAAAAAAGCAACATCACCATCAGACTCATTCTGATGAATTTTCTCCAGTACGCCGTCTGGGGATCTTATCTCACCTCAATGGGAAGTTTTCTCGCTGGTGCAGGTTTGAGTAAACAAATTTGGCTATTCTTTGCCACCCAAGGTTTCGTGTCCATCTTCATGCCGGCTCTTATCGGTATAGTAGCGGACAAATGGATTCCGGCTCAGAAGACCTTGTCTCTCTGCCATCTTATTGCTGGAGCATCTATGCTCGCATGCGGAGTTTATGCCATGAATGCCGGTCAGGCAATGAGTTTCGGCACTTTCTATGCGCTATACACTCTTAGCGTTGCATTCTATATGCCGACAATCGCCATCTCCAATTCCGTTGCATACAATGCTTTGGAGACTCATGGCAAGGACCCCGTCAAGGATTTCCCTCCGATTCGAGTTTTCGGTACAGTAGGCTTCATTTGCGCAATGCTTTTCGTGAACTTTATGAGAGGTTCCGACGGAGTGCAGTTCCAGCACACCTACAACCAGTTCCTCACTTCCGGAATTCTAGGTCTTATCCTTGGTTTCTATGCTTTGACTCTGCCCAACTGCCCTTGCAAACCCAAGACTGCGGAGCGTCAGTCATTCGCTGAGGCCACCGGTCTTTCAGCATTTAAGCTTTTCAAAGACAGGCAGTTCGCGATTTTCTTCATATTCTCAATGCTCCTTGGTGCTTCTTTGCAGATAACCAACGGCTACGCGAATACATTTATCACTTCATTCAAAGATGTTCCTGAATTTGCGAATACTTGGGGTGCGAATAATGCCAATGCTCTTATCTCTTTGAGCCAGCTCTCAGAGACCTTATGCATCCTGCTTATTCCTTTCTTCATGAAAAAATTCGGTATCAAGAAGGTTATGCTTATCGCCATGTTCGCATGGGTATTCCGCTTTGGTTTCTTCGGCCTCGGCAACCCTGGTTCCGGTGTATGGCTATTCATCCTTTCTTGCATCGTTTACGGTGTGGCTTTTGACTTCTTCAATATTTCCGGTTCTCTTTATGTAAACGAGAATACCGATAAGGACATTCGTTCCAGCGCTCAGGGCTTGTTCATGCTTATGACCAATGGTCTTGGCGCCACTATCGGAACTTGGGCTGCAGGTAAGGTTGTGAACCACTTTGTTTACAGTGCCGATACACCCAACTGGGCCAGTGCATGGTATGTTTTCGCCATCTATGCCCTAATCGTAGGCGTGCTCTTCGCTATCCTTTTCAAGGACCCGCAGAAGAAGCAAACAGCAGCCAAAGAAGAAACCGCATAGCTAATTCTAACTCTGATTTATAGCCTCGGAAGTTTTCCGAGGCTTTTTTGTCGTCAGAAACTATAATGACATTCTTATTCCGACTAGGAATTGCCTTCCGCGAAGCTTGGTGATGGTTGAATTTGTAATGAAAGTCGATACGGTTTCGCGGCGATATTCTTTGACATTGAGCAGATTCCTGCACTCCGCAAAAACTGTATATTTCGGGAAAGAGTATGAGACTGAACTCTTCAGAAGCGGAGTATTGCTTATCTCGACTCCTGGGATATTTTCTTTGAGATAATCCCCTACCATTCCGATTGTGAGATTATCAATCGGTTTTAAATTGACATTGCCCTTGAGACGCAATGAAGAAGTCTCGGCTTCGCTATCTCCTGTTATCTTATCCGCTCGAATATCGACCGAAAAGTCCATGCTTATCCATTTTGCCGGATTGGAAGTCAAATGCAAATTAAAGAGTTTCGAGAACTGATAATATTTGACTTCTACGCCTTGCAGGACACAATCTGTATCCATTTCGGAGAGTCCTCCCCTAACTTCAACTGTAAGAAGCTTCACGCCAAAATACTTCTTCATATCGGCGCAAACTCCATAAGTCATATAGCCGGAAGTGATCGGGAGATAATAGCTGATTGTACAGTCGGATGAATATATTCCTGATGATGACCGGTTCTTTCGGGAGGAGACAAAATCGCCATTAATAGATGCGAAGAACATCGATGGAAAGTCGGAATATTTCAGCGTCATATTGGCAAAAAATGTGTTTGTCCTCTGGAGGCTATCCCGCTTGGCGAAAGTCCTATAATCCTTCATTACATAGTCATTGAGAAGGGTTTCTTCACCGGAACGCGACACCGTATAACGGGAATTTATATCCCATTCCAAAGCCTTGGAAATATTATATTTGAAAGATATTCTGGGAGAGAATTCAGGGTAGATTACATTATTAGAATTCGCTACCGCAAGGTAATTAAGGGCAAACGGGAATGATACCATAGCCTTGGCATTACCGAAATTTAGCATGGTGGATAGATTCACATTAGGCTTGACGGAGAATACGGATAACTCGGATTTGTCGTTTCCAAAGCCTCTGAGTCCGTCATTCAATGTGGTTGCGATATCAATATATCTCAAGGCTAAGCCAGTGGTAACGTCAAATATATAACTGGAAATATTCACCTTGTAGGACAGTTTATTGTCGGAAGACAGGCTAGTAAAACCATATGTCTGTTTCGAACTGTCGGCGGCATCCTTGAAAACTGCGCTGTGTGTATTTCTGACGAGTTTATTCTCGCTTTTCAAATCAAGAGCCTTTTTATCACCCAGTCTGAATGTCCGCATAAAGGTGTCGGACAATTTCACTGACGGTAAATGATATTTCTGGTGATATTCCGATGTACCAGATATCTCGGATGTCTCATTCTTGCCCTGGAAAGAAATGGACAGGTCATTGGACACAAATTTCTTCGGGGCGTTGTTTTCGTACAGAATCGTTCCGGATAAATATGTGCTTATATCTGAAAGCGAATCTCCCTGCGACAGAACAAGAGAACTGCCGTCTGAAAAAGATATGGTGGATGCGTTGTAGGTTGCTTCAGAATATCTTTCCCTTGCCAAATTGAATGAAAGTCGGAGTGTTTTGCTGCTGTCCAATCTGGCTATGTGATTGAGGGATGATATGGCTGAAACATTATCATACCAATATTCTTCGGAGATGGGCAACAAGGACTTGGGATACGTCAGCATGGTCCTGAAATCCGAGTCGATATCGGAGTCTGAAATCAGGAAAGCACCCGATTTTCCGAAATACATCTGTTCCCGAATTTCTTTCGTTATCTCATTTCCGATATTGTTTCCTTTGATCAGAAACAGGCTCTGGCTCTTCTTGGAGAAACGCGTGAACATAGCCTTCGCATCAAATAAAGGGAAGGCCGGAGCACCTATGGCGGCATTTCCCGTAAATAGCCATGAGTTTTTCGCACTTTCTTTAAGAACGATGTTTATGGCACTCCTCTCGCTGCGAGATACTCCTTCGAGTGCCTTTACTGGCTGATGGTTTTTATAAATTTCGATATAGGAGATGTCATCCGCATTCAAGTTATTGGTCACAACGCCGTACCTGTTGCCCATCAAGTCCATACCCTCCACATAGAACTTATTTATATATGATCCATTATGGACAATTCCACCGGACGATGTTACAGCGACATCAGGAAGTTTAGTTAGCAAGTCACTGAGAACTTTTTCATTGCCGTCTTTAAAGGCACCGATTGAATAAATCAGGGTGTCACCCTTTTCGGTCACGGCTGATGAAGTGACTTTGGAGGCTGCGAGTTCAGTCTTTTTCTCAGTCAGTTTAACTAGGACAATGGATTGACCGTCATATTTGATTTTATTGGTTGCATATCCCAGCAGAGATACGTTTATAGCGTCTATCGTCACGCCCTTAGGCACTTTCAAATTAAATTCTCCTTCGCTGTCTGTGTAGGTGAAACATTTCTGAGAAGTAGATGACATACCTATGACAAAAGCTCCCGCCAAGGGTTCTTCCGTATGAGCATCAATGACCTTTCCGCCCACCTGATTCTGTCCGAAGGCAAAAAGATGAGCAAGAATAAGGCAACACGACAATGCCAATTTATTTATTATTCCAATATTCATTAGGGATAATTGGAGTGTAAGTCGGCCAAGAGACTTCAATCAAATTACCATTTCTGTCATATGCAGCCGTAGTTACGCCGCCGGTCATCTGATCAAAAACATCCATATTGTTCATAAAGTTGGAGTAGAGCTGCTCGCTTTCCTCAATACCATATTGATAATATTTCGGTCCTTTCTTTTTCTCAAAATAATTTTTCAGGAATTCCGACCGATGAGTATCAGTAATTTCTTCGGCGGCAAAAAGTTTGAAAGCGAATAATTTATCCGTATCTGATGCATGGATAATCAGCCCTGGAGCACCCCAGAAAAGCCATGGGCCGGAATTCACCGGTATATCTTCGGCATACCATATGGTCCAACGCCTTCCCATATAGTCAGCGGTTGCTTTTCGGCAGAGGTAGCCGCTCGAAGACATCATAGTTTCATCCGTAATATTCCAGTTCGGCATTTCAAGAGTTCCCTTCCCTTCGAATATGATAGCTGATTCATGCACTATGGCATATTCGGAAGCCTGAAGGTCCACAAATACATAATCTTTATAAGGATCTCTGGTAATCCCGTATAATTCGGAATATGCATTTTCATTTCTAATATTTCCCTTTTCGTCAAACGCCACATTCGACAAAGAATCACAAACAAAAGCAACCTCACGATAGAATACGGATTTTCCTCCAAAATAATCCAGATTCATATCGGGACTGGAAGTATATCCGGAAGTTGTATCAGATCTATGGAAATAGCCATACCGAAAACGATACCCTTGAGCGGACATCTCGATGCTGGCAAGAACAGGAATAAAAAGAATAAAAAATTTTCGGCTCATAGTTAAAGCTATTTAAGAATGAGCCCAATATACAATTTTTTTTATAAAAACAATAAATCTTCTCAGATAGGAATTTTATATCTCAAGAATCTATTCCACCGGCAATTCAATATATGACGGATTATCTTTGCGGCAGAGAATCTGGATTTCAGCCTTGACATAGTCCCCTGCCTCGGCTAAATATTGATTCGGAAGGAACTTTTGGGGATTCATTGCAACAAGAGGATACCAGCTGCTCTGCACCTGCACCATTAGCCTATGCCCAGCAAGGAAAATATGCGAAATGACATTCATGCTGAATTCAACCTTGGTCACCTCGCCTGGCTTAACCGGCTGCGGCTTTTCAAAGCCATTTCTATATCTCGCCGGAAAAACATCACCACGAACAAGCATCCTATAACCATCAGGACGAACATCAAGCAATTTGACAATAAAATCGGCATCGGAGGAATCCAGAATCACATTCAGCGAAACATTCACAGGACCGGCAATATGCAAATCGGACTTAAGGCTCTTTGTAGTAAAGGTCAGCACATCAGCCCTATGCCTTAAAAATCGTTGATCAGCGGCCATATAATCACGAATTCGCCACTCGGAATTAGCAATATAATAAGGCACCGGATCCGCAGGATCGGAGACATATCGACATGAACCGGAAGTCTTAAAAGGAGGATGCTCAGAAAGAGCATTACCATCTCTGAAATAGAATCTCTTAGTCGAAGCCACCGGAGGCCAAACATCATAATTCTTCGCCGGCACAAAATCGCCCTTTGCATCCTCATCATATTTCATGGCGATGGACGGAAGCACAGTTACAGGGCTGATCGGCTTCGCACCTTTGCCCTCCAAATACCAAGCGAAAAATGGATATTCAATCTCATCCAAGAAATAATCACCCAATCCCTCTCCGAAATACGATCCATCCAAATGATCATAAGACGTATCCAGCCAAGAACCATGCGCCCAGGGGCCTAGAACGAAGAAAACATCGGTTTTAGGCGACAGACTCTTCAGCATTTTATAGCATCTCTGAGGGCCATAGCAATCCTCAGCATCATATGTTCCA
>Ga0181612_121005_pt1 | contig 27667 bp, 8 predicted proteins | sample HoacroProtozoa21_FD_119630 | JGI IMG/M metagenome (GOLD analysis project Ga0181612, IMG submission 119630) | Hoatzin crop microbial communities from Cojedes, Venezuel. Combined Assembly of Gp0051906, Gp0051904, Gp0051908
ATTTTTGGCAGTCTCAGCATCACGTGAAAGTCATATTTGCTAGACTCAGCACTGATCTGTGCACCAGCTGAGAGGTGAGTCAGGCTCTATAAATTCCCTGGTTTTCCTAGAAATCAAAAATGGAGAAAATGTGTGTATTTGTGACTGTGAGTGAGGAACGACCGCTGTGACTCTGGTTCTGAAGAATTCTCACGGAAGCCACCGACAGGAAAAATCAAGTCAAAACTTGACTAACGGGTAGTGGGTGCCTCTTCCAGTCCCATATCCCATTACCTGCCAGGTTTGGCAGAAAAGGAGGAGAACTCACCATCTCAGCCCTGTGCCCTTGACATAGGGGCACTGAGACCGCATGGCCAGGTGCGCGTGCCACAGGCTGAGATTCATCTGCCATCGATTCCCCTCGAATCAGACTGAAATTATCTTTTGTTACTTTTTGAATGTGCCACGTATTAGTCAGGCACGCTTCTGGGCTGGGAATTTCCTGAGTTCTTGTTAGGAGTATTTTATTCAAGTCATTTCGCATCATTTGCAATTTCCGGTGCATTTGAATTCTGCTTTAGGTCCCCAGAGCAAAACCAAAACCTCCCTGTTGATAGATCTCATCTGACAGCAATCTTGGGAGGGAGCTTTAAAACTCAAGCACTAGTTTTGGATGCTGGAAAAAGCTGCCCAAGAGATAAGAAAAGCGGAGATAACTGGTAGTTCTCTTCGAAGTGTTTCATGTCACCCTGAGAATCTCCCGAACATCTTATAAAAGAAAAATTGAAAAACATGGCAGGAATCAACTCAAATAAAACGCCATAGAAAATCTTTTACAGATAAATCAAAATGCCTGTTATATATATTTGATCTGCACACCTCAAATGAATTTTTCCATTACCTGTTTTTCACTATATGAGTGGGTATAAACTGCTCCGTAGATACTCCTGTCATCTTTCCCTATCACATTGCAAATATGTTTATACTTGAGACTTACTGTCTTTTCCTACAGTGAAAATAAATAGCGAATGTTCTTTTCAACTCACCATGCTATGTGTTTTAGAAACTTCCAGAAATAAGTCAGAACAGCAATATTTATATAGTTAGGCCTGGCATATTTGTGTATATTAGGTAAACATGGTGATTTGGAACCAAGCTGTGCCTGTATGGTTTCTTCATGCTGTTTTGTTGTCTAGAGGCACAATGAGGCCAATTTTTTAGAAGAAAAATGTGCCATATAATTGCCACTTTGTGATGCATTCAGCTAAAATTATGGAAAAAAAAGAGTCTTGGTTCCCCCTTTGATGCATTGTGCTGTTGTTCCACTCTAGCTTTTACGAGATTTCCAATGCAACTGTCCTGCTCAGTAAGAGAAAATATCTGAATTACATATACAAGTGCACACACATACACACATACGCATACTGACAAGGTTTGTCTAACCCCTGACTTGAGCACACATTTCAAAAATTGCCATAGAGAAAAGGATAGTTCTGTTTGAAGGGGGAGAAAAGCAACACTGTTATGCAAGGTGCGAGCCGACATGGTAAATAAAAGCAACACAAGTGAAAGCACAATTGGAGCTGGAAATAGTTGGGAGATGTGATTCAGCACTTAGGCTGGGAGATTATGTTTAAGGTGAAGAATGGAAAATGCAAGGCAGCTCCTCCTGCTGTATATTCATTCTGTCAAATGGAAAAATGAGGGACGTGGCTCGTTTGAGACCAATCCCACAAAGGGAAACACCATGTAGCTCCACGTTTTCACATATTGCCGTTAAAGCTGTGTGAAAACTAAAGGAAAGTATTCCTGCTGCCGTAAATCACTCAATAGATCCACACAATATTCTATGGCACCAGGATGATTTTTTAAAAGGATGCAATTATGTTTTCTGAGGGGCATTCGTCAGGATAAAGACGGCCCTTTGGAAAACACCTAGCATGGGGTTTTTTTTGACGTTGTCACAACATAAATGCAATAACAAGCACCTCTTTCCACTGCCTGTAGACAGTTTATTTATGCAAGAAGAGAATAGGAGTAACGCTAATGCTGGGATATTTATGTTTAACATCAAAGAAAAATCTGGTTCAGGCCAGCACACAGGAAAAATTGCTGAAAATTTGTTCATCACGGAGAGGTTATCTCTGTAATGCTGCCGAAAGTAGGAAAATGCCCCGTTACCTGTGATGTGATCGCCATCTGAGTGAAGGGACGGAGCTATCCTGCTCGTGCTGATTTCCTGTAAAAATAGTTTGTGCATTTGTGGTGGTTTTGCCTTTTCACTCTTTCTGGCTTCTCCACCTTTCTCCCTCACAGATCAGATGCTGGGAAATGCATTCCACACACCTACAGTCTTCCCAAAAATGGCCCTGAAGTTCCAGGACATGCATTTTGTTCCTGCAGCCTGTTGGGAGTTGGAAGATAACACATACCTATGGACTGAAAATTAAAGAAGAACTGTGTGTAAACCCGGAAATTAAATTTCATTCCGTTTTTGACATTTTGTTTCTTCCTGCTTTGGGGCAAAAATGCAGAATTTAAAATCCTTTGGAAAAATGGATGCCTTGAAAATATTTAGCTTTGAACTGACCAACATAATAATTTTACAACAAATGCTAAAACCAAACCTTTCTGGATGGAAAGCATCATTTAAATGTTTTGTGTTGAAAAAATAGAATATTCTTTTAATTCAATATATTTGAAAATTCCTTGTCGAAAATGTAACATTTTTGTTTCATTATTTTTGAAAATTTTCGTATAGATACATTGATACAGTATCATCTCATTACACCTTTAAAGGGTGAGAAATCTCTGCATGTAGCAACAGGTGCCAGAGGATATGTAATTTAAAAACCCCAAAAAATTAACTTTTAATCAGAACAGTGAAATCAAAGTGAAACAGGAAAATCTGATGGATGCTACGTTAATAAGAATGAAATGTAGCAAGCCTCTGTTTTATAACCAGTCATCACCACTGTAGTCAGAGCTGGTAAAACTTACTAGCTGTTTCAGCTGAAATGGAATAACATTCTTCACATGATTTTTTTCTGAAATTTTGCAGTAAGTTATACTAATCTCATTTCATATGAAAATTCATTTCCCCTGAGTCCAGAATCCAGCTCAAAGCATGTACTCATCTCTTGCCACAAGAAGTCCAAGTTACAAATCATGTAGACATGAAAGACCATCAGGCTATTTTCAACAACTTGAAATTTCTCCTGATGATTGGACTCTGATCACAAAGAAATATATCAGTATAACTTTCCAATGAAAGAAGCTATCTTTAATAAACAGAGATATTTCTCCTTCTCTAATTACCCGTAAATTTTCCAAATGTGAGAAATGAGAACGCCTTCTAGTCCTTGTTATTGGACAGAAGTGCTAGGAATGTTTTAATTTTGTCAGGAGGATGGCTTGAGTTGTCTGCCTGTAGTTTCACAACCCACTTTAGAGCAGCCACATCAAGGAAAACTTATGTTCAAATTATTTTTCATATTTTGAGAGACAAGATTTACGATACCTTTTGTTCACAAGTGGTCAGTTCAAGGACTCATTAAAAGTTATACAAGTTTCCTATTGATAAATATGTGGAAATTATAGTCAAACTGTCTTAAGAAGTCACAACCATTAAAGAACATGTGCAGCATTAAAGGGAAATAAATGATTATTTAATGAGATGACTACTCTTGCTATTGTTGCTTTATTTTCAAGTAACACTGAAACAGGCTCCCTGGTGTTTGTAGTTTCTGGCTATCTTTTTTTTCTCCTCATTATTAACTCTTTTTTTCTCCATGCTAATCAGCCAAAGTGCTGTGTTTGGAAGACTGATTTTTATACTTCATTCCCTTTGGATTTAAGGGTTTCTTGTAGGCCTAGCCAAAGACTTAGGCAGTAGGTAAAGCCAAGGGCACACCTCATGACCACCACGACACACACTCACATGCAGAGTTGATGTGACTGTTACACCTCCAGGTTAAAGTTCACTGAGGATTTCCATAAATCCAGTGGGTAATGTGCCAAATAAGATTAGAGAAGACTTCACGTTATTGCACAATCCAATGAAAATATCATCTGCTAAGCTCCTTCTGGTGGCCATTGGAAGTAGGTAGCTAATATTAGCAGGTGTTTGTCTCAGAGGCAGAGGGAAGGCAGGAACACCTGCTTATGCCCGTGCAGAAAGTGGGAGCAGCTACCGTAACTTCACCTGTGGCAATGTCTTCTGTAAAAATTCAATTTTTAAGAGCTGAAATTGTGATGATTTCCCTGTTGTGTCGTACTCTTTTCTCTACCTTTGATTACATTATGTTTAATCTCACCCTGGTTTATATTCCCAAATGTATCTTTATTCAAAATTCTGTTTAAATTTATCTAGCTGTACATTCATACGGTACCTAATTCCTGACATTATATTTTCACATGCAGAATTGCATTAATAAATGGAGCAGGTAGACTTTTATGTCTGATCTGTGTGCCTGTTTTATTTATACACATATTTTTCTTTCAAACCTTGACCTGCAAGAAAACAAGAATGAAGAGTGAATTTTGATACCTACATCCTGGCACTTACACAATAATCATTCAGCATGTTTTTATTTGAGAATAAAGCAAAATGAATTTTTTTTTTTTTGTTCCATGAGGCAATAGTAGAGGAAGCCTTAAAGAGGCAGGTGCACTTGCATTCTGTATTTGTCTCCTTCCTATAAGTCGTTAACTAATTGCCTCTCCTTTCATCAGTTCTCAATCCTTTGTCTCCGAACACAAGCGGAATCAGATTCTGATACCATCACTGAACTTGATGAGTACCTGACTCCATTAGTCATCCTCTCGAACTCAATGATCCAGATTCTTAAATGGTAGAAATCAGCATAGCCCATTCCCATAAGCAAAAAAAGCTAACCGAAGGAGATTATTCATGGAATAAGGTCCTACATGGTGAGAGTAAGGAAATCTGAATCAAAATGTTCTAAAATTTTATGAAATGCCTTAATCTATAAAGCCTTAAAAAATGTAAAGTGGGAATAAATACGTTTGGAACAATTAGCTGTGTTATTCTTAGATAACATGGTTTGGTGCAACATGATCTGTAGTTCTGCTCAGGAGTAGAAATGAATTTGTATATATAATGTGCAGAAGCTTATGCAATTACTTTAAAACATTTAACCCATTTAAAGATTGTCCACTTTTTTTCAACGTGGTCATTATTCACAGCTGTTGGATAACAAACATATTCCTTGGTGCTGCTTGGGAATAACCTTAAACATTACTTGGGATCCCTTAATTGTGAATATTGCGTGGTGACCCTCCAGTAACTGAGATATATGATAGACGCAGATAAACAATAGTGATACAGCAGCCTGTCTAGATAGACCTCACCTTTATAGACTGCCATGTTTGCATAAAAAAATATTTTGCTTCATTGCAGAACAAAGGCATCTTCACAATGCCCGCTGGCTAATAGCTTGCACGGTCCCAGAAATACAGCTGGAGTTTATGAAAAGTTGAATGAAGCAGGCTGCATACAAGGTCCTGTCTAGAAGTGACCAAAAGCAAAATTTTGGAGTCACAGTAAAGGAACAGTGCCTGAGTCCTAATCTTCTGATGCTGACATGGAGGAATGATGAATTTCCACAGTTGGTGTGCAAAAGTGATGTCCCCAGCCACGGCCTTGGCAATCAGTCAGACCTCAGAGTAAATTAATGCAGTCTACAGCTGTTCTAAATTTTGCCAAAACAAAAAACATTAGAAAAACCCTCGTGTATCCCATTTCTGGTGTGATTCTCATTTGCTTGTTCTCCTCCTGGCTCACTGCCATTTCCCTTCAAGTGACTCTGTTACAACAAGCAGGCATGGAAAACATCTCTCATCTCTACTTCTCCCAGATCTTTAACAGCACAGTGACTGGGGAACATGCGCAGCAAGTGAGAGGTTGGATTTCAGTCTCTGCAGGCTAAGGAAGAAACAGACTTCAGATCTCCCTTATGAAGAACCCAGAATATGGCTGCTGTCACTGGGGCCACAGCTAGCAGTCTTCAGCTCATACATAGGGCATGGATCTTCTAGGCGAGCAGCAAAGACATGGTAGCACTCACTCAAGTTACAGTCACGTGTCCCTGCGGTAGGGACCTAGCGTTTATAACTTACATAGTATACTATGTAATTCAACTTTGTTGACTTTTCTGGAAACACAGTTAATCCAGTACTGAGTGCTTGTAAAAGACCAACCAGATGTGTGGTGAGGGAGCGCTGTAAAAATAGAGTTCTGCTCTTTACAGCCACTTCCAAAAGTACCATCCTATCAGTGAAAGTGGGAAAGGTCTGCTAAGGTAATACATCCCACACCGGCCAGAGATGTAGGTTCATGAGGGATAGGATGAACTTTATAAAACACTTTTAATCTTTGGCCTTTAAGCAGCATAGCCAACAACAGGTTCACATCAGGATAGTGGCATTAGCCAAGACAAGTTTACAAATCCCTGAGTGTGCTTCCATCATCCTGAGCTTGAGATATCTGTCAGTCCACAGCAGATGCTGCTGTTGCTGTGCATGTGTCATGTTACTGAAACCCCTAGATAATGATTACGACCGATTATACAAGATGCCATGTTCCTTAATCATATCACTTACATTTCTGCTGAACGGCAGTGACAAGGTTTTGAAAGGAGAAGATCACAGCTGTCCAATAAAAAAAGAGAAATCAGATAAAACAGAGAGTGTTTGCAGACAGACGATTATGCTAACCTGAAAAGTAGCTTCTATGTTGTTGATTTTTGCACTCTTCCTAACCAAGCTGAGCCCTCATTCTTCCTCTCTGGTATCACATCTGAAATGGAGGTGATTGGTGTGCGAGCACGTATATTTCTGATTTTTTTTTTACATGTATTACTTACAGTTTTCTATTTTCCACATGAGCATTTGAGTATTTGGGCCTTTTTTTTTTCTTCTTCTTTCCCTCAGCAAGCTTACAGGTGTCGGAGTACCAGGAACTGAAAACCAGTTCTGATGCAGACAGCTGGAGCGAGAAAATCCCCTCCTTGCCCCAGTGGTAACCCCAGCCCTAAGCTGAAGACATTCCCCTTCTTTATATGCTGGCTCATTTTGGAGTCTGTCTTGTGCGGAGACTGCCAACTGTCCTGAATTAAATGCAATGCATTTCGATACCAGTTACTGCCTACTAATGACTGAGCAAAACCAGTGTATTCATTTAAGTAAAGAGTTCAAGCGGGGTTCTAGGAATGAAGAGCCATGTGCCCTGCTAACAAAGCTATCTAGTTCGGTGCACAATCTGAACTCTGCAGAAGAAAAGACCTTATACTTTTAAGCAGTTATAATGCAGTACTACACCACGTCCGAGTTTTCGGTGGAAAAGTCAGATATAATTACTGTTTGACACAAAGGGATTTTTTTTTCCTAGCTCTGCTGATGTTCTATTTTAAATAATTAAAAGTATAATTTAAAACTTAAATTGATCATTTCAATGGACCTGATGCTGTCCTCAGAGGGAGCCACTTGTGTGGTTGTTAAACTGTTGATCAGCCCAGTGTCACTGTTTCTCCTTCATCAGAACATGTACCATCAGATCTATAATTCTTTTTTGCTTATGATGGCAGAGCTCCAACATGGGTGTAGTTTGACCCAAGTTAAGCAGATTTAGTTAAATGCATAAATTGTTCACATTCCGTCATGTGAAAGATATAGGCCTTGAGCCAATGTTGGGAATACAAATGATAGCCCACCCAATGGAGAAAGTAATGTATATATGCAAATTTTCATAGATGCATATGTCTGGACACTACTCTTTTTGACTCCTAATCATCCAAATGAGGTACTTGGGTAAAAATGGTGTCTTCAATTTTTATGAAAGTTTACATGATTGTGCGTTCTGGCATTAATAATCACAGAAAGAAAATTTGAAGGCTATGCAACTCACTGAAAGAGTGCTTTCAATTTCCTTTCAGTTTTTCTGGCCCATTTCCTCCAATAAAATCACATGCAGAATAAGCCCATAAGCCAACTAATAAGTCAAATGGTTTTCATGATATAAACCACAGACCTAACAGGATGTCAACGAACCCTGGAGGCGAGGTCCATTCCCCTGGATTTCTCGCGCCATTGTATGGAGTCTGGTTTCAGGTGCCCCCCTGTCCATTGGCAGCTTTGGCAGAGCTGTGCCATCAGAGGTGTTTTCCAACACCTGTACTATTTTTTCAGACTAATTTTCATCGGTGTAAAAGTGAATGATATTTATCCACACGGCAGAACCTTAAGAAAACAGAACTGAGCCCTGAAAGTATTGTTAATTTGTGCCTTAAATTATCATTTAAGATACAAGTTTTTAAACTAATAGTTCAATGAGTTTCAGTCTCCAGGATGTTCTGTTCTATACAAGTTATTGAAGAAACTTCTTCAGGAAATGTCCAAGTCTTGTAAACATCTAATTTAAATAATAAACCTATGTTTAACCTGTGATAAGCATTAAAACAACCCTTCTCATAATCAGTGGTCCATGTGATGATGATTTGCTCCTTTTCCCTTTAGAACACCCTCATCTCTGGATTTTGGACTTCACTAAAAATCAGAAATATGTATGTAAATTAAGATATATAGCCCTGTCATTGCTGCTAAGCTAAGTTATACCCTCCTAAACAAAGTAAGTTGGTTGCTGAGGTTTTGCCTAACCCCTCTAAGATGACATCTATGGCCCATATGTGAGCACATGTGGTATAAATAAAATGGAAGTATAAAAGAGAAAGAGATAAACATATAATTAAAAACAGCATAACAAACACTTGTGCTCATTCATTTTAATGACTGTATGCTCCAGTTTATAGAGCAGTTGCAGATCCATGCCGTAATAGCTGTGTTGACCACATGCCATAAAATACATCAGTGTAGGCTGGGTCCAAATTATTCAATACTTGTAATAAATCCATCCCATTAACTGGATAAATATGCACAAGCAACAATTCTAGTGATAATGCTGGAAGGTGGCATGTTGTTCTTTAGCAGCAATGCTAGCTAGTGGGACCTGATACATAGTAATACCACTAGCTTTTATTAACAAACAAACAAAGATTAGTTTAACTTTTAAGATGTCATAACCATCTTTCCTTCCGTTATCTGCAGTTTGAACTAAAAAAGAGATTGTGGCCTTGAAAGATTCAGTTGTGATTACTTTTTTGTAAGCCTAATAAAAGGCATCCGTCATACCATTTATTTGTGAAAACCAAATCTTCATGTATTGAAGGTCATTTTTAGTTGCACTAATATAATCCGTAAAAGTCAAGGTTCCTTTACCATTAAAATTGTCCACGCTCTGAGTCTTTTGATATTCTATGCTTAACCTTGAATCATGCTGTGTACGTTGTATGAAGGGAGGATAGTGGATTCACGTTACAGTATAATGACTGAGTCATCTTGGCCTTGATTTTCAGCTAGGTAAAGCAGATATCCAACAAATGTAAGACTTCTTTAAAATTATTTGAAATTAATACACTCTTGAAGTACTTCCTCTCACCTCGGAATAAGCAGCAGGTCCCCTAAAGTCTACAAACAACTTTTGGTTACAGTTTTATGAAATATTTATTATCACTCCTGAATACATTTCTTAAAGTTGAAAGACGGTTACATATAACTAAAGCAAGTATTGATATCGAGAAACGCTTTGAGGTTTGCACAGCAGAAATCACACAATAATTAAATATTTACTGCAGTCTGCGATCAAAATGCTCCCACCACTGCAGGCTGGCTGGCTCTTCCAGGCGCACAGCCCCGCATTTCCAGGCTGAACACTGTCGCGCTGGGCCAACCGTGAGGAGGGTCTGTGTAAGCAGCTCGCTACTCGCACTTTGAGTACGACAAGTGGCACTCAGACTGCCCTGCTTCTGCCATCTCAGCCGAGAGGAGGGCGAACTGAGGGTACGGGGGCTGCTTTGCGAGGTCTAACGGGGCAAAGCTTGTCAGAAGATGCGCTGGCTAAGGAGCTTACAGATTATGCCCTCGGAAGGTGCGTTCCCCTTGGGATAAGGGAGTGGTATAGCATTAGGCAGAAAATTGTATTATTTTGTAAAGATGCAAGATATTTGGCTGGAATTTGGGTGCTGCAGTTGCAAGCTAGAGTTCTTTGCATAAAGCATGCCTAAACTTGAGCTTCATTTTATTTAATGTCCAAACTGATTAAATGAACATGTGTTTTCAAGCACATACAGCGTGATTTCTGGAGTACTGTGAAAACGACTGAGGTTGTCCCACTGTTTGTGATCCTTACTTTCAGTGCAGAAAAGTCACACACAACCCTCTGTCCCATCCAGCCCATGATGCCATGAGGGAAACAGGGAGCAGAAAAGATGGTGAGAAGCTGCTCCCTGAAAGATGACGTTGCATGCAGCAAACAGCTAAGGGGCACTTCATCCACCTGTGACCTGAAGCCAAGGCACAAGCCAAAACTATGCTGGGTTCAGTTATAAAAGATTCGCAGACCCGTGCTTCACTTAGTAAACTAACCGTAGTACCAACATAGTTACTTACGAAGAAACAGATCTTTGAGAAAAATTGTCTGATGTTTTTAATATTCAGATGAATCTGTAACAAAATAATTTCTCTACCTCACTGACGTGGTACTTGAAAGCTAGTCAACACATTTTACATTCATAAAGTGCTCTGCTAAGCAGATAGCTGAGGACAGGTATGCAGATACAGGACTTTCTAGACCCATTTCTGGCCGTGAAGATGGCAGAGAAGCTTCATTATTATTCTGCGTCTACAGAGGATGTAAATCTGAGTCCTCTCCTTGACTTGTTCCAAAAGCTTTCCCTCCCTTCACCTCTTCTCTTTTCAGTACAACTATAAAATAGGTATTTGATCATTTGCACTCAGGAATGAAAAGGCAAATCAGGGTGATGCTGCCAACCCTGGATCAGGGTAGGGTCAAGGTGGATGGAGGCTGTGCGTGAAGGACACTGACCTGAAAGCGCTGGCAGGGCAGAGCTCTTCACAAGCATGAGCACCGCCTCATTTTTAAAACAGAGGTTTAATTAAAGAATACATTCAAATCAGTTAGTTCAGAGATGTGTTAAAAGCATTGCATGCAGAACTGCCAAAAGCAAGAAGCTGTGCAGGTTTACAGCAGTGTCACGCTGCTTACTCCAGTGGAACGAGTCCTGATTTTGATCTGTGTAAATGAGATTAGACTGAGGCCTGCGTCTTATCTCTCTGGAACTGGATAGCTGGACACAACTTAAAAATAACTATTTTGTATTTCTAAAGCAGTCCTGCACTGATATAGAGTCCAAGGGATTTACTTACTGAAAGACCTAGAGAAAAGATGTACAATGGGAAGTGAAAACTAGATATAAAAATAATCAACGATGTACAGGCTGGAAGAGTCTTTCTATTTATGATCATTCTGTTCCGGCAAAAATAATTTTTAATCAGTGAATTCCTTAAATGTTTTGTTTTTTTTTGTCAAGAGCCATTGCTGTTCCTCCTGAGAAAGCTGTTAGCTAGAAGCAAAGGATATGTTGATTTTAGTATTGATTACCTAGTTCTGCATTTTAACTTTCTTTTCAAAGTTGAAAGTTTAATGGCAGGTCAGAAGAATTCTCGATTGCAAACCCCACGCTGGCAAACAAAATTTTCTGATGCAGGACTGAGAGTTGGTACTGGCCGCATAAAACAGACTCTTTAAAAACTTGTTTCAAAATAGCTCAAAATGATTCTTTCTTTTTTTTTTTCCCCCCCGAATATCTGCACTAAAGAAGAGGCAGTGTCAGGCAGCCTATAAATAGAACAGTACAGTATGAACTTTTGAACTGTGAAATCTGGGGGATGTAATCTTCCTGCTAAACAGAGGCTTACAGCAGATATTAAATGCTCGGACAGGAGATTCGCTGGTGTTTAAACTGTCTGCTGGAGGAAGGGAAATTGTGAATTGTCGTTAGCGCTGTGTGCCGGCGTGGTAGCGTTCAGGTTGTTTCAGTGTTGCTCATCCTCATTGATGAAGTTGCTTTGGCTGTTTTTCTGTGTGCGTGTTTGTGCATAAGCACACTGTGGCCAAACGGCTTCCCAGCATTAGACGTCTGAAAAAAAGGCTTTGGATCTAGAGCAATTAATTTAGCAGACATTTAGATGTTATGACACACTCCTTAAACAACGGATTCATTGGGAGAATCAGCCTGTTTTACCGTTTGTTTCACTTTTAGTGGAGGAATGCCGATTTTCCTCAGCTGAGAGTCAGTCCACGTGAAGTATCACCGTGAGAGTTTACAGCAGTTTCCCTGGTGCTGTCGAGTTCCCGTCTGTCAGACTTCGAGCACGCACAGGACAGTGACTCCTTTTACACAAGAATTAGGTGAAAAGCATCACTTCCCAATGCAACTGTTACATTATAAATTAACACTCGTATCATGGCTGCATCCTTGTAGCAGTTGTGCTGTATGGAGAAGCTGCTTTTCAGAGATGTGGGTGCGTAGCCTGGGCAGTTTGGGGGGGGGTGAACAGAGACCCCTCAGCCCATGCTGGGCTCCAGACACTTATAAAATGGAGAGGCACGTGTAACACTTTTTTTTCTGGTAGCACTCATGTGTGTTTGGAGTGTTTTAGCTGTTGACGCTTTCAAGCAACCATCATGGCCACAAATTGGACTAGCAACACCCAACCCTCCAGACTCCTGGAGGCGGGATTCTATGAAAAACTGCTAGCATCATGTGGATATTGAGGAAAATCACATCAGCAGGTGGTTTTCCAGGGTCTGGAATGAGCAGAGATGCTGCGACCAAACAGGAGAGCAATGCCCACTGCAAGGTGCTACAGCAGGATGTAGGTCCCTCGAAATGAGGCCAGCCACGAAGCAGGAGAACCTCCTGCCTGCTGCCATTTGGGTGGCTGTGGGGGTTGTACCCATGGCCCCGCCCTGCCCCACCATAAAAGAGTGAGAATGAAGGCTCTAGGGTCTGGCTGCTGGAGGGGTGGGTTGTTGTGGTGCTCCCTCATGAGTGCAGGCAGCTGTGGGACTTCACCAGGGCCTCGTTAGGGCTGGGCTGCCCTCGCCTCCCGTCAGTCTCCAAGATGAGGATCTACAAGCATTTCGGAGAAGGAGACCTTCCCACAAGACCTGGCCCCCTCCATGAGGAGAGGTGGATCTGAGGGCAATAGACAAGTGAGTAACCTGAAGGTTACCAAGACCTTTAGTTCCTCTTGGTTGTGTGAAAGTCTGCATGTGCCAGTGCCATGGCTGGGGGCTCTGGGGAGGGCAGACTGAGGGTGCTGAGGGCTTTTCCAAAGCCAGCAGCAGCTGTGGGCACTCCCTTCCTTGAGGCACTCATTTTTGGTTGTGGAAATTGCTCTTAGTGTGTGGTGGGGAGTGTTGAAACCTAAATGGCCTTCACCCAGCTGGCTGGAGATGGGATTGTTGGCAGTCCTTGAGGCCACTGCTGTGACAGAGATGAACCTCTGTGGTTTCAAGCTGGCTGCGTGTTAACGGTGATTTCTTTGCTCTCTTGCACAAGTGTTTGGGTTGTGTTTTCTGTTGGACTCTTTGAGCCTGGTATTGTGAGTCATGGTGGTGGTTGCAGCGGCCCTGTGCTATGGAGGTGTGTAGCTCACTCTGGCAGCGAGCGCATCTGCCACCCACACAGTTTGTAAACTGAAGCTTCTAGATGAAGGCTAGAGTGAGTATGCATCTTCATCTCATTGTGTAGGTGGTCCGGGCAAGGACTTCTGTCTGCTACAACGGTGTCCTTTGGGTGCAGAGTTTTCTTGGTAGGCTACAAGGGGAAAACAAGCCAGATGTGACACCAGCATGCCTAAATATAAGCTTTGGAAAGCAACATGGGCCACACAGACTTCTGAAATATGGCCCCGAGAACAGAATGCTGTTCTCCCCAGTGAATTTACTGTGTAAATTGCTCGAGACAGGGGTTTCACTTACTTTACTTCTGTAGATAGACTAAGGTATTGATTTTTTTGCCATCTTTCTTTTAAACATGACGGAAAAATTCAAATAAAACCTAATTATGTCTCTCTGTTTCTGAACAGTTCTGGAAATTGCAGAGCAATCAATATTAAGTACACTTTGCACCAATTTAGCAACTTATTCTGGACAGACATGTGCTTTATAGAGCTCTGATTTTTGCGTAATTTAGGCTGAAAAGTAGGGTAATGTGGATTTTCCAATTAGCTTATGTTAAGTCAGTGTTCTTCCACCTGAATATTTTTAATAGCTTGGTTTTTAAAAGCATGGGTGTATATGTCCAAAGGAGCCGAATAAAAAGGAAGATAATCTTTTCAGAAGGATGAAAGACCAGTGGATTAATGCAGAGTTTGAGATTTTGTGAGAAATTCAGGCACACAGACTAGTGCTGCAGAGAGAGCTTCTACTTGTGAAACTGTCACTTGTTAATTAAGTTAATGTCTACGGTGTTCTGAAAATGTAAAGCACTATGTAAGTGCTAAGTATTATTATTAATGATGCCAATTTTGACAGGTTTACTGGAATAGGCTTTGCAGTACAATATAAGCTAATGTTCTAATGCTTTACTCATTTACCATGAAACTGTTAAAAATAAGAAAGTGGGAATAGAAGGCCAGCAGAGGCCAACAGACTAGATGGAGCCCCTCATCTGGTGTTCTCTGCAAGTGCTGCCTTGGAGTAAGGTTAAATCAAAGATAACATGGAGCTGGCTTGACATCTTCTAGAACTCTTCAGGGAAAACATCAGGTGTATGATGGGTTGCACCATCTTATTGTGACTTTTGATTGTCCTCCTAGGAGATCCGTTGGCCCTCCATAGCTGTAACATGAAGCGTTGTAGCCACCTGGCCCATGTGTCCTGCCTGTGGCCAATAGACTCATTCCCATCACAGGCTGCAAGAGGGGAATGGGGTAAGAAGTCAGCCCTACGTGCGCTGTGAGTGCTCTCTGCTCTAAGGACAAACCCTACTGGCTAATTAAATTGTTTTGTGACCCTTGCTTTTCTTGCCCTAAAGGGGCTACAAAAGGAAAGAGGTGTTGCTGGTGTGGACTGTAACGGTATTAGTGTCTGAATGGGTGCTGAGAGCTGGTCAGTAGTATATATAAAAGCACATATTCAAAAAGTCAATAAATTATCTTTCACAGTTCATTGGGTCCTAGTAGTTTGCATGTCATTTGGGTACAGAAGCATAGCTGCGTGGAGGCACCTGACCCAGTAAATGGAATAGTTTCCTCAATGTCTTGGGCATATTTCCTTTAATAACTGTAGGCAATGCTTTTTCTCTAAAGCAAAGCTATCAAATTTGACCTGTAAAGGAGACAGTCTAATCTCCAGATGTTTTTCTCAAACGCTCTTTAAATTATTTTTTCATTACCAGGCTTAATTCTCAAAGTCTTGATGGTTTCTAACTAGTGTAAGACATTGTAAAGCACAGGACCAGGCCTATGGAATTCAGAACTTGGATGTCTTTATGCAGATGCTTCTTTCTGTGTCCCCTTTCAAATTTAAAGTAATTTCCTGAAAAGTCAAGTCCAGTAGAAGTCCTACTGGCATGGGCAGAGCAAGGGTCTGTTTAGCTTAATTGCTGCAAGAGAAATTTATGGATTCTTTTGCAGTTTGGCTTGGTTCTGCTAATGTGTCGAGAGTGCACGCGCACACACACCTACACTCAACAGCTCCAGCCATATGAGACCAGCCACTCCACTGCTTAATTAAATTCATTTACTGGCTGGCAGACACGCCACCTTTCAGTGCCATGTGTGTCCTGGTTGTGCTGGGAGAACTTCAGGGCCAGTTGTTTTGTTGTGTGTTAGGGCCTGAATTGTTGTATCCTTATTTAATGTGAACTTTGCTGTTGTGCTGTGTTAGTCAAACACTGCAAGGAGTATGGGAAGAGGGATGATGTGGTTACTTTGGGGGCCTGGGAAATTATTGCTTTCACAAATATTAGCACCAAAGGAGGTGGACTCTAATAAAATTATTTCCTTGCCTTTTACTATGTCTTCAGTCGGTTACCTCAGAGTTGGACTTGATCAAAAGCTGTGGGGCAGCAGACAGGACTCAGTCCTTCTCATGCATCCAGAAAAGGGAAAAGTAATATTTTTTCCATTTTAATATTGGACAATGATGTAGTGTTATGAGAATATTACACTTTTTACAAGATGAATCACTGATCTGGGTAGGAATGGCTGTCTAAAATCAAAGCATCTAGAAAAATTACTGTCCTCCTCTGCAGGCAGGTAACAAAGAATGGTGCCTTGGGTGGAAAGGTCTACCAGTTCAGCACATTTTCTTGCCCACCACCCACCAGTCAGGTGTTAGTCACTGGGTAAAGTAGTCTTGAAGCATCTTGGGGGGCTGCTTTGAACACCTGCTAGTCAGCCTGCAAAGAGGGGTTTCTGTTTTGGCCGAGCTGGCTCATCTTTTGATATCCAGATGTCTCCTGGGTCAGTTGGTTTCCTATTCACAGAGTAGCAGTGCTGGGATTTGTAAACAAAGTAGGCTCACATTATCAAGGCTTTGCAGCCTATTCCCCATGCAGAAAAGAAAGCAAAGCAACAGAAACAAAAATAAGGATAGACTCCAGTAGTTGCTGTCATTCTAATGTGGTATGGGGAGATTTAAAAATCTAGGGACAACGGCTGGATGTTGATACTGGAACTATACTAAACGTAAGTTGTATTGAGATCTGAGTGTTTCAAGACACAACCTTAAAAATAAAAAAAAAAGGGCAAGCCTCTTGCCCTTTTGCAAAGTGCAGTAGTAGCCTGTAATTCTAAAACAGGTATACGGACATGCTTTGGATGCTCTAGTTACTGAATATGATGTAGCTAGCACATCGACCCTCTTATGAAAGCACAAATAGTCATTATAGAGTCCTTAAGGCATTGCTGTCTATTCTAAATCAGTTAGAATAATTCATGCTATAGATTTCCCAACACTGAAAAGCCTCTTATTCAGCAGACTATAAACATATATCACACTGTATGGATTTTTTTTTCTCCTTTTCTGTATAAGCCAGACTTCAAGAACTTGCAAGAGAAGAATAATGCACTATACAGACAATTCCCCAAAAACCTTCCTAAATAGAAGGTGGAATGGAAAGGTATTATTTAGCTCCAAGATTGTTTTAATAGCTCTAGTCACACCTTTGTTATTAACATTGGAGCATGTTGTGTAAGAGCCAACAGTAAGCCTGTATGTCGAGCATACAGGGGCTGTGTCTGGAATCAGGCTGAAAATGCAAATAGGACTTTCTTTTCTGGTTTGGTTTCTCAACACAAGTTAGAGCAGCTTGCACCAACTGGTAAAGGCTGCAAAGGGCCATTTTGCCAGCTGGGAGGTGCAAGGGTGTAATAATGCTGCTGGCTCCTTGCCTGTGCCAGCCACAGGGAGGAGAGTGGCAGAGAAGCCAATGCATGTCTCCGTGCCACTGAAGAGGAGCGATTTTTCTACAAACCAGGCTTAAAGACAGCTTGTACCACTTGGGAGTGGGGCATCGTGCATCTAAAGTAACCGCAGACCTGCCATGAAATATTTGTGCTGTGACTTTCTGTACACTTCATATCACTGAAAAATTTCTAATATTTCCAAAAGGACCATTAAATCCAACTGATTTAAGTCACAAAGAGTTGGCTAGTGCACGGTTCTCTAGGCTCTGATAAACGGCCTCGGGAGTGAAGGAGTTAACTGACCATCATCAATTACAGCATCAGAGGGGGTGATTAGGACTGAAATTGTAGGGAGGTTTTTAATTTAGCCGAGTAGAGGAGACGCCCCCAGCTTAGCCAAGCTCATCAGATCATATACTTCTTACTGCTTCATCCGCTTACCGTGCACTGCCACTCAGAGCTATTGTGCATGGAGAGGGCACCGAGCAGACACGATGACACAATATTGCTCTGTTGTCCAGAAACCCACCCGAGACTCACTGTCACTTTGCCTGCCGCAGAAGTGCCTAGCGTACAAAATTCTCAAAGACCCCCAAATCAGGAATCAATCAGCAAATTATGTAAAGGAAGAAATGGCACAGTTTTAAAGCTTGACATAGACTAATTTATCTGCCTGATTTTTTTTTTTTTCTCCCTCAGCAGAGTCCTGTTGAAGTAGCTGGGATTAATCCTAGGAGTAAAGATGCATACAGGCTTATGTGTTAGGATCAGGGGTGAATCAGTTGGATACTTGTATTTTGCCTGGCTCCATATGTATTCAGGAGAAATGAGGTGTATGGAGTGCAATATATAGGCAGCTTTACCTTCTCCAGCTTGTTTTCCTGGTAAAATCAGCTAGGTCACCTTGGGCATTGCCTTTGGAAATGGGCAGCAAACTTCAGCCCATGAAAAGCTGCTGGAGGGAGGGCAAAGGGCTCTTAGCCCTGGCATAAAACTTTTGGGGCCGTTGCAGTCACGGGTACCAGGTGAAGAGTCTGACCTGCAGCAAACCGCCGGAGCAGGGGCTGCGGCTGGGTCCCCCTAGGGCTGTTCTGTCTCCCGGGGCTGTGGGTGCCCACTCTGCCCGTGGGGACCGGTCGCTGCCACTGGCTTGGCACATGAGTCTTGTCAAGGTGGTGAAATGGTGGTGGGGAGAGAAAGAAAAACATTTGATGCACACACATGACCCCTCCCATTTTTCATCTGCTTTTATTTTATATTTCTGGTGGAAGACCTTGAGTGTATTGCCTCGGGATTTTAGAAATTCGTGGTGTTTGTACAAAAGATTGCAAGTGGACACTGTTTATAGAGTCAGCCTTCAAGATCTTCCCGGGTAAGGGAGAAAAGGTGAATGGAGGACGGCAGTAATCCTACAAGAAAATGCTCGGGGTGGCCCCGATCCAAAATTCAGATGTAGTTGCACTTTGGTGATGTAAAGATACTGTGTTTGCAGGTTGCTTTTGCATTGCTAAGTCTTGAAACGAGCCCCTCTCTTCCAGTGGAAACTTGGGAATAACAAGAATTGAGATCAGGTTTATACTGGTGCAGTGTTAGTGGTGAGAAGGCAGTGGGAAGTTACAGCAGCTGTGCGTGCCCCTTCCCTTGGGTTATGTTTCTTGTAATGTTGTAGAGATCCTGCCACTTAGACTGAAGTTTTGTGTATGATCAAGTAATTAAAGATTGATTCATACTGTGCAGGCATATGGAGGCTAAAACAGTTGCCCATGAAGCATTCAGCAGCATTTTAGGGTAACATTTGATAAACCATTTTTTATTTCGATTTTTGTTAATATGGTACTTTATGCAATCACTGAGACACTTAGCATATAACGTCAGTCACCTGTGTAATCCTAATGAACGCATGTAAATGGAAATAAGGGGCTTCTGAAGAGTATTAACAATGAGCTGCCATTTTTCAGTGTGCTATGATGCTGGAGGAGACTTGGCAGCCCTCTCAGCCCACCCCTGATTTTGAAATGTGAGAGCACAGCTTTTTCCATTGCTGGGGAAGAATAATCGGAGCTAGTCCTTGAAATGGTCTATAGTGAAGCAATAGATGTTTTTGCTTCAGTGTTATCATTGAGTGAACCATACTCCTTATTCAAGCAAATTCCCATTGATTTCAGAGGACTTATGCCAGAATACAAAGAGCAGGGCTTGAATAAGCCTTGGTGTGACCTAATGTTGATATGTTTCTTCTGTTGCCCACAGTGGTTGTGAATTGTTGTGTTACTAATATAAAAACTTGGACATATTGATTATTAAAGCTGTTTTACAACTGTCAGTTCCTCCAGTGTGGTAAAATCCATATTATTCATGTAAGGCAAACTGGAAAGGACAATCCACCTCCCAATCCCAAGAGCAGACTTTGAGGCCACAGTTGCTTTGCTTTCAGCGTGCTCTGAGCAGTGTTTCTATATGGTTGCTTCCCTCTGCAGTGCTCTTTGCAAAGGTGGAAAGGAGGTCCTTTCCTGAGCAGGCAGAACTCGGAGCTCTTCAAGCCCTTTCAGCCAGGTCTGAGTGATCCATTGTAGGATCTGCCATGGGAAATTTTGTAGCTAAAGGATCTGGAAGTGTTTTTGTTAGAGACGAAGCCTGAATTTCTTGGGAATGGCTACAAAACTAGGGCTTAATGTACAGACCTTTGAAGCTGGTAAAGGATCTCAGGTAGAAATTACACGTTACATGTTTCCTGGAGAGTTGGGCCATTTCTTCTTCCTTAATGCATGTAAACATATATTTTGTAAGAAAACATGATTGCTTTGTTCCACTGTGCTGCTGGAGGTCTTGTGGAGGGTCCTCTGTGTTACCTAATGCTTGCATGAGGTTTTGTAGACCCCCAACACAGAGACCACAACGTTTGCTGGGACTTAGCAAAGAGCCTTGTCAAGTGGATCTTTGACAGGTTCATGCCAAAAGTTGCTACCAGCTATTTTTCAGCTGTCTGCTTTGGTTGTAGCCTGTCTTGCTGACCTGTGAGCTATTGCATGCCATGGCTTGGATGTGATGTGCGCAGCAGCTGCTTGTCCAGAGCGATCACACTTTGTATTCCAGCTACGACAGTTTCTGTGCTGCCATTAAGTCGGTGGGAGTTGCACCCTGCGCCAAAGCTGCAGGGGAGATCTCTGTGCAGATTGCTACTTATTGTGCATTTTGGGAAAACTCCCTGGTCTAAGGAGGTGCCGATTTTTCTGCAGAGGGACAGGAAAGAAAGAAGCCTCAGCGTGCCCAAAACTGCTCTAAAAGGTGTTTCCGTAAGGGCAGCCTCCCAGAGATGTCTTCCCACAAAGCCTTACTGTACAATGAAAAGTAGCATGCTAGCCCTAGGAACAGACGTATCTTCACATGCTCTTTAATTTCAGTGATGTTCAGGCCATAATATCAAAAGCTAACATTATTATTCATCCAAAAATAGCTTATAAAAGAAAAAAAACAAAAAGCTGTTCTCTGAACATTCAAGTACAGTTGGCAGAAAGTCAAGCTGCAGTAGTTCTTTAATTTGATAATAGCTCAAATCAAGAGGAAAGAAATTCTGTGAGCCTGTGAAGGGTCCTGGTCTGAGCCCTGCTGAATTCGGGGAGACTGTTACAAAGGTTGTGATCAGCTTGCAGGATTGAGGACTGAGTAATATTTGTGTTTTTCTTGGAATGCAAAGGCTTGTAGTTGTGAATCTTAGTTTGCTGAAGTGATTAATACTTGCATTTTTTAGTGCCATCATAATAAATATCCTATACATTTTTCATCTTTTCTAATTTATGTTATTAGGAAAAATGAGCAAATAACAAATATGTAGATCTACAATGTTATATTTCAATATAAGTTGTATGCAGCATTCAACAATGAATGTTGTTGACTATAGTAATTAAGTATGATTCCAGCTCCAAACAGTTATTTACTTGTCAATATTAGTGAATCTACTCTATGTAAAACTGCAGACAGTTTTCTGTTTACTATATAAACAGTAATTGCCTGTTTAAGTATTTGCTAAAATATTGTTTAAGTCTAAAATCAAGATCACAAGTGGATTTCAATAACCTAGTTAATTTAGTTTAATTTTGGAATTCTCTCTCTGCATGGGAAAAGAAATATGAAGAGTAATTTCATCTCCTTATAGTTGATTTAATTGTATGTACTTTTGGTGGATTAAGTTTCCAGTTAATTGTGGAAAATGCAACAGCAGTATTATAAAAAGAGGTTTAAAATAAAACAATTGCTGGCTGCTTTGCATGCTATTTTTAAAAAATGTATAACATTATTAATTTTACAATGGTAATTTATAAATATTAGCTACATCTTCCCACTTTCAAACCCCCAAAATAGATGGTTTTAATCATACTTATTGATACTATCTATGTAATTATTTTTCATTATGCAAATATGTGTCAATTGCTGTGTAATAATAATGTGACGGAAATATTTTTCAGTGCTTTAAAACACATGCCTAACTAAATCCAGGAGAGAACAGAAAACTGGTGTGAAACCCAGAAAAAAAAAACAGGCAAAGTTTTTTGGAAAAGCAACAGTAGCTTCATATTTGTAACATTAAATATCAAATGTTTAGGTGATTTCGAACTGTGCTATGAAACAATGAACGGGCAGTTTTATGTACATGGACACTTCAAGTTTTCAAGGATGATCTTTCGCCATGTTACTTTCTATCCTTAGTTAAAACTGACAGTAGGTTAGAATATAATTGAGCTTTAGTAAGCAGCACACTTTGTTAGTCTTTGCAGATGTGAAAAAGATGTAAATAACTGGCTTCTAATTTCTTAAAACATTGAGAGTGCCTTCTTCGAGGGAGACGCAATTCACAATGTTAGAGGATTCTGAAAAGTTTATTTGAAAGTATAATTAACAGAGCATATTAAAATAAAAATAGGCATGCAAAAACGGAGAGGTTTCCTATGAAGGCTTTTTTCCTTATTTGGAATTTAAAGATTGCGAAGAGAAACACGATGAGGACAGAATGACAGTATTACATCTAAGTTTCCTGACTTGGATTTAGTGTCACCCTATGATTGCTAGCTTAAAATGATGTAGGCAATGCTCTTTTTTCTCAGAAGAAAGTAGTATAATTTCTAGCAGTTGATAACTTGCAATTTGATCTTGTTTCTTTTGTGTAGATAGTTCAAGAAGAAAGGAAGACAGCTTTGTGTTGTATAAGGATTCTAATGAATCTAGGAGGGTTCTAGTTATAAAACAAAGTAAATGGTTTTTAGTCTTTATTAAAAAAAATCAGGATTATCTGAAATAATTTATTGGATATATATTCTCTGTGAATTTTTCTTGTAAAAAGTTGCTCTAGTGCTTAGTTTTTTTTCTTAAAGAAATGTATACCTTTATTTAAACCCCCCTGAGCGAAAGTGTTGCTTCAGTCTTTATTGCAGCATCACTGTCTGCAGCTACAATTTCAGCTCCAAGCTTAACTTTTTTGCAAAGTATGTGGTTTTCATTAAACCTGTAACTAGTATACTTAATAATTATTCACTAATTGAAACGCAGGTTAACAAACTTCCATATGTAAAAGTAAAGGGGGGAAAAATGTCATTCATTCACACTGGGCTTTATAAGCCTATAAAACTCTTCAAAGGACTTCAAGATATCAAGCAATCTTTTATTCAGCTAAACCTACCCCCCACCTTCACTCTTACACACACTTAAATACGCAGTATGCTCCCAGCTTGGAAAAAAGCAAGAAAAGCCTTAATGGATCACTGATTTTAACCAAAGAGGTAGGTATGTATTCCATATAAATGGTTTCAAAACAATTTCTGTGTTAGTATTAATAATTTTCATCAGATGAAAACAAGCATCTTAATGCTATAGAAAGCAAAGCTTTCAACTGTGCGCTTATTAACATAGCTTTTATTTCAAGCTCAAAACATCTAAAACAATTACACTGGAGCAACTGTGTAATTTGCTCCTTTCTTTACCACACAGGTATAGTCTTGTAGACAGAGGTTAACAAAGATTTCAGGGTAAAGTGGAGAGTTAAGGTCCAAATTTCGTTTGTCTTTACACCCATGAGTAATTAACCCATTTGAATAGATTACGGGACAAATAACATGAAGAAAGATCTTCACATGTGCATAGGTTGCAATACCGGGTTCTCGTTAGATGCCTTGCAACTGATGTAATAAATCAAAGAATAGAATAATTATTTCTCAATTTTCCATGACATAGATATCTTGTCGTTGTCCTGGTTATATGTGCCTTTAAGAAGTGGTGAATGTTAAAGATCTGTTTAACCACATCAGTGAAACAGAGCTAACACAGCAGGAAATATTACCTTGTCTTTTTTTAAGTATAAAATCTCTTGTCAGGGTATTTGCTTCTATTAGAAACGAGGTATTTTCTGTCTGGAACTGAAGATCAGAATTTTATACTTAGGACATGACTATTTGTTCTTAAATGGTTACATATTTAAATAATTTAAAATATTTTGCTAATGGCGATATTTTATTTTTTTAGGAGAAACACTGGAAAAGTCCTATATTTATTCATCTGCTTTGTAAGCTGCGCATGTATCTGAAATATTTATTGGCAGTTTAAATTAAGGCTTTTTGTAAAATTTGCACAAAATATTTGTTATTTAGATCAGGTAAGTATGAAGTGAAGATAGACACCCTCAACGAGTGCTTTTTCTGTAACTCTTTTGAGGTGATGGAGTTATATTTTCAGAAATATTTCTCCAATAATTTCTATTTTCATTTAGAAGCCTAACACTGAGCTAAAACTGAAGATTATACTAAGCTAAACACCGAAGAAGTCCCTTAATATCAAACTTTAAAATATACTTCAGGTAGAAACAAGTCACGAACAAATGACTGCAGTGCAGTCTGACGGCGGGCACTGAAATACTATAGGCTTCGATTTCATAAGGCTGCCTTTCAAAATCTGTTATCTGTACTTGTCTCAAAATTTGAGTGCTTTCTAGAACACATGATTTAAAATTTCTCAGGAGGATATACTATTTCAATCAGATAATTTTAGACAGTACACATTAACAAAAATCCCTACAGTTCCCCGTTATCTTTGTCCTTTTTTAAATGGGAGCGAAAATGCAGAGGATAATGACTTATGCTTGGATGCATTTCAATGTATTTTGTATGAATTATTGATAAACATACACATCTACACATATAAACACACAGAAGCGTGTGCTTATTTGTTATTATGTTAAACAAACACTATTCGAGTTCCCTCACCAAGATTTAGCAAGTTTCTCCTACTCGCATGTTACTGACAAGTATCAAATCCTGTTCGAATAGTAATCAAATGGTCAGGATGACTGAAACAGCATCTTTTCCTGACTTTGTCTGTCTAAACAGGTAAGGATGTGGAGAAAAAAAGAAAAAAAAAAACCCCAAACTGAAGACCTTGCTGTACCTTCAGCTTCCCTGTTGACACCTGTCAACTTGAAAACAGTTTTTTTAAGTTGGGTTTGGGAAGTGGGGGGAGAGAGAGTAAGAGAAGCTATTTTCAGTTATGGATGATCAGTGAGAACTGTGTCATGACGGTTCAAGCTTCTCTTAACTCTTAAGGGTGTCCTTCATAGGTCACAAAAGTGTTCAAACACTCAAACACATTTGAGATGTGCGCTGGTGGGGGAGAGTCGTTTACCTGTTCATACTGAAGTCTTTCAGAGTTGCTAACAGGTGATACCTGCTACTATAACTGAATCCATACGCTGCATTAAAAACTTGGGAACAGAATTTATATTTATCCCATCTATGGGAGCCTACTACAGCGTCTAAATAGACAGCAACAGTTGTTTCTGATTTCTTTTCCTGGTCTTACTGGAAAAATTTGTCGTTTGCGCTTGTTTTGAACTTGAAACTTGATTCACAGGATGGAAAATGCCTAATAACTAGAAAATTGGTAATATGCTGTATTCATACCACTTAGAAATGTGTGCTCTCTAAAAATCAATAGAATAGACTTGCTGTTTGTTCATTATCTGACTAGTAAAGTGTTCTGTCTCAATAGGATTTCATCTACACTGGGTAGATCACCCAGGAGAGTAAGATATTATTTAACTACTAGATTTTGCTTTGATTCTTCAATTGTGGGTAATAATAAAATATCCTTAACTACTTGTTTTCTTGTATGAAAATAGCCCGAATGCATTTGAATGTGTCTCTTGCTTAGTTTTTTTTCTCGTGTGAACTGTAAAGATTTCATTTTTAATTTAAGGGTATTTTGAGGTAATATAGATTAATCTATTACTTAGTATTTGTAGATGCAAACATTCAAACAGAGACAAAATCTCAGAATATCCAGAATACTGTGGTTTTTCTGTCCTTCTCTTTCAAGTCTTCTGATTCTGTTTCCCTAATTTCTTCGTGAAGTAAGTTTAATAGGCCAGGTCAGCATGACAAAAGTATTTTACAGAGTAATTTAAGTACATTTATGTGGCAGTATGGAGATCTCATAAAGGGGTAACTCTTCCAGCATTTTTACTTGTAAAGAAATTAAGGTCATATATGTGTGAATTTACTCTTGTGCATGAGTTGGGATGTGTAGGTAGTATATGCATTCCAGGTACTGGAAAATAAATCAATATAAAATAGCAATTATTTATGGTAGGGCATAGTCTTGGCATATATCTAGGCAGCATTTAACATCTGTAGGCATTGTCACAGTAAAATAGCTGTATTAGAAATTCACTCAGATTAATTTAATTTGTAAAACTGGCTTTTGAGTATAAAATCTGGGTGTGAGCCCTAAATCTGTATTTTCCAGTATGCAGTGCCAAATCTTCATCTCAGATGTGCAGACAAAATGTTTCTGGTTTAGTTGGCAAAACACTCATTTATACAAGCTGAAGATGTAGCCTACATCAAAAACCTCCTTCTGATTACTCGACAGCTTTTAACACTTCACACATCTCTAAGCATGTACCGGAAAACTACTTGGGAGGAGGTCTATGTGCATGCATCTTACCCCAAAACACCCTAGCAACTGATTAATCTATTTGTTAATCAAAGATTTCATCTTCACATTATAGTACAGCCAGCTTAGTAAAGCTGTGATGGTGGGACACATGATCATTTACTAAGTAAAGTCAAAATTAATGACAAATAAAATCAGGTTCCCTTTGTGGTTATTTCCAGCCAGCTGCATCCAAATATAAAAGAGCTATCAAAGGGAGATACCCATTAATTATTAACTCGGAACAACTTCAGAAAGCACTTCTTAAACCTCCATTGACATCATCCTGACAGGCTCCTAATCTTGGAAAGTCGTTGGTAAGAGTTGCATTAGACTCAGCATATCACCAATTCTGACTCCAACAACTGCAGCTCGAGATGCACTGCAGCGTAGATGTGAACACATGGGACAAACTGCGGTCTCTTAAGACATCTGTGAGTAACATTTACAGCATAACACACTGTATAATTCCCCGTGTAGCTCTACCTCTGCTGTCAGCTTAATAGAGTTGTCAACAATCTAATTGCAAGATGCAATATGTAGGGGGGTCATCCAAAAAAGAAATCTCGGTGGAAAGTAACATAAATCAGCTGTCATTATAAAGCCCAACCAACCTTTGGCTAAACCATTTAAACTTCCAGATTAATCCCTAGATTTATCTTTACAGATTGGATCAAACTCAAAGTTTGACTGCAGACAAAAGGGAAACTTCAAACTGAAGTCTATCATTTATGCCCACCAGACAATGCATTCAGTTAATGATCTGCAACTTGCACTACTGTGGAAACAGTGCTTTAAAGACTGTTGCATCTTTTTTCTTTTCGTGATATACTTCAACCTTTATTTCCAGTCTTTCTTAAAGAATTTTTATTGGAAGGTGAGAGATACTCTTTTTTTTAACAGAAGATAATTCTAGTTGCTGCCTTTCCCTTTCCACCAACTTACATGACTAAATACCTACTTTAGTCTAAAAGTTGGCTTGTGAAGAGCTTATTTGACTGTGGCATCAGTGGAACCTAGATTTATTTAATATAAGATCTGTTTATTACTAAATGTATATGCTAAATCAAGCTGTTAAATTCTTTTGAATATTTTTATTAGAATCTTATGTCACTGATAAAAAAAGAAATTAAAATCAACCCATGCTGGAAAAGGAGTAATTGGGTTGGGTTTTATAGCAGTCATCTGAAGTTACGAGATTTATTGTTATGTATATTGAAAACTTGAGATCATGAGACTATTCTAACTCCACTGTTTCTTTTTTGTTTTAAAAAAGCCAGGCAAATTCAGACAAAGCTATCCAGCCCTCTCCTCCCCCCTGCTGAACAGGACGGGCTAGTAGTTTTTATTCTTAAAA
>Ga0181612_183621_pt1 | contig 27642 bp, 25 predicted proteins | sample HoacroProtozoa21_FD_119630 | JGI IMG/M metagenome (GOLD analysis project Ga0181612, IMG submission 119630) | Hoatzin crop microbial communities from Cojedes, Venezuel. Combined Assembly of Gp0051906, Gp0051904, Gp0051908
CCTTCTCAGCAGCCTCTTTCAGACGCTGCATGGCCATCTTGTCGGAGCGGAGGTCGATTCCATCGCTCTTCTTGAACTCGTCGGCCAGCCAGTCGATGATGCGCTGGTCGAAGTCGTCACCGCCGAGGCGGTTGTTACCGGCCGTGGCCAGAACTTCCTGGACGCCGTCACCCATTTCGATCAGGGAGACGTCGAAGGTGCCGCCGCCGAGGTCGTAGACCATGATTTTCTGGTCGGCTTCTTTATCAATACCATAGGCCAGGGCTGCTGCCGTCGGCTCGTTGATGATACGCTTGACTTCGAGACCGGCAATTTTACCGGCATCTTTGGTGGCCTGACGCTGAGCGTCGGTGAAGTAGGCCGGAACCGTGATAACGGCTTCCGTCACTTTGTCACCCAGATACGCTTCCGCGTCGGTCTTCAGTTTCTGCAGGATCATGGCGCTGATTTCCTGCGGAGTGAACTGTTTGCCGTCGATGGTGACTTTGTAGTCCGAACCCATCTGACGTTTGATGGATGCTACCGTACGGTCCGGGTTGGTGATTGCCTGACGTTTGGCAACCTGGCCGACCATGCGCTCGCCGTCTTTGCCAAAGGCCACGACGGACGGGGTCGTACGACCGCCCTCTGCGTTTGCGATAACAACCGGCTCGCCGCCTTCAATAACAGCGATACAGGAGTTGGTGGTTCCAAGGTCAATACCTACGATTTTTGCCATAATGAATTCCTCCGTTTACTGGAAATGTATGAGAATTTAAGAATTTACAATTGGTGGTGAATGAAACTAATTGGCAACCTTCACCATTGCGTGCCGCAGAATGCGGTCACCCATTTTATAGCCCTTCTGGAAGACCTCGGCAATGACGTTGTCCCCGAGTTCTTCGTCCTCCACATGCATGACTGCGTTGTGGATGTTGGGGTCAAAGGCGTCTCCGGGTTCTCCGAACGCTTCGACGCCGGCTTTTTCAAAGACATCCCGCAGCTGTTTCTCCGTCATTTTGACGCCCTTCCGGAAGTCTTCCGGGGAAACATCCGGGTTCTGAAACGCGCGTTCAAAATTGTCCAGGACCGGGATCAGCTCTGTATAGGACGCCGCGCGGGCATCCGAATAGATGCTGTCCTTTTCCCGGGCCGAACGCTTGCGGAAGTTGTCGTACTCCGCCATGAGCCGAAGGTAGCGGTCCTGGCTGGCCTCGAGTTCTTTCTGCAGGCCATCCAGTTCCGACGGGGCCTCGTCCGGTTCGCTTCCGGCGCTGGGCTCCGTCTCTCCGGTCTCTTCAGCCGTCTCGGCCGCCGCTTCTTCGGCTGCGGCCTCTTCGGCCTTGGCGGTCTCTTCTTCGGCCGCGGTCTCTTCGACGTTGGGCTCTTCCGCCGGGTCAGTTGGTTTCTTTGTTGTCGTGTTCATCGGTTACCATGTCCTCCTCGTATACGTCCGACAGGATCTTGCTGACGACGTCGGACAGATACTTGATGCTGGGGATCAGCTTGGAATAATTCATTCGGGTCGGGCCGATGATGCCGATGGCACCGGTGGCCTTGTCCCCGATTTTATAACGGGAAATAATTGTGGACGAGCCGCTGAGCTCCTTGTACCGGTTTTCACTGCCGATCCGGACTTCGATTCCGGTTTCGGACGGCTGATCATTGGACGAAACCAGCATGTTCAGCGGTCCGCTCTGGTGCAGGAAATTCAACAGTTCCGGCAGGTTGCTTTCGTACTCCTTGTAGCCCAGAAGACTGGACTGTCCGGAGAGATTGACCTCCGTCTGGGAGGCCTCCTCCGCGAGGTCCGCTATGGCGGAAAGCAGCGGTGACATGGTCAGCGCCTTGGCGCCCAGGGAGGCTACCAGGGTCTGGATCATGACCGTGCCAATATCTGCCAGCGGCTTTCCGGTGAAGTCCTCTTTGACAATGGCTTCAAATGTGGACTTGATGTCCGGAGTAATGGCCACGTCCGTGCGGCAGGCCTTGCTCTTCAGGATACCGGTGGAGGTCATGAGGACCACCATGGCCACTTTGGGAGCAACGGGCACCATCTCGATGTTCTTGACCACCGCGTGTTCGTCGGCGGGCGTTGTGGAGAGGGCCGCGTAATTGGTGAAGTCCACCAGCGCCTCTCCGGCCTTGGCCAGGAGGGCTTCCGGGTCCCCGGAGCGGTCATCCACGCCGGCCTCGATGCGGCGTCGGTCCCCTTCTCCCAGTTCGGCAACCTTCATCAGGTTGTCCACATAGTAGCGGTAGCCACTCTGAGTCGGGATCCGTCCGGCGGAGGTGTGCGGCTGATAAATGTATCCCAGTTGCGTCAGGGCCGCCATGTCGTTCCGAATGGTGGCGGACGAAACAGAGACGTCCAGTTTGGAGAGCAATGCTTTGGAGCCGACCGGTTCGCCGGTTTCAATGTACTGTTCCACGATTGCGGCCAAGATTTTCTGGCGGCGATTCGGCAGCATTCCGTCTCCCTCACTTTCGAAAAAAGTTTAGCACTCAAAAGTTCCGAGTGCTAATTGCAGTTATAATGTACCACCCCATCTGGCAAAAGTCAACACCATTTTCCAAAGTTTTTTCACTTTCTTCATTCGAGTGCTAAATTCTCCTGGTTTTTGCCGTCGTTATGCGGTTTCTTCCGCCTCCATCCGCTCGGAATAGACGATCTCATCGTCCCCGATTCGGATGATATCGGCGGATTCCAGCACCTCCGGCTCCCACATGCGCACGCGCTCACCGTTGCGAAAGGTGCCGGCCTCCGTATTCAGGTCTTCCACATAGTAACGCCCGTGCTCCGGGAACACACGGCAGTGCTCACGGGCAGCACTCATATTGTGCGGCAGCCAGAGGTCTGCCAGGTGTTCGTCGCCGCCAATCACGATTGCCGTATCCTTTAAAATACATTTCTGACCGGTCTGCCGGACGGTCAGCACACAGCTGCGGCCGCCTTTCGGGACCTCTTCAAAGGCGGACAGCGGAAGGGCGTCCACCTGAAGCCATTCATCCGGCTCTTCCGGGTCCCGGGCCCGCTCCGCCGAGCGCTCCATCCAACCGTGCAGCCGCTCCCGCAGGGTCGGTTTCTCCCGCACAGGGGACTCCGGTACCGGTTCTTCCATTGGGATCTCCTCCAGAAGTTCCAGGGTTCGGGAGCGCTCCGGTTGCGTCAGCGCCGTCGGTTCCGGCTCCGGACCGAGGATCCAGTTCAGCAGTTCCAGATTCAGGTCCGGGCGGTCCACAGAGCGCAACAGGCGCAACAGGGGGTCTATGTCCCCGTGATCCCGCGTCCCGGCCAGCGCGGCGGTGACTGCCTGGCAACAGATTCGGGTCAGTGGATTCCGACCAGGCAGAACGGCCTGACTGCCCGGAGCCGCCGAAGGCACCAGGACCGGAAGGCACAGAAGCCGGAGCACGCCATCCTCTTTGCGTACATATGCTGTATCCAGGCAGAGTTCGGATTCCGGGATCATCTGACGGTGAAACTGCTGCAGGGTCGTCAGAAGTTCGCGCAGAATCTGTTTGACTTCCGATAATTCACTGTGCAAATGCAGGTAGTCCGTCAAGGGCATATGATCTGCCGTCGGAAACCGCAGGATCACACGGCCGGTCTCGGGGTCCGTGGTCCGGCCGGGAATCAGCAGACCATGTCCCGGGGCACGTTGCAGCATACTCAGGCTGAATTCATCACACTGCTCCCCCTCCACCAGCTCATAGACCAGCATATTGGGGGTGGACTGTTCCAGTAAAAACATGTTGTCCTCCTTCTTTAGACTCGGGTCCAGGAACGAACGGTCATGAGCGCATCACATAAGGACCGTTCGTTCCTTTTTTCCGGGAAAAAGTTGCCTTTTCTTTGGAATTTGCGGTAAATATTTTGTCATCAGACTACCGTTAACGCTCATGCGCGATCGGCGATTGCGAATGAAATAAAAAAGGAGAAATGATTTATGACGATCGGTGTCTTAACCAATGACAAAAAATTTTTAACCGTACTGGAGCACACATTCGAAGAATACCACCAGCGCAAATTTGTGGAGATCCAGACGATCCACTTCACCCGGATCCGGGACTACCTGGCCTCCGACGAACTGTTCGACATGCTGTTCGTCGACGACGAGTTTGACAACCGGAATTCCGTGGAGACCGCCCGGCTGATCCGCACAAAGGACCCGAAGGTTGCTCTGGTCCTCCTGGCGAAAAACCCGGATAAAGTGTATGACTCTTTTGCCGTCCGCGCGCACCGGTTTTATCTGAAGCCGGTCACACAGAGCAAACTTTTTGAAGCACTGGACGCCTACCGAAAAGACCTGTTTTCGTATCGGGTGATCATCGTCCGGATCGACAATTCCTACCACTCTCTCAGCACGGAGGAAATCGTCTACCTGGAGGCCGACAGCAAGGACTGCCTGATCCACCTGCGGCAAGGGGTCACACGGGCCTCCGCCTCCCTGACCCAGATGCTGCTGCAGTTGCCGGAGGAATACTTCTTCCACTCCCACCGCTCTTACGTTGTGAACATGCAGTATGTGCGGCGGATCGACCCGGATGCCCTGATCATGGTCACCGGGGATAAAGTCCCGCTCAGCCGCCGGCGCAAGGTCAAATTTCTGGTGACCTATTCCCGGTTTATCAGCGGCCACAGTTTCCTGTAAAAATCACCCGTCTATCCCCTACTTTACCGCTCCCGGAATCGTTGTCCAGTGCGCATTCGCGAACGGTCCCGAACCCGGAATGAGCGGTCGAAAATCCGCCATCCACAAAAAACGGTGCTGCACCCGCAGCGGGTGCAGCACCGTTTCCAAGCAATTCAATTTTAGGCGTTGACGGCCTCTTTCAGGGCGTCGACCCGGTCCGTATTTTCCCAGGGCACATTCAGGTCCTCCCGGCCCATATGGCCATAGGCGGCAACCTGTTTGTAAATGGGACGACGTAAATCCAAAGCATCAATGATCGCGGATGGGCGCAGATCAAAAACCTTGCCGACTGCCTCCGAAATTTTTTCTACGGGGACGGTCTCAGTGCCGTATGTCTTCACCATGATGGAGACCGGACGAGCCACGCCGATAGCATAGGCCAGTTCCACCTCACAGCGGGTGGCCAGGCCGGCTGCCACCACATTTTTGGCCACCCAGCGTGCGGCATAGGAGGCGCTGCGGTCGACCTTCGTCGGGTCCTTGCCCGAGAACGCGCCGCCGCCATGGCCGCAGTATCCGCCATAGGTGTCCACAATGATCTTCCGTCCGGTCAGGCCGGAGTCCGCCGCCGGGCCGCCGACCACAAACCGGCCGGTCGGGTTGACGTAGATCTTGGTGTTCTCATCCAGCAGTTCCGCCGGGATCACAGGGCGGATGACCGATTCGATCATATCCTTCCGGATCTGTTCCAGGGAGACGTCCGCACTGTGCTGCGTGGAGATGACCAGAGCCTCGATCCGGACCGGCTGGTCGTTCTCGTCGTACTCGACGGTGACCTGCGTCTTGCCGTCTGGACGCAGATAGTCGAATGTGCCGTCCTCGCGGACTTCCGTCAGTTTGAGTGCCAGCTTCTGGGCCAGGGAAATGGCCAGCGGCATCAGTTCCGGGGTCTCCTTGCAGGCGTAGCCAAACATCATGCCCTGGTCGCCGGCGCCGTTGAGGTCATAGGGATCCTCTTCGCTGGACTTGTTCTCCTGGGAGTGGTCCACGCCCAGAGCAATGTCCACCGACTGTTCGTCGATTGCCGTCAGGACGGCGCAGCTGTCCCCGGCAAAGCCCAGGGCCGGATCGTTGTAGCCGATTTCGTTGACCGTGCTGCGGACGATTTTCGGAATATCCACATAAGCGCTAGTCGTGATTTCGCCCATGACGAGCACCTGACCGGTCGTACAGGTGGTCTCGCAGGCCACGCGGGCCATGGGGTCCTGTTCCAGAATGGCGTCCAGGACGGCATCGCTGATTTGGTCACAAACCTTGTCGGGATGACCTTTGGTCACGGATTCAGAGGTAAAGAAATAATGCATAGAGGCCTCTCTTTCTATACAGTTAAAAATTATAAAAACAATAATAAATACGCCCTTCGGAAAACCGAAGGGCGTTCATGCGACTTATCTTTCGGCTTACACCGCAGGAATTGGCACCTTACCGATTGGCAGGTTGCCGGACGTCAATGGGCCTGTTCCCTTACGTCACTCTGGATAAGAAATATTCAATTGCAACACACAGTGTAGTACGAAACCTCCGCGCTGTCAATAAGCAATCAGTTGGTTTTGGCCGTACCTTTGATAATCGGTGAGATCCGCTTGTAAATGGCAAAGGTCACCGCTACGTCGATCATTCCTTTTACAAATGTAAATGGCACATTAAAAATCAACAGGGCCTGCGGCAGGGTCTTGACGCTCGGCAGAATGGCCTGGTACATGCCCAGGATGGCTTCCATGGGCATGCCGTAAATCTTGACATATGCCGGATAGACAAACCAGTAGTTGCTGGGGAAGCAGACCAGTGCCATGATAATGGCGCCCATCAGCGACCCGATCAGCGCGCCCTTTTTGGTCATGTTCTCCTTATAAATATAGCCTGCGGGCAGAACAAACGAAGCGCCCAGGATGAAGTTGGACAGTTCGCCCACACCGGCCGAGGAGCCGAAGGGCAGATGGATCAGGTTCTTCAGCAGTTCGACCAGGACGCCGTACCACGGGCCCAGCGAAAATGCCGTCAGAAGCGCCGGCAGATCCGAGAAGTCCAGTTTGATGAACGACGGGATGATCGGGATGGCAAACTCAATGTACTGAAGGACCACCGCAATAGCGGTCATGATGGCGGTCACAGTGATTTTTCGTGCAGCGGGCATGCTGCGGGATTTGGTGGTCAAGGGGAGCCCCTCTTTCAAAAGTATTTCTTCTCCGGCGATTCAGGATCCAACAAAAAACGCCCTGTGCAAGGCACAGGGCGCAGAGGTCGGAATTTCCGTCATCTTCTTCCATCCGGACTTTGACCGTCGGTTCCGGATTCACACCGGATCGGCTGCTTTCACAGTTCGCGGACTTAGGACCGTAGCCCAATACCGCCGGTGGGGACTTTCACCCCGCCCTGAAGATAAATTCATTATACACTGTGCATCAGACGATGTCCAGATATGTTTTGTGATCTGGTGCCGGGAAGGCGTCATCCAAAAGACGAAACTCCTCTTCGGTCAGTTCCACCTCGCGGACCGCCGCGTTCAGCAAAACATGTTCCGCTTTTCCGCTCCGCGGAATGGCAATGGCCAGCTCCTCGTGGAGGACGAACGCCAGAAGCACCTGGATTGGGGTAATCCCATGTGCCTCCGCCACCGTGCGGACAGCGTCACTGTTCAGAAGGCTACGGCGCAAAGAACCTGCCTGCGCCAGAGGGCAGTAGGCCATAAGCGCCACATTCTGCTCGCGCATCCAGGGCAACAGGTCATATTCGATGCCCCGAGACCCCAGATGGTAAAGGTCCTGGTTGACCAGGCAGTGGTTCCCGCCCGGAATCGACCAGAGTTCTTCCATGTCCTCCCGGTCAAAGTTGGAGACGCCCCAGCCACGGATCTTGCCGGCTTGGACCTGTTCTTCCAGGCACTCCACGGTCTCCGCCAATGGGATATTCCCCCGCCAGTGCAGCAGATAGAGGTCCAGATAGTCCGTTCCCAGTTCGGAGAGGGACAGTTCCAGACTCTTTTGCAGATTCTTTCGTCCCGCATTGCCGGGCAGCACTTTGGACACCAGGAACAGCTTGCTCCGGTCACAGTCCCGAATGGCTTTTCCAATCAGGGTCTCCGATTTTCCATAACCATAGAGTTCCGCGGTGTCGATCAGGGTCAGGCCGGCGTCAATTCCGGCCTGCAGTGCTCGGATCTCTGCCGGTTCCGTCCGGGGATCATCTCCCAGGTACCACGTGCCCATCCCCAGGCGGGGCATTTCCATGCCATTGTTTAATGTTCGCGTCAATTGCATTGGATCCTTCTTCTTTCTTCAGGTGATCGGTGCCGGGTTGAAAATGCACATGTCATTGTGGAACCCGTACTGATCACTATACGGCTGTTTGATGCCGCTGGCAACATCCAGAATCAGGTTGAAGATCTCGGTGCCAACTTCGGCCACGGTGGATTCGCCTGTGGCAATGGGGCCGGCCGAAATATCGATCATGTCGAACCAGTGATTTTTCAGTTCGTTGCGGCTGCAGACCTTGATGACCGGAGAAATCTCCAGGCCGTACGGGGTGCCGCGCCCGGTCATGAAGACCTGAAGGCCGATTCCACTGGCCACCTGGCTGGGGCCACAGACGATATCCGACGCCGGCGTGCAGGCACAGATCAGGCCCTTTTTGGTCGGCTGTTCGCCGGGGCCGATCACCTGGACGATCGGGCTGGAGCCGGACTTGGCAATGCTGCCCATGGCCTTTTCCACGATATTGGACAGGCCGCCGGCATGGTTGCCGGGCGTCGGGTTGGCGTCCCGGTCCACACCGCCCATATCCAGATAGCGGTCGTACCAGGCCACTTCTTCCTTCAGGCGAGTCAGGGCCTCCTCATCCACACAGCGCGCGGCCAGAAGGTCCACGCCGTCCCGGAACTCGGTCAGTTCCGAGAACATGACGGTGGCTCCGCCCTTGACCAGCATGTCCGCAGCATAGCCCGCGGACGGGTTGGCCGTGACGCCGCTGAAGGCGTCTGAGCCGCCGCACTGCATGCCGATCAGCAGATCGGACAACGGCAGTTCCTCGCGCTTGCGCTCGTTCAGCTTCTGCAGTTTCCGGTCCGCCATCTCCATCAGGGCATTCATCATGGCGTCATGGCCTTCATAGTCCTGCAGGGTCAGCGTATTTTCCGGGGTGTTTTCCTCCTCCGTCAGCACACGGTCATAGGACAGCTTTTCGCAGCCCAGGCCCACGACCATGATCTCGCCCCCGAAGTTCGGGTGGTGGATCAGATTGCGGACGGAGCGGATCGGAATAAACGCGTCCGGGGCGTTGATGGCCACGCCGCAGCCATAGGGGTGCGTGACCGCCACAATGTCATCCACGTTCGGATACTTGGGCAGCAGTTCCTGTTTCATGCGCTGCACCGCGACTTTCAGAACGCCGGCGGTGCACTGTACAGTGGTCACAATGCCCAGCATGTTTTTGGTGCCCGCAGGACCATGCTCATTCTTATACCCGAACCAGGTCGTGCGGGGCGGGTCCGGGAGCTGGTCCTTTGTCACAATATTGGTGCCATAGACCAGGTCATCCAGGGGCGGCCGCTCGGGAAGATCCAGGGAGTCCTCGTTGATCCAGGAGCCGGCCGGAGTATCTTCCTTGACCGTTCCCAGAATGACGCCGTACCGGTAGACCTCTCCACCCTGCGGGATGTGGACCAGTGCAATTTTATGCGCCTGGGGGATCTCACACAGAGTCTTCACGCCCGGAGCCACTTCGGTTCCGGCGGGAAGATTCTTCAGCGCAATGCCCACGTTGTCCCGCTCGTTGATTTTTACATAGTATTGATTAGTATCCATCCTCATACCCCTCAACAGGAAACATGTAGGCGCCTCACTGAGGCGCCCACATGCATGGAAGTTTTTTACTCTTTTACAATGGAAACGCCGGTCATGCGTTCATAATATTTCACAATATCATCGTGGTCACAGGAACCTTCGTCATGATTCTTCAGTTCCTGCATGACCTCCATCATCTGCGCGGTCATGGGGACCGGCATGTTGATGGCGTGTGCCGCGTTCAGAGCATTGGTCAGATCCTTGATATGAAGGTCGATCCGGAAACCGGGCTTGTAGTTGCCGGCCAGCATCATCGGCGCTTTGGCGTCCATGACGGTGGAGCCGGCCAGTCCGCCGCGGATGGCCTGATACACGAGCTCCGGATCCGTGCCCGCCTTCTTCGCGAAGGTCAGGGCTTCGGCCACAGCGCCAATGTTGGCGGCCACGATCATCTGGTTGGCCAGTTTGGCCACGTTGCCCGAGCCGATTTCGCCGACATAGACGACGGAGCCGGCCATAGTCATGAGCAAATCATAGTATTTGTCCCAGGTCTCTTTTTTGCCGCCACACATGACGGACAGAGAACCGTCAATGGCCTTCGGCTCGCCGCCGGAGACCGGGCAGTCGAGCATTTCAATGCCGTGTTTGGCCAGTTCGGCCGCAATGGCTTTGGATTCCACCGGGTCGATCGAGGACATGTCGATGACGGTCAGGTCCCCTTCGTTGCCTTCCACAAAGCCACCCTCACCCAGGCAAACCTCGCGGACCTGCGGAGAATTCGGGACCATGGTAATGGCCACGTCCGCTTTGGCGGCTACTTCCGCATTGCTGGAAGCGGCCTCCGCGCCAAGTGCGGTCAGTTCGTCGACCACGTCCTGTTTCCGGGCGTAGAACACGACGTCATAACCGGCTTTGATTACGTTCTTGCACATGGGCTTGCCCATAATGCCAAGCCCGACAAATCCTACTTTCATGGGAAAAACCTCTTTTCTGAAAACGATGTGAAATGGGGGGTCAGCGGACCAGGCACGGACGTTTCGGATCGAACTTCCAGCCCGGGATCAGGTACTGCATGCCGATCGAGTCGTCCCGCGTCCCGCCGCCGATCTGATTGTAGAGCTCATGAGCCTTCATGACCTGCTCGCGGTCAACTTCGACGCCCAGGCCCGGTTTTTCCGGAACCTTGACGCAGCTGTCGACGATCTGGAGCGGCTCTTTGGTCAGGCGCTCAATGCCTTCCTGCCAGATCCAGTGCGTGTCGAGCGCGTTGTATTCGCCGGGAACCGCCGCGCCGACCTGCGTGAACATGGCCAGGGAGATGTCAAAATGGTTGTTGGAGTGGGAGCCCCAGGTCAGGCCGAAGTCATGGCACATCTGGGCCACACGCACCGAACCGTTCATGGTCCAGAAGTGCGGGTCGGCCAGGATAATGTCCACGGCCTGGGACTGCAGCGAATGGTCGATTTCCCGCCAGTCGGTGGCAATCATGTTCGTCGCGGTCGGGAATCCGGTGCGGCGGCGGAATTCACTCATGATCTCACGGCCGGAGTACACGCCTTCGGCGCCGCAGGGGTCTTCACAGTAGGTCAGGATGCCTTCCATGCCCTTGACATATTCCACGGCCTGCTCCAGGAGCCAGCCGCCGTTCGGGTCAAGGTCGATCCGGGCATCCGGGAACTCCTTCTTCAGGGCGCGGATGACGTCCATCTCCTGGTCTCCTGGGAGGACGCCGCCCTTCAGTTTGAAGTCGGTGAATCCATACTTGTCCCGCGTGGCACGGGCAAACTTGACAATGCTGTCCGCGTCCAGAGCCTCTTCATGACGGATGCGGTACCATTCACAGTCCGCGTCCGGCTCGTGGTAGTACGGAAGGTCGGTTTTGTTCGGGTCCCCGACGAAGAACAGGTAGCCAAGCATGCGGACGCTGTCGCGCTGCTGGCCGTCGCCCAGAAGGCGGCAGACCGGAACGCCGAGCTGCTTGCCCAGAAGGTCGAGGCAGGGCGCCTCGATCGCTGTCTTGACATGGACACCGGTGCGCAGGTCAAAGGTCTGGTTGCCGCGGACGTCCACTTCTCCTTTGGCGTCCAGATAATTCTGAACGTCCAGCAGGATATTGCGGTACTCCTCGGTCCGCTTCCCTTCGACCAGCGGAATGACTTCTTTCAGGGCGTTGGTAATCCCGGTGCTGCCGGGCACTTCGCCAATGCCCTCGACGCCGTTTTCGTCGGTCAGAATGACAATGTTACGGGTGAAGTACGGTGCATGAGCACCACTTAAGTTTAATTCCATACAGTCTTTTCCGGCAACCGGATAGACTTCCATTTTCGCAATTCGAGACACGATAGACACCTCTCAAGTATGATTACACAAGTTTCATCTCGGCCAGAACGTCGTGCAGTTTGTCCTTTTCAGCCGGAGTGAGTTCTCCAATGGGATCCAGGCACTTGCCGACCGCAAAGCCTTCCTGGACCAGTCCTTCCTTGATAACGGCGGGGAAGGTGCCCATGCTGCAGGCCAGGCGCAGCGGGGTCAGCGCGAACTGCGCTTCCAGGGAGCCGTCCCGGTCCCCGGCCACAAAGCGGTCATAGATATCCGCCGTGATCCGCGGAGCCACATTGGCGCACGAGGAGATGGCTCCCGTGGCGCCGGCACAGAGCGCGGAGAAAATCAGGGTGTCGCGGCCCATGAGGACCGAGAACTCCTTGTCCCGGGTCAGCCGGATGTACTCCAGGGCATTGGTCATGTCTCCCGAGCTGTCCTTGATGGCAACGATATTGTCGATATCGGCCAGTCGGGCGGCCGTTGCCGGGGCAATGTTGACATTGGTCTTCGGCGGGTTGTTGTAGAGGATGATCGGCAGAGTGGTCTCCGCCGCGATCTTCGCATAGTGCGCGTAAAGTTCGTCCTGCGTCTGCGAGACAAACATCGGTGTCAGGATGGACACGGCGTCCACGCCGACCTCTTCGCAGATCTTGCAGTATTTAATGACGTCCCGTGTGGCGATTGCCGAGGCACCGCCGTACACCGGCACACGTCCGTTGGCCTCTTCGACCACGGTCTTCATGATTTTTCCGCAGGTCTCTTCGTCAAAGGCGTAGAATTCACCGGTGGTTCCCAACGGGAACAGGCCGTGGACGCCTTCCTCGATCAGATGGTTGACCATCTGACGAAGGACGTCATAGTTGACAGAGCCGTCCTCGTTGAGCGGCGTAATGATTGGCGGGATAATTCCCTTCGGAACGAATTTCATCGGATTGCCTCCTTAGTGGATCACAAGTTGCAGCAGCAGCAGTTCTACGATACCGACGCCGGCCATAATCAAGGAGACGGCGCTCTTGCAGCGGACCTGGTCTTTCAGCTCGGTCAGGCCAAACATGCCGTTGAAGACCCAGAATCCGGAGTCGTTGAAGTACGAGAAGGAGATGGCGCCTACGCAGCAGGACACGGCCATAAGCAGCGGCGAAACGCTGATGGAGCCCATGAGGCCCGCGGAGAGCGAGGCAGCGGTGGTAATGGCCACAGTGGCAGAGCCAAGAGCCAGACGCATGGCAGCGGCAATGATGAACGGAATCAGGATGGCCGGCAGCGGAGTGGCGGCAATTTTTTCACCAAGGACATCGCCGATACCGGCAACCTTGATGACATTGCCCAGGGATCCGCCGGCACCGGTGATCAGCATGATGATGCCGGTGTCTTTGATGGCGGTATCCATCATTCCAAGGACTTCCTTGGTGTCATTCTTGCGAACCAGGCCGTAGATGGCAATCACGGTGCCGATTCCAAGAGCAACGATCGGGGCGCCGAACAGGCTGATGATGGTGTCCAGAGTCGTGCCGCTGGCAACGGAGCCGGCGTTTTTAGCCATATCCCAGAAGGTCTTGACAAAGATCAGAACGATCGGAATGAAGATCGGAGCCAGGGACATCCAGAAGGACGGAAGATTGCGCTCGCCGATGAGGGTCTCCACCTGGTCCATCGTCTTGATATATTCTTCTTTGTATTCTTTGCGGTCAAATCCGCCGTCTTCGCGCGGGATCTGATAGATTTTCTTGCCAATGTGGCGGACATAAGGCATGACCACCAGGAGCATCGGAATGGAGACGACTGCGCCAAGAGCGATCATCTGGCCGACGTCAACATTCAGCAGTCCGGCAGCGGTCAGCGGGCCGGGGGTCGGCGGAACCAGGCAGTGGGTCAGCTGAAGGCCACAGGCCAGGGCCAGGGCCAGTCCGACCACAGACATGCCGGTGACACCGGAGATGGCTTTGACCAGCGGGGCAAAGATGACGATCGCGGAATCCGCGAATACCGGGATGGCGACGACCCATCCGGTGACGGCCAGTGCCCAGTCCACATGTTTCTTGCCGAGTTTTTTAATGAACGTAAAGGCCAGCTGTTCCGCGGCTCCGGATTTTTCCAAAATGCCGCCCATCATGACTCCGAGGCCGATGATGATGCCGGTGCTGGCAAGGGTGTTGCCAAATCCACTGGAGATGGCGTTGATGACGCCGGTGGTAATGACGTTGCCGTCGGCATCCGTGATGTTGTTGATCGGCATGCCGCCGATCAGTCCGGTCACCAGTGACGCCAGCAAAAGGGCGATAAAGGTGTGGATTTTGGTTTTCATGACCAGGAAAATCATCAGGCCGATGCCGATGACCAGTCCCAATATCATTCTGGTTGCTTCATCCATGAAACGGGTCTCCCTTCAAAATAAAATCCCATCTTTCGAGGGCACTCTGCCCTCTCGACGCCTTCATTGTACCGAAGTAGAATTCCAAAATCCATTGATTAAACGCTCAAAGTTTCCATTCATTTGTGCAATTCATTGCATAATCTTTCATTATCTGAAATGTTTGTTTTGCAACTATGAAAAATCAAAAAGAGAGCCGAAAACCGGCTCTCTTTTCGTTATTTCCCATACCGGGCTTCGATTCCATATTTCTTCATCCGCCGCCAGAGCGTGGTCGTGCTGATTCCCAGCGCCTCGGCCACCTGGACCCGGTTGCCATGGTACTGTTCCAGAAGTTCCCGCAGTTTGACCCCCTCCGGGTCATCGTAGACCACAAGCCGCTCTTCCCGGTCCACCAGGGCAAGTTTGGGATAGAGCTCATCGTAGAGCTTCTGGATGATGACTTCATCGATCTGCCGTTTATTGACGGACAGCGTCAGCCGTTCGCAGAACGCTTCCAGCTGCAGATCGTTTCCGGGCCACTCCAGGGACAGGACACGCTGCATGCCGCCATCGGTTACATGAAGCCGGCGGTTGTACCGGCGGCTGTATTTCCGCAGGGATTCCTGGAACCGCAGGCCCAGATCGTCCTTGCGCCGGTTGAACGGCGGCACCGTAAGGGTGAGTCCGTTGATCAGGTAATACAGTTCCTCGCTGAAGGAGCCATCTTCCACCAGGAACCGCAAATTCCTCTTAGAGGAGACGATCAGCCGGATATCCACGGTGCGGACCGGTTCCACGTCGGAGCGCAGGTCCCGCCAGGGCAGCAACAGCCGCAGAAGCTGGTGCTGTGCCGGCAGGGAAAGGTCTTCCACGCCGCGGATGAACAGAGTTCCATGGTGGGCCTTCCGCACCGCACCCTCCGAAGAGAGGGCCGCCGTTTCATCCGCTTCCCGGAACAGAGTGTCCATTTGCTGGTCCTCGTTCATGCCGCGCACGTTGACGCTGACAAACGGGCCGGCGCTGTGACGGCTGTTGGTGTGGATGGCGCGGGCCAACATCATGCCCTCGGTGCCGGGCGGCGCGTAAATCAGAATCGGCCGCGGAGAGAGCGCAAAGGCCTCGGCCTGTTCGAGTGTATTCTTCCAGGTCGGGTCGCTGGTATGAAAATCCTTGAAAGTGACATTGGTGGCAAAAGCATTCATGCGGATCCGGGTCTGCTCCACGGCCCCCGGTTCGGTCTCATCCGTCACCAGATGGAACGAGAGAATGACCCCGGTGATTTTGGTCTTATATTCAATGGGTGCCATAAGAAGCATCCAGGAACGGCCGCGGATATTGACCGAGACCGTGTAGTTTTCACTTTCGCCGGAGATGACGTTGTCCACCATCTCCATATCCACCTGTGGAAGCACCTCGGTCAGGGTCTTCCCCACCAGAGCCTCCCGCTTTTTACCCAGGATCTCTTCCATCTGGCCGTTGACGGCAAAGATCTGGTGGTCGTCGTTCACCCTCATCATGGCGTTGAACGAGGTGTCCAGAATGGTCTCCAAATGTGCCTGGTTCTGGGACTCCTGCTCCATGGCAGCCAGCATGGAAATCCCCAGTTCCATTCCCTTCCGGACGGACTCTTCCGTGGAATCATAAAAGAGCGTCATATAGCCGCGCTCTTCGGCCAGATGGCAGGCCAGATGGCCGCCGATGACAAGGTCGGGCCGCTCTTTGCGACCTTCCATCGCCGTCAGAAGGTCCGGAACATCCTGCGGACCGTCCATATAATAAATCTGTAATGATACATCAAATAATTCTTCCATGTGGCTCATATCCGGCAGCATGTTATCGAATGCCAGAATGGCCACGGAAGGATGCTGTTTTCCGGTCATCCGGACCGCCTGTTTCAGCAGGAGACCGATTTCCTGCGTGGTCAGGATGATTTCCGCAATGGGAACCTCCAGAAATTCCTGCAGGATCTTTGCCTGATAGCCACGGGCCACCAGGACCTGGGCCCCGGCTTCCACAGCAGCGCGGCCCTCATTGACGGTATTCGTGGTGTCAACTGCGCGGCAGAATACGACTTCCTCCTGCCGTTCCTGTAAAAACGCCTCCGCCCAGGCGGTCATCTCCGCCTCCGGAAACAGCAGACCCAGTTTCAACATGAGAATCCCTCCTCGTCTGTCTCCATGATAACAGAACCGAAAAATTTTGCAAACCTTTCTTTCAGAAAATGAAACTATTTGCATTCAAACAAAAATAAAACCATAAAATTGGTCTCTTTATCTGTAGATTTCACGGTTTTTATTCTATATAATGAAGTCGTACTATTCAGAAAAGAGGGATCCTGTATGGAATACCGTAAATTTAATGACACCATCTGTCTGCGCGTAGACCCGGGCGAGGAAGTTCTGGAATGCCTGGCCAAAGTAGCAGACGCGGAACACATTACCCTGGCGGAAGTCAGCGGACTGGGAGCCGTCAACCAGATCGTCGTCGGCGTCTACTACACGGAAGAAAAACAATACCACTCCAATGAGTTTTCAGGATATTACGAAATCACCTCGCTCACCGGTACTATTACAGAACAGGACGGTCATCCCTATCTGCACATCCATATGAGTGCCGGGGACAAAGAGGGCCACGTCATCGGCGGCCATCTGAACCGCGCTGTCGTCAGCGCCACCGCGGAAATTGTCATTCGCATCCTCGACGGCCATGTGGGCCGCCGGCACGACGACTCCATTGGACTGAATCTGTTTGAATTTGATTCCTAACAAATCAGGAGGAAGCATTATGTCTCTTCGCAACGACGCCGACACGATCATCCGGGACTCCATCCATGCCGTCCTGCCGGACGAAGCGGTCCGCAGGGCGCTGGACGGGAAGGATTTTGGCTCCGGCAAGGTGGTCCTGGTGGCCACCGGCAAAGCCGGCTGGCAGATGGCCAAAGCCGCTTATGATGTTCTCGGCGAACACATTTCCGCCGGCGTGGTCGTCACCAAGTACGACCACGTCAAAGGACCGATCGGCAACTTTGAACTGGTCGAAGCCGGACATCCCGTCCCGGACGCCAACTCGTTCGCCGGCACGGCCAAGGCCATCGATCTGGTCACCGGGCTTAGCCCGGAGGACACCGTGATTTTCCTGATCTCCGGCGGCGGCTCCGCCCTCTTTGAAAAGCCCCTCATTCCGGAGGAGGACCTGGAGCGTCTGACCAAAGAACTGCTGGCCAGCGGCGCGGATATCGTGGAGATGAACACCATCCGCAAGCGCATGTCCGCTGTCAAGGGCGGCAAATTTGCCTGGCTCTGTGAGCCGGCTCAGGTCTACAGCATCGTCCTGAGTGACATCATCGGGGACCCGCTCGACATGATTGCCTCCGGTCCGGCCTACCCGGACTCCTCCACCACGGAGCAGGCGAAGGCCATTGCCGAAAAATACCATCTGACCCTGACGCCGCAGATGGAAGAACTTCTAAACGAAGAGACGCCGAAAGAGCTGTCCAATGTGGAGACGGTCATCAACGGCAGCGTCCGGGAACTCTGCAAAGCGGCCGCGGAGTCGGCCAAAGCATTGGGTTATGAGCCCATCCTCCTCACCGACAGCCTCTGCTGTGTGGCCAAAGAGGCCGGCAGCTTCCTGGCCTCCATTGCGCAAACCCACCAGGAGGATGGCAAAAGCCTGGCCTTCCTGGCCGGCGGAGAAACCGTCGTCCAGCTTGGCAAGTTTGACGACGACGAGCCGCACGATGGCGGACGCAACCAGGAGATTGCCCTCTCCGCCGCCCTGGGCATTGCCGGCCTGACCGACACTGCGGTCTTCTCCGTCGGCAGTGACGGAACCGATGGTCCCACCGACGCCGCCGGCGGCTACGTAGACACCACCACGCTGGATCAGCTTGGTGGAGCCGATACGGCACTGTGGTACCTCGCCCAGAACAACGCCTACCATGCCCTGGAAAAGACCGACGGCCTTATCATGACAGGCGCTACCGGCACCAACGTCAACGACATTGCCGTTGTCCTCATCAAACGATAAACTATACGCGGCCAAAAAATAATTGACCCGTCAATATCCCACGCAGTAAAATAGTGTCTGGAGGGTACCAGGCACTATTTTTTATTTTTGAATAGGAGTTGATTGAATGGACCTGTCAATGATTTCCATGGTCGTGAGTCCGGTCACCGGAGAGGAGATGTCGATCGCCAGTCTGGCCATCCCGCCCGGCGACCCGCTCTACAACATCCTGACCATTGCCAGCGGTCTCTTCTGGACCGCGGCGTACATCATGATCATCTACCGCGGTTTCAAAGATAAGACCTGCGGCATGCCGCTGATGGTCCTCGGCCTCAACTGGGCCTGGGAGTTCATCTTTGCCTTCATGGGCACGCCGCTCTTTGAGCAGTACAGCGCGCTTGACCTGACCTGGCAGACCCCGGTCCAGAGGGCCATGGATGCCCTGTGGTTCTGCTTCGACTGCGTCATCCTCTACCTGAAATTTAAGTACGGACGGGAAGAGTTCAAGCAGTCCATGCCGAACGCACCGGACTGGTGGTACTATCCCTACCTGATCCTGATCGTGGCCATCTCCTCCGCCTGTGTCATGTTCAGCGTCCATGAGTGGGGCGACCACCAGGGCGCCTACGCGGCCTACATCCAGAACATCTTTATTTCCGCTACCTTCATCTCCATGCTCTACAAAAAGGGCAGCTCCCGCGGCCAGAGCATGGGCATTGCCATCTGCAAGTGGCTGGGCACCGTGGCACCCGGCGCCATGGGCGCCCTCGTCATGATCCGCGAATACGGCGCCAACTGGTCCATCTTCGTCGACTTCACCTTCATGCCGCTCATGAAGTTCCTCATCGAGTGCTGCTTCCTGTTCGACATCATCTATATCGTCTGTCTTTACAGCATGATGAAGAACCGCGAACACATCAGCCCCTGGACCCGCAAACCGCTTCCGGGCTATGAAGTGGCCGGCGTGGCCACCGCGGTCGGCCCGGACACCATTGCTCCGGTCTACGGCGAAAATCTCGGCACCGGCGCAAAAGCCGAGCCCACCGAAGGCTGAATACAAACTCCTGGTACCACCTCGTGACCACAAAAAACCGGCTCCTTGGAGCCGGTTTTTCTTATGGAGTATAGATTTCAACGTTGCCGCCGTCCACTTCGAACGTGCCGTTTCCGGATTCGTCGATCAGGACTTCACGGTCCGTAAAGGATGCGTGGAAGGTTTTTCCCGCGTGCTGTTGGCCAACATACATGGTCTTGGTGCCGCCCTCGCCGTTGGTGAGGATGACCGCCAGGCCGTCGGGGTGGTCTTCGTCCCCCTCGCGCGTCCAGCCGATGATATCTTCGTGGTCGAAGTAGTCGTGTTGTTCGCCGTAGGCGTGGGTCTGGCGCAGTTTCAGCATGCGCTCCAGCTTTTCGCCGACGGGCTCAATATTGTCGTGCTTGATGCCGAACATGTCTCCGAAGAAGACGCAGGGATAGCCGTCCTGACGCAGGAGAATAATGGCATAGGCCAGCGGGCGGAACCAGCCCTCGATCCAGGACTGCAGTGCCTGGCCGGGCTGCGTATCATGGTTTCCGACGAAGGTGACAGCGTCCATGGGCCGCTGCTGAACCAGGGAGCCGTCCAGAATCTTCCTCATATCGAATTCTCCGCCGCTGTTCGAGGCGTTGTAGAAGTTGAAATGCAGCGGTACATCGAAAAGCCGGAGACTGTCGTGGACGACATCCAGATACTTCAGAAGAATGTTGACGTCTCCGGACCAGTACTCGCCCACCGTGAAGAGTTCCTTGCCGGACTTCTGGCGGAGGTTGGTCAGCCAGTTCTCGTAGAACTGGTTATCAATGTGTTTCAACGCGTCCAGGCGGAACCCGTCCACGTTCGTGGTCTCCAGATACCATTCGCCCCAGCGGTACAGTTCCTCCAGGACCTTGGGGTTATTGAAGTCCACATTGGCACCCATGAGGTAGTCGTAGTTTCCAAACTCGGAGTCCACGTCCTTGGACCAGTATTTGCCCACAAATTCAAAGATCCGGTTCTTCTGGCTGGACGCGTCCCAGTCCACACCGTCAAAACAGCTGGCATCCCAGTGGAAGTCACTGTACTTGTCGTGGCGGCCGGGGAAGTTAAAGACTGTGTAGGTCTCGATCTTTTCCGGTTCGCTGACCACCTCGTTGCGGTTTTCCGGATTGACCTCCCGGGCCTCGACCCATTCGGTGCCGTCCGCGCCCATGCGGTGGTTCAGAACAATGTCCGCCAGAACCTGGACGCCGGCATCCTGGAAGGCCTTGACCGCCTTCAGGTATTCGTCTTTGGTGCCGTATTTGGTCGGCACGGTCCCTTTCTGGTCAAACTCACCAAGGTCATAGGTGTCATAGACGCCGTAGCCGACGTCCTCCAATCCAGCCGCGCCCTTGTACGCCGGGGGCAGCCAGACTGCAGTAATTCCCATCTCGTGCAGGACCGGCGCGTGGTTCGCGGTGTGGCTCCAGTGTTTGCCATCCGCGGGCAGATACCACTCGAAGTCCTGCAGCATTGTGCCATTGATTGGTTTGCTCATAATAGAAGTTCCTTAAAAGTCACACAGGCTGAAACCATGCGGTTCAGCCTGCGTTGGTTTGCGCTATTTTAGTCAAAACTCACACCAATGTCAACAAATCTTCCGGTTTGTCAGCATATACGGTGGCGCCGGCCGCATCCAGTTCCTCCCGGGTGCGGAAGCCCCAGGCGGCGCAGATGCAGGGAAGCCCGGCGTTTTCTGCCGTCTTCAGATCCACTTCGGAATCCCCGACGTAGACGGTAGTCTTTGGGTCTGCATTCAACGCCTTCATGGCGGCGAAGACGCTGTCCGGAGCCGGCTTGCGTTTCTGGCCTTCCCGGTCCCCGATGGCCACATGGAGGTGAAAGAACCTGTTGTTCAGGTCCTGGACCGCGAAGTCGATCTTGTTGGAGACCACCGCCGTCTGGACGCCGTCGGACTCCAGGGCGCGGACGGTTTCCAGAATGCCGTCATAGGGCCGGGTCGTGTCGAACTGATGGACCGCGTAGTGTTCCTTAAACGCGGCCAGCGCGGCCTCAAACTGCGGATTCTCTTCGCCGTCCGGGACCGACAGGGCCATCAGGACCCGGACTCCGTTGCCCACCGAAAGGCGGATCTGCTCTTCGGTCCGTGCCGGCCAGCCGAAGTCGGTCAGGGCCAGGTTGACGGCGGTCCGGAGATCGTCCAGCGTATCCAGCAGGGTGCCGTCCAGGTCAAAAATAACGGTCTTATACGTTCTCATACCAACGGGATTCCTTTAGATTTTGGCGCTGTGCTCCTTGAGGAGACGATATTTCTCGTCCCACAGAGCCTGAGACAGGTCGACATAGTAATTGTGCGGGTGTTCGAAACGGGTGACCTCTTCCCAGAGGGTGTCCACCTGGGACAGGCAGTACTTCTGGATCTCCGGCAGCGGGGTCGGTTCGTAGACGCATTTGCCGGCCTCGAAGATCGGCTCGAGCAGCGGGCGCGCTTCGTAGTTGTACAGCGTCTTCTGTTTCCAGGTGTAGTCCGGGTCAAAGAGGACATACGGGGAACCGTCCGGCATGGGTTCACCGTCCAGACAGATCAGATCCGCCTCGGCCTTTCCGCTCTCCTTATCATAGAGGCGATACACCCACTTATTGCCCGGGGTGGTGATTTTGGAGACGTTTTCGCTGATTTTGATCTTCGGGATGATTTCGCCATCCTCTTCGACTGCCACCAGCTTGTAGACGCCGTCCAGAACGGGGCTGCTGGCGGAGGTGATCATGCGTTCGCCGACGCCGAACGAGGTGATTTCGGCGCCCTGGTCGAGCATGTCACTGATCAGGTACTCATCCAGCGAGTTGGAGGCCACGATGCCGCAGTCCGGGAATCCGGCTTCGTCCAGCATCTTCCGGGCCTTCTTGGACAGATAGGTGATATCACCGCTGTCAATCCGGATGCCGGCAGGGCGGTAGCCCTTCGGCACAACTACTTCGTTGAACACCTTGATGGCGTTCGGGATTCCGGATTTCAGCACGTTGTAGGTGTCCACGAGGAGCGTGCAGCTCTGCGGATACTCTTCGGCGTAGGCCTTGAAGGCCTCATATTCCGAGTCAAACAGCTGGACCCAGCTGTGCGCCATGGTGCCGAGAGCAGGAATGCCGTAGTCCCGGCCGTCCAGGGTGCAGGCCGTGCCCACACAGCCGCCGATGTAGGTGGCGCGGGCGCCCAGGATGGCGGCCTGTGCGCTCTGTGCCCGGCGGGAGCCAAACTCCATGACCGCGCGGCCTTCGGCGGCGCGGACAATGCGGTTGGCCTTGGTGGCAATCAGGCTCTGATGGTTGATGATCAGCAGGATCATGGTCTCCAGGAACTGGGCTTGGATGATCGGGCCGCGGACCTTGATGATGGGTTCGCCCGGGAAGATGGGCGTGCCCTCCGGGATGGCCCAGACGTCACACGCGAACTTGAAGTTGCGGAGATAGTCCAGGAAGTCGTCCCCGAAGCCGCGGGTCTTCAGGTAGGCCAGATCCTCTTCGGTAAATTTGAGTTTGTTCAGGTAGTCCACGACCTGTTCCACGCCGGCCATGATGACAAAGCCGCCCTTGTCCGGGATGCGGCGGTAGAACATATCATAGTAGCCAATGGTGTCCTCAAATCCGTTTTTGAAGTAGCCGTTGGCCATGGTCAGCTCATAAAAGTCGGTGAGCATGGTGAGGTTGAGTTCGCTGTCGTAATACTGGTTCATACGATCATCGCCTGTTCTTTAATCTTCTAATATCAAATATTAACTCCTTGAAAGAGTTACTTGAAGTATAACATTATTTAAAATTTAGTCAATTTTCGCATCACACGCATTGATTTTGAGGAATTCGTTGACTATAATCGAACTGCAATTTTTATTCCCCTTGGAGGCAAATACCCTATGAGAACCCGCGAAAACGTAAGAGGAACGAAAAACATCTGTGGCATGCGAATTGAACGGCTCCGCCGTGAAAAAGGTCTGCTGCAGAAGGACATGCTGGAATCCCTGGCCCTGCAGGGCATCCCGATGACCAGCCCGGTCCTCTCGAAGATCGAAGGACAGCACCGTGCCATCTACGACTATGAGCTTCTGGCCATTGCCAATACGCTCGACGTCACCGTGGACGAACTCCTCGGTCGAAGCGGAGACGCGGAAGAACTATAAATTTTGAAAGGAGTTCATCCTTTGAAGGAAAAACTGAAGATCTGCCTGAAACTGTATCTCGCGTTTTTCAAAACCGGCCTGTTCACGTTTGGCGGCGGCTATGCCATGCTCCCCATGCTCGAACGGGAAATGATCGAACACTATCACTGGACCGACCGGGACGAACTGCTGGACATCTTTGCCATGAGCCAGTGCACCCCGGGCGTCATTGCCGTTAACACCGCCACCTTCCTCGGACGGAAAGTAGGCGGTTTTTTCGGTGCGCTCTTTGCCACTCTGGGCGTCATCTCTCCCAGTCTGATCATCATCACGGTGATTGCCGCCGTGCTCCAGAACTTCGCGGACTACCCCGTGGTCCAGCACGCCATGGCGGCCGTCCGTGTAGCGGTCACCGCGCTGATTTTCTCCAGCGTCATCAAGATGTTCAAAGGGGCTGTCAAATACTGGCTCCAGCTGGTCATCCTGATTGCCGCCTTCCTGGCCGTGGCCATCTTCGGCACCTCCCCGGTGTTTGTGGTCATTGCCGCCGGTCTTGTGGGATTCTTCTGCATTGACCTGACCAAGCTCAATAAGGAGGATGACAACAATGCCTGACCTCCTTCTGCTCTGTCTGAACTTTATGAAAGCCGGCCTCTTCGCGGTCGGCGGCGGCCTGGCCACGCTTCCGTTCCTGACGGACATGTCCAACCGCCACCCGGAATGGTTTACCCACGCGGACCTGGCCAACATGGTCGCGGTTTCCGAATCCACGCCCGGCCCCATGGGCGTCAACATGGCCACCTACGTTGGCTACCACACCCACGGCGTGCCTGGCGCCATCCTCTGCACTTTGAGCCTGATTCTCCCGGCCTTTATCATCATCCTGATCGTGGCCCGTCTCTGGCAGAAGTATAAGAACAACGAAAAAGTCCAGAAGGTCTTCAGTGGCCTGCGTCCTGCAGCCGTCGGATTGATTTTGGCTGCCGGCTTTTCGGTCTTCCTGATTGCCCTGTTCCCGGAATACACTGGCTCCTCGGTCACGGACCTGATCCACATCGGCCAGTACTTCAACTGGAAGTATGGGCTCCTGTTCGTCCTGTTCATGGCTGCCACACAGGTCCCGAAGCTAAAAAAGCTGCATCCCATCCTCTACATTGTGATCGCTGCCGTCATCGGCATCGTCTTCCAGCTGTGAGGTGCCCATGATCGAACTGAAACAGGACGACCGCCGTGAACGGGCGGTGTTGCTGGGACTCAACACCGGTGCCTTTGACGCCGAAGTCTCCCTGGCGGAATTAAAAGAACTGGCCGACACCGCCGGCGCGGACACCGTTGCCACTATTCTGCAGTCCCGTCCCGCCCCGGACGCCGCGCTGTTCTTTGGCGAAGGGAAGCTGCAGGAGGTCAAGGACTTCTGTGACGCCCGCACCGGAGAAGACGCTATCGACATGCTGATTGTGGACGATGAACTCTCCCCGTCCCAGTTGCGCAATATAGAAAAATTTACGGGCCGCACGGTCATTGACCGCACGGCCCTGATTTTGGATATTTTCGCCCAGCGCGCCCGCTCCAAGGAGGGCAAACTCCAGGTCGAACTGGCACAGCTACAGTACCGGCTGCCGCGCATCGGCGGGCAGGGCACCTCCCTGTCCCGGCTGGGCGGTGGGATCGGCACCCGCGGCCCCGGCGAAACGAAGCTGGAAAGCGACCGCCGGCACATCATGCGGCGGATCACGGCCATCAAAAAGGAACTGAAGGCGGTCGACAAACACCGCACCACCCTGCGTCAGAGCCGGGAAAAGCGCGGCGTGCAGACCGCGGTTCTGGTCGGCTACACCAATGCCGGCAAATCCACCCTCATGAACCGCCTGACAGACGCCGGCGTCCTGGCCGAGGACAAGCTCTTCGCCACCCTGGACCCGACCTCCCGCGCACTGCAGTTGCCATCCGGACGCAAAGTCATGCTCATTGACACCGTCGGACTGGTCCGGCGCCTGCCGCACCAGCTGGTGGACGCCTTCAAGTCCACTCTGGAGGAGGCCGCCTCCGCGGACATCATCCTCAACGTGTGTGACGCGTCCTCGCCCGAATGCGAGGAACACCTCAAGGTCACGAATGACCTTCTGCAGGATCTCGGCGCCGCCGGGAAACCACAGCTGGCCGTCCTCAACAAATGCGACCTCGTCACCCGTGCCGACCTCATTCCGGTCGTCGGAGACTCCGTCCGGATCTCCGCCCTCACCGGCAGCGGCATCCGGGAACTGCTCCAGAAGATCGACGACGCCTTGCCCAAGGACCGTCTCCGCTGCACCTTCCTCTTCCCCTTCGACGACCTCTCTCCTGCTGCGGAACTCCACCGGGACGGCGTCGTCTACCACGAAGAGTACACCGACGAAGGCCTTCGGATTGACGCCCTCTGCAGCACCCGCTTCGCCAACCTGCATTCTGCAAGATTGTTATAAAATTCTGGAATATCCTTAAATATTTCCCACTACATATCCAATATAATGAAATTATACTATTGAGAATGGAGTGAACTGCATGGGTAAAAAAATCAGTTACAAGGAAATGGAACAGCGCAAGGCAGACGGCAAACTCTTTGGGGACACCCCCTATGGCTTCCTTAAGGCCATGTGCACCAAAGTCCTGGTCGGCCGCCTGAACCGCTCCTGGTCCATCAACGTTCCGAAGCGCATGCTTCTGGAAAAAATCATCTTCGGCAAATTCGGCATGTCCTGGGTGGAACCGCCCATTCATGTGGCGGTGGGTTCCAACACCGAGATTGGGGACGGCTGTTACTTCAACTTCAACACCGTCCTCGTAGACGACTACAAAATCACCATCGAAGACAACGTCCTCTTCGGGCCGAACGTCACGGTCATCACCACCGGCCACCCCGTAGCCCGGGAACTGCGCCCCCACGGAGAAATGTACTGTGCCCCGGTCACCATCAAGGAAGGGGCCTGGCTCTGTTCCAACGTCACGGTCCTTCCCGGTGTCACCATCGGCAAGAACTCTGTCATCGGCGCCGGCTCTGTCGTCACCAAAGACATCCCGGACAACGTCGTCGCCTTCGGCACCCCCTGCGAAGTCGTCCGCGAAATCAACGACAACGACCTCATCTACTACTACAAAGACCGTCATATCGACTACGGAAAGCTGGACTGACATGAGCATCTCCATCCGTCTCTACCAGTCCAAAGACCGGGATGCCGTCCGCGGGATCTGTAAAGAGACCGCCTGGGACAGCTATAAAAAGTGCGAAAAAAAGCTGGAAACGGTTCCCATCATGTTCATGGACTACTTTATTGAACAGGAACCGCAGAACGTCCTGGTTGCCGTGGACAAAGAAGACCATCCTGTAGGATACATTATCTGCGCCACCGACACCAGGAAGTACATTCGGAATAACCTCCGCATCTACCTTCCCCGAGTTCTGAAGCAGTACTGGCCACCAGCTTATCTGATTCCCGCCATGTGCCTGTCACTTTCCAGAATCAAGGAATACCCGTGCCACATGCATATCGACATCACCGAATCCTGTCAGCATATGGGCATTGGTTCCCGGTTGATCGATGCACTGATCGAGCATCTTAAGAAACAAAATTTTCATTCTTTGGCCATCTGTTCGGTCGACCGCAACTCCCCGGGTTACGGTTTTTACCGCCACTATGGATTTCACGAAATCTGGACCCTTGGCAAAACGCTCGTATCCATGGCAATTGAATTCTAACGAAAACCGCCGTCATGCCCTGCATGGCCACTATGGCGATTTGGATTCTTGCCGCGGGAACAAGCTCTGCAATCCAGGGCGCGCTCTCCATGCTGTTCTTCGCCTTTGGCACCGTTCCCTGCATGTATCTCTTCGGGGTCTTCGGCACCTTCCTTCCTCGATGCTGGTCAAAGGGCTGAAACTTCTATAACAAAAAATGAGATCCCTGAAGTATCAGGGATCTCATTTTATTTATTTTCTGGGCAGATAGTAGAGGAAGGAGCGAAGGTGGGACCACTGGGTCTCATCCCAGTCCTCATCCAGGTTGATCTGGTAAAGGGGTGCGGGGCAGGCATCGGTCAGACCTCGCATGTTGAGGACGGTGGCGGTGTTCTCATAGCGGGGCGCCATGGTAAGCACTGCGTCAAACTGAGTGCCCAGGAGCACTGATTTGGCAAAGCGATAACGGCCGTTTCCGGCGTGGAAGTTGGCCAGATATTGATCGGCAATCGAAACCAGCGCAGCCTTATCCAGCGTAAAGGTGCTGCGGGCACCGAGTGCCGCGGAGATGCGGTGCAATTGCTTTTCAATACGGTCCCGCTCCGCGTCTTTGACCGGTTCTAC
>Ga0181612_139219_pt1 | contig 27634 bp, 20 predicted proteins | sample HoacroProtozoa21_FD_119630 | JGI IMG/M metagenome (GOLD analysis project Ga0181612, IMG submission 119630) | Hoatzin crop microbial communities from Cojedes, Venezuel. Combined Assembly of Gp0051906, Gp0051904, Gp0051908
GAAGGTGTCCCTGCCCATGGCAGGGGTTTGCAGCCAGATGATCTTTAAGGTCCCTTCCAACCCAAACCATTCTATGATTCTATGAAAGATGTGACTGTATTTCAGAGGGGTGAGTCAAGTTCTTTCTTGTCAAGAAAATTAGGGCTAGCCCTCCCCAATACTCCCTGAACACTGAGTGCATTTTTTTGGGATTTACAAATGATTGATGTGCTCTTGCAGTAGCTGCTTCAGGCCCCTTGCTAGTATACAGAGGGACACTCACAGCCTCTGCCCCCAGCAGCATGTCTTTATACCTTCACTTGTGCCCGCTGCAGTAGCCACAGCTTCACAATGCAAAATGTTTAGTAACAATATTGCTTTGAGGTTTCCGCTGCCATGCCTGTGTTGGAGCCCTCACTATTGTGCTAGCAGAGCTATGTTAAGCCACGCTGGGAGCCAGTGAGCTGTTCTTTAAAAATATATCTTTTTCAGGACTCTAAAAATGCTGGATCAGCAGAAATGAGCAATGCTGGGGCAGAGGATGGCGGGGCTGAGGAAGGATGGTGGGACAGGAACACTGAAAGTGGGTTTTGCCCATAAAAACTTCACACCATCAAACCATAGACTGAGATTTCTGCCACCCTTAATGGTTCTTAGCAGCACCGCGAGCTGGCTGTGCTATTAATTCTGGCCCAGGCGTGAGCAGGATCCTGCTGGGAATAAGGAAGGAGGAACAGGAAAGCGTTGGAAGACCAACAGCATTCAAATGGTGCAAAACTGTGCTCACTGTACAGAGTAGCTGACAAGATCAACACTTCAATATCAGCCTATATCTTCCTGTTAAGCTGCCTCAAATCAAAAGCAACCACAGGCCCAGGCGTAATATTTTTTCTGTAGAAAATATTCCAGTTATAACTGGAATAAGTTATAACTCAGGTTAGCTTGGCAGTGAAATTAAGTCCAAAGAGCTTATAAACAGAAACCTTCATTGCAAAATTGATTTAAAACTGTATAAAGTAGATCTGCTGGCACAATTCTCTTTTAGCAATGAAGACAGGACCCCAAAGGCCAACATTTCTAAGGCAAATTGTCCGAGGAAGAAACCCCTTTTCAGTTACTGAACCATTTTATAAAGCACTTAATATTATTAGCTTCCATTATAACTTTCCTATAAAATACACATTAGGTCACCATCTTCAGCTAGGAAGTCATCACTCAAGTTATGTTCCATCGGCATTCTGGGTTCATATATTTCAAAAGTTCCCTCCTTTGCTCTTTTCACAAATTTACCTACGTGATCCATTTTAAAATGGTCCCTACTTCAAATTCGTGTTTCTTACTGAATGTCAAGCTGCAAGAGGAAAACTCTCCACCGCATTTGCCAGAATTCGTTGTTGTTGCAGCCTGGTGGGTTTTGCTACTTTTATTTAACGTTCAATTGAATAAGATAGTAAATTGGGCAAAACAGTGCTAAAACCAGAAGTTGCAATATGGTTTGTGGAGAAGCAAACCTATAAATGAGCAACAAAACTAGGAACCAGGGAAGCTAGACATGACCTGCCTATATGCTTGAGACTACCTTCCTTCTACTTCAAAATCATACCTGACCTGAAACATACTCACCCAGCAGAACAAAAATAGTTTTAAAATATCAAAATTCAAGATTCCTGTGGCAGTTCCAGCTTTGTGATGGCATTCTTCCTCATGGCTTTCTCACTCTTCATATTTTGCAGATTCTTATCAGCACCGGGCATTGCGTGGTCTGGTGCAGCAAACTGTGCTACAGTGGAGCAGGGATTGCACTGCAGAAAATAAAATGTTATTGATGATGATTAAGGTGTTCCTGGGATTCCCATATGCATTCTTATTATCACTGCTGCCATCATTCAGCTGCTGACTTCTCCATGCTGTGCTCATTCATGCCTCTGCAACTGAAGTAGATAGGACATTAAACTGAAGAAATTCCTTGAAGACAATGTGAATCTGAACTGCCCTTCCTTCATGAAATCATTCTGAAAGAACTGTGCAGTCTCAAAATCCCAAAAGAAAAGCTCTTCTAAGATACAAAAAGAGGAAGACGGTTGCGTTGCTCAATAAGAAACCCCTTGATGATGACGAACAGAAGGGAGTGACCACATGAATATTTCCTGTGCTGAGGTACCCCAGCTTTCGCGGGGGTGTTGTAAGGCGACTTGTGTAACTTGTGGGTAGTCTGGCCGGCACCTCGTCATGGAGATGCCATTTGATAATGGCCTAACCCAGCTGAGCCAACCTAATGGCGAGCTGCCTTTGAGAGCCCTTCCCCACCTGCACCCCTCTCTGTGTTTCTGACACATCCCTCCTGCTGGCCCTGGTGCTTTTGGGAGCCACAGCCAGTCTGATCAGCGGGCTCAGCCCACAGAAAACTGAGCCTGCAAAAAAGCAATGAGTTTTATATCAGTTTAGCTTTCTGCACTGGATTATTTATGGTTTGATGCACATCCCTGGGAAAGCGCTGGCAGAAAGCATGACTGGCAGGCAGAAGGGGGAGTGGGACTTCTTTCAGCTAAAAGTTTGGCTTAACTGAATCATGAACCTGCAGCTGGAGTTCCCCCAAGACACTGACTTTGATGGTGAAGCTCTTTTAAGAAGTGCCTGCCCCCGCTCCATGCCCAGCTGATTGCTCCTGCCCTTGTGCTGAAGTTCACAGGCTCCTCCGATGGGCCCACGCAATCACCCTCTATAGGGCTTGACTATAGATCGGGCTGTGGCTCAAGGTACACATCCTCTCATGCAACAGCCGGGGTGATGAGCTGTGGTGTAAGACCAGGAGTGAGTAGCTGGAGGTCTAGGGCAGGAACTTCTTTAACCAACGTGGTTGCTGGAGCCAGCCTCCTGTGAAACTACAGTTGGAGGGTTCTCAGCGGATCACTTTCCTTGAACTCGTCAGTGCCTGCAATTCCTCTGTGCTTACTACTTAAAGAAAATGCTCTGTGTGGCAGCTACAGCAGTGGATTCAGTTTTCTCCACAGCAAATATTCTGCTGGGGGAACAAATTAACACATAGCTATCACAGCATAGCATTGTTACATCTATCTGGGGGTCGTATGTGACGCCTTGGTTGTACATCACACAGCCATGCAGCACAGACAGGCATTGCAAAGAGGACGCCAATGCAATTGCAGTACAGTTCTTAGAGCTTGCTGCCACCACAGATCTCCTTCGCAGACTGGAGCCACGGAGGTCTGCTCAATATAGACTCATTAGTTCATGTACAGCCCTTCAAAATCCATTGCTTTAATCAGAATTTGGGGATAAACAAAAATGCAATTTCTTACATGCTGGCAAGGAACCATAGTTTATGTTGAGGAAAAAAAAAAACCCTAAAGAGTGTCTATATTTAGACTTGGGCCAAAGTGCCTGAAGGTGTGGTCTTCACAGGCGACCTCAGTGTTTACCTGGGAGTTTGTGTGCAGACAAGCCTCCAAAAGAGGAGTGATTCTGATGCAACTACATGACTTGCAAAACTGGTGTCCGAGGCAAGAACCAGTCACCACAAAGAGCTATCTCTGTTGAGGCTGGTGTAAGGGAAGAGTGAGCTTTTTGGACCTCTCCTGCTGAGAAAACTTCATAAAATGTTTTACTTATGAAACCGTTTCCGTTTGGAGAGTGTGGCAAAGTTCAAAGCAATTATTCACTATTCTGAGTGAACTCTTTCTCCCAATCTTACATGTTTGAACTGCCCAGCTCACAGCGAACACCTTTTCTTACTACAGCCGAGACAAAATGTGTGACGGATTTTGGCAGATCCCCTCCCACTGCTGCCGATAGCTAAAGGAGACTAGTACTGCTGGTAAAAAAATTACGAAGAACTTCACGCACATGGTCTCTCATTCTGATAATAAAGCAAACATGAGTATGATGGAAAGCATTTTCTTTCTGAACTGATTTGTTGTATATATATTGCTGTTTGGAGCAACAAAGAAGCCATTGTAATGTAAAAATGTCAGTCCTCAAGTTGAATTTGTAGTTGCAGTTATGCGATTATATAAAAGGAGATGCTGAAGAGCCATAAAACCCTCAAACATTTGTTTAGCAAAAACGCTGAATCCCGTACACACTTTCCTAGCTATGCACATGCGCATGTTTCTTGTATGTCCCTGAATGTGTGCTGCATTTTATAGCACAGTTTGTGTAATTCCTAACTTTGATTTGCTGTATGATTTCCTGAATATATAACAATCCCGAAATAAGTGCCATTTTGTGAGTAGCGAAGTATTTGAGTGCAGCTCACCACCTCCAACATGTCAGTCAGATCTATTGCGCCAGTATTAATGGCATATTCAGAAGAACTCTTACTCTACTATTGAAATTCTTCTAAGACTGCATGTAGCTTTGGCAAATGTTTCCCACTTGTCTTTGAGTGGCAGTCCATCTTTCTATGTTTATATTTGCCATCTGGGGATGTCAGCTTTGTTCTACGGAAGAACTATGAAATGGTGTAAGTAAATCTCAAGAAGTGGAAAAGAATATATTTAAAAGGTTTACAAACAAATGTACCCATAAATAGCATAGAAAAATGAAAGTTTTATTCATGTGTTATGGCATGGACATACTTTTCTGTTAAGTCACTCTACTATCTGAAATTTTTTTGGATCCTATTGCTATAGATAACCCCAAAAGAATTGTAAGTAAAGAATATCAGAGAAAGGATATATACTGTCATTTTAGCTTGTTCATTTTATGCATATGAGCATATATTCAGTATGATTAGGCTCACGGTTCTTCCCGTACTCCTTACATTGAGGCAGATTTCCTGATTTTCATGGATTTTCCATACAGTAAATTTTTGTGGAAAATATTTGAACCAAGGGTGATCTACCTGTAAAATATAAAAAACTCCTGGGTTCCTTGGACAGGCAGATGCAAGAATTATGCATTATTCTTATGGCTGTTTGCATTACTATTCATACATGCAACAATTTGAATGCAGAATCTGTATTTCCTCGTACTTGGCTACAATGCAGATAAGCATCAAAAGATATTAAATATAAAGGATGTAACCTCCTGTTACGCTGCAGTAGGTTTGTTCTGCCACCAGCTACTGCAGGATAACGCTAACATGAAATTCCGATCTTGGCAGGTAAAATGTTTCCAGCTGAAATTAATTCTTTCCATAATGTGAAATATTTGAAGCTGTAGCCACATTAAATAGGATGAGACACAACCGATGGTTATAAACCACAAAACAATTAAAACTCAGTCCTTAGAAATGCGTTAATGTTCTTTCTTTCCAGTTATTTGTGCTGTTGAGATAGGCAGGGCCATATACAGTGCTCCGAAATGATACACATTCATCTATGTTTATATCACCGGGAAAGGCGCAGCCATCTGCCCCCAGCAATTCTATCTCTACTCTTTGCTCTTTGTAAGATGAGCCCAGCTTCAATGTCACGCTAAGATTTATTGCTAGCGATCTGCTTCGAGTTGTTTTCTGGTCACCAGTAGTTTGTTTGGATTCCCTTTTCTCTTTGCTGTTGGCTAGTGTCACCGTGGGACCTGGGCTTGTCAGAGTTATTTTATACATCATTAGCTCAGCAGTGCAAGGGACGATTACTTTCCCATAGAAAAGTAACTCTTTCTCGGAAGATGCATGTAAATCTTGGCTGTTGAGACAATGGCTTTTGCAAATTTCCTTGAAAGCTGAATACTCAGGATTTTATTCTTCACTGCCTCACACCTCTTGCTGTCATTTATACTCCTGCCAAAGAACACCACTGAATCAGCGGCACCGCACGCTGTGTCTTCGAACCTTGGCGACTGCCTGCTTTGTAATCTTAATGCCCTTGTGCACAAGTCTTATTTACTTACTTTAATGCAATTTCAAGTTCATTTCCTTTAATGATAAAAAGTTGGTGGCGTGGTTTAGCCCTGAAAAGGAAAGATACTACAGCCCTCGCGGCGTTACGGAGAGTAAGTAGGGCAGAGGCCAGCTGGGCAGCAGCCAGTGCCCGACTCTGGCATCTGTAGGCTGGGAAGCTCCAAGGTGAAACATAATTGGACATGCTCGAAAACTAGAGGCTGTAAATAGAATAAAACAAATGAACACATTCATAAAAATGAGGGCTGCAAGAGCTGGGCTCTTTCCAAATCCTTTTCTATTTTTTTTACAAAGTCGTCATTTCATTTGTATGGTAATGCAAGTTCTCGCTCTCGGCACTGCCCTTTCCACAGCCTGACACGTGCTCGGTTTTCTGTCCTATTCCTTCTTGTGATGTAGCTTTCTGAAAGACTCAGGTTCATTGCTGTCAGAGTCTGTGAGTTTGGCTGGCGGGGTCAGGACACAGCAGTTCTCCGAGTGGATTTGGGGAGCCTCAGTGGCCAGCTGCTGCCATTCGTGTGCTGAGGGATCATTTTCAGAGTCTGAGAGCTGCTGTGTCATTGAAACCCGTGAGAGCCCGGGGCTTTCAGCACTGCCCCTCTGTTTCTCCAACATTAGGGTTTGATCTGTAGAATAATTTCTCCAAAGGCCTGTTCTGTTCCTGCTTTGCAGGCGATCTGATACTACAGCCGTGCCGACTGTTAATGGGGAACCCAGGCTTGCAGGGAGCCAGGTACACTGTAATAGCAGCAAAGCTGTCAACCACCCCTCCACACCCCAAACATTTCAATGCCTAGGTGGGCCGACATACATGCTAATATTCATTAGCACAGACTCTATTAACCAAGCTGTCAGCCTGACTCAAAGCATTTTCCCTTAATTTTTTATCTTTATGTCCTCTGGCTTGTTCACCTTTCATTTTTACCGGTGAACTCTGCCCATCGTTATCAAGAGCAACACTTTCTGGAGTATTCTGGAAGAATCTTAGCAATTCCTTTGCCTTCCACTATTTACATTTTATTTTAATTAAAACACGATTTTTCTCAATGTCCCTGCACTGTAGCAATATCAATTAGGCAATGTGTGTCCCACCCAGATAATGGAGAATGATTCCTTCTGTTATTAATCCATGTTATTTGTGAAATTCCAATAGTATTCACTTTATTTAACGGCTACACAAATTACCTCCCAGGGGAGGCTGAAGACTTATTAAAGCTTATCTCCCTTGGGCCTAATTCTCTTCTGTCTTGATTTCTTGTTAGCCGTTTATACTTGTGCAAGGTGTAATCAAATATTAGGAGAGGTGTCTGTTTGGGATTCGGTAGCATTTTGCCTTCCTCCACAAAAACCTGCAATGACCCAAAAGTCATGCTGGCCATGCCATACTTCTGGCAAAAGATGTCTTTTGGTGTGGTCCCACTTGCAGGGGTCACTGGGATGCCTGTAGTGTAGAACTATGCTGGCAACCCTTCCAAGTGTACACCAGCTTTGAAGGACTAGGCAAGTCACGACAGGGAATCAAAATTCTTACCAGTGGAGACCAAGCTGGTAAGAGATAAAGCAACACTTCCACAAGCACTTCAGAGAAGTTTATGCATGTAAGTCTCTGTAGAGGACTTCTGAGGCTGATATTTTGAAGGAGGCAGAGTCCCTTGGCGCAATTGTCTAGGAAGAGTGCACCTCATAGCCAGTGCGTTCCTACTGTGATCTTTCTGTGATGGAGACTGGACTCAGACCACGGCTCCACTAAGGGATGGATCAAGGCACTACTAATTACAGGTATCCCTTTCTCTGACATTTGTCTCTGCCCCTGCCGGTGCTGCTGCAGGCTGCCCCTTTGGTACGTCAGCTTAAAAAAGTAACCCTGGAGGGAAAAAAACGTGCTGACTTTTCAAAGCTGGACCAGTTTCTCAATCAGTCCCACAAAGAGCTGTGTTGGCTCCCCTGATGGGGCAGTGCATTGTGGTTTTGGGAGTGGGGAATTGTGGTCAGGACAGATGGGGGAGGATGGAGGGGGGCTCTGTGGTTATGCTGCCCATCTTGGTGGTTATATTCCAGATATGGAAATATATTCTAACTGGAGTGGATTTACTGGGGCACTCGGGAGAGAATGACTGTTTTGCAGGGTGAATTACCATATAACATGCCTGGGAACTATGGAATGAAATATCCAGACATAGAAGAGCCTGTTTATCCTTACAAACACACTCTAAAATATTACTTCATGAAAGGCTGCAAGAAAGAAGCCAGAGCAAAAGGAAAAGCCAGAATCATTCACAACTGTCAATTAGCAAGTGATGCAGTACATCAAAAAAGTCGAGACTTTATGAAAGCAAACTACGCACTGCAGTCATTTATGCTTAGTACTGGCTTGTAACTATTGCTATATGTAAAAGGATAGCAAATAATTAACATAAAACTGGTTAGTTATTACTTGGGCCTGGAGCCAAACCATGTTATAGCTGATTTACCGTAAAGGCTTATCTGCACTCCCACTGTTCCCACCCTTGCTCCGGTACCGGAGCGGCTTCAGTTGCAGTAACGACCGCAGAAGCTCTTGTTTGACCAAGCAGCGGCATTTTTACTGCCATGTGGCCTAATCTCGTTGTGCAGTCATGTGTGCACAGCGCAGCGTACAGATGTATGTTTTACAGCTTTTCCTTAGAACTGGCTTTAATATGCATGCCAACAGTCAGCACATAAAAATCATTTCCATCGAGTGATTTTGGGATATAGGAAAGACAGATTTCAAGGCTTGTTATTATGCTACTGTGATGGGCTTTATAAAGGAAACATTTTTCCTAGCATGTTATAAATGTCTCATCATGCCATTACAATCACAAGCTAGGAAACTAGCACAGCTACACATGAGAAATGCACCACTGCAGTAATATAAATTCTCCCGCTCTCTTTTGTTTTCCTAATGGAAAGCTGCAAGAAGGAAAACCTGCTAATGGCTAATGTCCAGACATTTTCTTGTCCTTTTTTAAAACCAGAATCGCTTGTTGTTTACCTTAGAAACTCACCCTTTGTTTACAGTGTGTTCTGTGCTATGAAGCATATGGAAATACGGGCAGTTCCTGCTTGAGAAGGCTCCTTTCTAGCTGAGCTACTCCAGGGCTACGTATTCACAGGGGACCCAGATTCAGGTCTGGGGGACTAACCCAACACATGCATGTGTCTCAGAGGGCTGAGGCATTTGAAAACATAAGCCTAAGTTTCTAAAAGTAAGCAAAGAGTTAAACAATAAACCATATCAGGTAGCCTGTTTATTACCATATGGCTATTTCCACTGCTGTTCTCCATAAAGTCGTGCCAGCACTTTCATTTTAAACACTGTTTTTCATTAGTTTATATAACACAGCTGTAAATATTTTTTCAGGCTGAAACTCAGCATTCAAACTCACAAGGGAGAAACTAGGAAAAAAAAAAATCCCTGGCTACGCTGCCTTTGAATCATATAAAAGTGAAACTGCTGGGAATGTTGCATGGGACGGGTATGTTCAACTCAATAAAAGCTTTGGATTAACAAGTGGAGGACATAGAAAGCTCTCTCAGCAGAAGTCCTCCACAAGGCAGCAGTCCTGGAAAAGGCCAGAGAACGGGCCCATGTGTTGAAGAATGGAATGGAAGAGCTCAATAAACAAAATAGTAATATAGTGATGCTGAAGGAATATAATTAGTCACCACATTCTTGACTTCTGCTCTCTGGTATTTCCACTGTAAACATGGATCATCTCCATCAAGCATGGAAAGAGCTACGGATACGATCATGTGTCCTTGTATAAGTAACACACATCAAGGATCTGGTCACTGAGGCTGAGATCACACAAGACAGCTGATCCATCAAACACCCCAGTGAAAAATTAGCGTCTTTTTTTCTGGCCAGCCTAGTTTTCTGCCAGGTTAGAGAGCTCAGTCAGTTCAGTGAAGTCTCCAACGAAAGCTAGAGCCAATGCAAGCAAAATGGCTGGAGCAAAGACCCTCTTCGCAGTGCCTCTTGACATAGCTCAGGCCCATTGCATAACCAGCCTGGGAGCATCTTCCAAGTGGAACAGCTTCTCCGTAGCAGCGTTAAGGTCCCCGCTCATCCCTGACCCCGTGCCACCTCTCTGTTGGGCTGGCCCAGCTGTTTGTGCAGCCGGGTGGTGAACTGCACTGGGGAACAAAGATAGTTTTGCTGGGTTATTTCCTAAGGCAATTTACTGCATGGTTACACAAATGGTCGGGCTGGTGCAACTCAGGAGGCTGTAGGGAGGCATGGGGACAGGGTAAAGAGCAACTGCTTTAGCCAGTTCAAAGGGGTACTGACACCAGAAGCCAAACCACAGGCTCAAGTTATTACAGTTCTTTCCAGTGGCTTCAGTGAACAATAATTAGTCCCCCTATTGCAACCCCAAATCTCAGTGAGAGTGAAATCAATATTTTTTCCCCGTGTTTTCAATGGAATTGTGTTTAGAGTAAAGAACTCACCTGAGTTTTGATGTTGTTTATGAAGCTCCAATCTGAGGGCATTTGGAGCGGGTACTAAAAGTCCATTTGAGTAGCAACCCATAGAGGTTTTCCCATTTCCTGGCTTATTCACCAGCTTTATGTGATTATTGATATTCTGCAACAGCGGCTATTGGACTCTGCTGTGACTGGGGATGGTGTAAAGTAAGTCCCTTCAATGTGACCCAAAGGAAAAAAAAAGATCTGTGGCTGATAGAGGCTCCTGTGCGTCCAGCTCATCTGAGAACACAGGCTGGGAAAAAAGCACTGGATGCCTGGGACACGTCTGCTGAAAGCAAGCATCCAGCCCTCCTCTTCCCTGTGCTTGGCCACGTACTCCATGCATGTGTGGCTTTAGCAGTTGTGCAGAGAATGTCCCATGCTGGCTCCCCTAAAAGCCTTCAGGGACTTGCCCATCTGGGTAGGTCAGTACACCCATTAAAACACCACTTGCACTAAACCAGAATGGAGAAACAACTCTCCAAAACCATCGAAGGAGGTCCAACACCTAGGGGTTAACACAAGAGGCCCGAGGTGCGTAGCTCATGCTTACAGCAGAATTACTGAAACCTCACTTATTTTTGGCTTGTTTTGGATCTAGGTGCCCAATATCCAGTGAAAGTATTGAAGTTTTGGCCAGGAACTCCCTAGGTGTGGCAATACTGATTGATAATTCCTGCTTGAACCTGCAAGGGTTTGGCTCTATGAAAGGCACTTTTAGTACCTCTAGAAAGAAATCAGAGGAAACAACTTGATGGCTCTGGGAAGAAGATTTGTTTCTCAGTCCTTACATCTGAAAAATGTTTATAATTACATCTAACCTCACGGAAAAGCTGCGAAGCTTAATTAGTGCATGCAAAGCCCATCGGTGTGCACACGGTGAAGACTGTTGCCCTGGCAAGGGAAGGGACGAGGTGGCCCAATAACTCTGCAGTGAGTCAATAACGTTGCCTAATCCATAGTACAGCTGTGCCGTGTGGGATACTATAAACACGCTGTTTTATCACCTGTTTACCGGGAAGGGTGAACTGGTTCAGCTAAAATAAGAATAGGAATAAACCTGCGTCCCACAGCACCTCAACCTTACCTCTGCTTGTGGTCCAGCACTCCCTGTCTTGGGTGAAATCAGCTCCCAGAGGATTTTCTTTTCTTGAGGCATTAATTACTTAATTGAACAAAATGAGGGAGGATGAAAACAACCCAGAGAAACATGGTTTTGTGCAGTGTTTCAAGTTTCCAAGCTGAAGTACAGCAATAAATGTCAGGGACCAGCTGCTTCCTCTCTTATATGAGTCCATGTGGAGAAGGTGATTCCCTCCAGATTCCCCCCTGGGAAACACTGGCTGAGAGCATTGTTTACAAAAGAAATCAAGGATGTCAGCAAACAGAGGTGGACTTTATATTATTCCCTTCTCATTTGCCCCTTTCCAATCCAGCGAGTGCCATGGCTGCATTTAGGGGACTCATAAAATCATTCGGCCTGCGGAGGCTCGGGTTCCACTCCTCTCTGAAGTCACGTCCTGCTTCCCACCACCGTGCGGGAAAAAGAATGAGGCCAAATATTCAAAGTGTAGCACAAGGGCTCAGTAGATGTTGGTTGTCCCCTCACCCTGTCCGTAGGGACACGTTACATGTCCTGTGGCACGTCACTGATGCTCGTGTGTGGTACGAGGATAAGAGCACCTTGTCATCCTTGGAGGATGCTTCAAGTTCCTCAGTGCTAGGTACGTGGGTGATCATTAGAGAGAGATGCTTACGAAGTGCACAACTCCAGACATCCTAAGATTGCAGGCAATGAGGGCTTTATGTATTATTTTGATGATTACACAGCATTTATATTGCAGCAGTGATCAGATGTGCCAGAAATTGTACATAGTGAGAGGGAATTATAGTCTCTGTCACTAGGAGACACTTTTAAAAGATAAAGGAGATGGAGGCTGGGGCAAAGTAATACTTTGTCTTACAAATATATACCAAGGTAATGATGAGAACTCCTGCACACGTTTATAGATTACACCTGGGGAAATACACTCGTAGCAGAATAGTTAATCCTGGCTTTCCTGCTTATTGTGCTTTGTTTGGAAATCCAGTTTTAGACTCAGGAAAGGCTCACCAGTGTAGAAAAGATAGAGGGGGGAAAGGGCTAATCAGTAAGGGGATAAGAAAACCAAGGGAGATGGGGATAAAGAAAGAACAGAAAGAAAGAAGGTGAGTGCCATAGGAATGGAAAAACGCGCAGATGGAGAATGCTACCATGGGGAGATGACAGGGTGCTAAGTTAGGAGAAGAGCAGCATAAAGCAGGACAACAGCCATTGGTACTTTAGGAAAAGAGTGAAAAATAGCCAAAGTTTTAAACATGTAGGTGTTGGGCTGACGAGCTCTAGAGGCATCAGAAAGGAACCGGTGACCACTGGGACTGAGGCAGGGATGCTACACGAGCAGGACAGAAGGAGATGCTGCCACCCCCTCCCATGCTGCTTCCCCATCAGCACCCTTTTGTTAGGTCTGCTCTTCAAGCGTTGCTTCTAAGGCCACCAGTCTCGATTCGAGCAGTCCTGCACCCCAGTGCTAAAAAACATGCGAAATACAGAGTCAAATCCATTTGCAGTTGTGCTTCATTTCAGTGAAGTCCCAAACTAAATCTGGGGCTATGTTTGGGTTTTAAGAGGAACTGATACCAGGGTCAGACATTTCTTAGGTACAGTCTTCCTCATTTACAAAAAGGCTCTTCAAAGTCACGTCTCCCTGAACACTGCAAGAAAGCCAAGCCTGCCTTTCCAACAAACGTCTCTCCCGACTCTGAGTTTCTTCCTTACTTCCACTAGAGACAACACATCACTCCTCCTCTGACTTTTTCTCCTTTCTTTCCATTTCCCACGCACATGCACCCTGCGGTCTGTAACTGGTCCCAAGAAAGCTCTTTGGTCCTCAGAGTGATACCTCCCCCTTGCAGCGCGCTGCAGCCACGCCACCCCTTCGGCCGTGCCGTCGCTACCGCTGCAGTGCCAACCGCCGAGCAGGAGCTGGAAACCGATCCAGGTTCAAAGTAATGCTTTACAACTGGGAAGAGGAGGGGAGAGAGAGAGGGAGAGGCACGGTTATTTTTAACCTGGATCGATTCCCTTACGCGCTTCATGCTGCAACCTCGCAGACGCTTGCCTCAGTGCAGCAGGCAGCGGCAGTGAGCTGGTGGCTGGGGGGTGCGTGCTGCTGAGCCTTCCCTGCCAACGAGGCAAGGGTGGCATACGCCTGTGCTCTGCTCTGCTTGGCCTGGGCCGTCCTGGCCAGTGGCTTCTGTTGCTAACACCTCCAAAATGCACCCTTCGTTCCTCCTCCCACACGGGGAGTTCTCGGCAGCAAGCAGCTGGAGGCAAAAGGTTTAATTCCCGTGGAAACCAGGGGTGTATAAGCTCTACGTGACATTGCTTTAGCTGAGCTCCGTTGGCCCGTCACACAGAGGAGGGTCTGTTTGACTGTACTGACTGCACTTAGAACATTATCTCGAGTTTAGTGATATCAGGTGATGTTGGTAGAGGCCAGCTGTTGGAATCGGATGATCGCATGTGAATCTCAGCTTTCTTTTTCCTTTCTTAAAGTAAGCTCATGGCAGGAAAACGAGGGAAGCCTGTCAGCATGACACAAAGGCTGAAGCATCTGAAGGCTCATAAAACACGCTTCAAATGTACACATTTTGTAAAATCTCGTTACTTTTTGAGGCTTGATTCATGACAGCTGAATGCTCAGGACTGGCAATATTCATATAATGTAAAAGAGCTATAAACATTAAAGAAGTAAAAATGCACAAAGCTTCTACATCACCCGCCAGCTGCAGCCAAGCTATGCCTCATCGGGATTTATTGCAGCATCCTCAAGCAGAGCAAGTGGTGAAGTGGTACTATTACTTCTGATTACGAATGGACCGGGTAAGAGCATCGGCGCTATAAACACCCCATTATAGAATGGGCTGCACAGTACAACACCTACTATATTAATAACATTCAATTCTTCAGTTTTAAAAATAGTGCTCTCAGGCAGAAAAGCTATCGCATTCTAGTCTGACACCTGAAAGGAAATGTGGGAAGGAAATAGCTAACTGGCACAGCTAATAATGGGTTATGATGTTACCCTCTGGGAACCGGGGGGAATTGTCCTGCACTTTAGACTGGAATTAGCCTGATTTCTCAAATGTAAATCTGTGATAAGCCTTCTACAAGTTAAAAAAAGCCCAGGTGAGCTTTTGGTCCCCATGGAGCTCCTCTATGCCATTTTGATGGAAGGAAAGGGTCAGAAAGCTGCCTCCACGGTCCGTCTGAAGATCCCCCTCTTACAAGGAAGCCAGAGACATCCCTGCCGTCCCTGCACGGCTTCTCCCTACCCATCGAGGGCGAGAAGAGGCTGGAGCAACCCGTCCTTCAGTAACCTTTACCTAACGTGAGGCCCCTCATGGCCTTTGGCAGCTCAAAGATTAGAGGACTCGTCTGTACACAGAAGCTGCACCAATTTAACTTATATCATGGCTTTGATTCGCATACCCAGAACCAGTTCAAGAGGTGGTTTCACAAGTTCCCAGCTCTCTGTTCAGAGGTCTACGGCAGACCAGGTGGCCCTTGCCCGGGGTGCTCATCTCGGCTGCTTTTGTGCAAAATCCAGGCACTTCCCCACACACCGGCCTCCATCAGCCACTTGTGGGAGGACACTGGACTTTCGCCCCGGAGGAGCTGGGGCACGGGCAGGTTTGGTTCTGCCAGCTCACTGCGGGATGATGATGACCAGCACAAGCGCTGAGTAAACACATGGGGTGGGGAATCCTCGAACGCAGCAGCGAGGGTTGTCAGCATTTGTCAGTCAGCACAGCTGCTTCCACAGCCCCAGGGAGTTCAAACCCTCCTCTCCCACACCTCAGCAGCATGCCCAAGCCACATGGCTGGGGGATAGCTGGAGGAGAAGGGGACACTCTCCATCCCATCCCATGATTTATTATCTGCTGATAAGAAAGAAATTGAGATTCAGGCAGAAGGAGCAAAGAGAGGCCTTAAATGTTATGTCCTACTGGTGGATCTCAAAGTGGTTTTGGAGGCAGACAGTTTTACACCCATTGCACAGACACTGCACTGACAGCATTGAGTAGGTGGGTGATTTGCTGAAGGTCACCTAGCAAGCAAGTGACAGAACTGGGAAAAAATGTCACCTTAGATCCTTTCCAGTGACCCACTCACTTCACGACAGTGCCTCCAACTAAGAACCTCTCTGGCAGAGACAGATCATAGTTAAATGCTTGCATCTTCCTCCCATCCCCTAGCCAAGCATCAGATTTGAACTGAACCTCTCCTATCCCTGCCTAGGCCCCCTTCCACCAGCTAGATCATGCACAAGGGGCCTTATGTGACCCTGCTTGCACCCGTACACCCACCCTGGAGGAGTCTGGTGGGACGCATCCAAGCTTTGAGACACACCAGTGTCTCAAAGGCTAAAGTGGCATCTTCGGTTAAACTGATGCAATGTTACACATGGGTTACAACGGAAGCCCCCACAACCTCTGAGAAGTAAGATAACTGAAGGGGGATCCAAAGGCTTGTTTAAACCTTTGTCCCCTCGCTTTTTCAGACGAAGTAGTGCATTAACATAGCTGAAGATCCAACCTATTTTGTAGCAAGCGTAGATTGAATTAATCTGTCTCAACTCCAGTCATACAATGAGAGGCTTCTTTAATGGCGGGAAGTCGGCTGTTCCCATATTCTTCCCTAAGACAAAAGTTCTGGGCACTGCTAGATGAGAAAACAGCTACGGCTTTTTCTAAAGAGCCAGTGAAATAAAATCACCAGAGGAAGTATTCCAAAGTCTTTCAATACAGCAAATTGTGTGGGCAAAGCAGTGCAAGCAAAGATTACATCATCCCCAGAAACAACCAAACAGCTCTGTGAAGGTAATTACCAAGTATGATGCAAACAACTGGATAGGGGTATGTGTAAACACTGCTAAACCAGAATACTGAGCATGTTTATCCCGGAGAACAGAACGAGAGCTTTTCAAGGCATATGTTAATTCATCAGCTCTCACCGTTATTCCTGATCATGAGTGCTCACGTTTCAACATTGTCTTGGGAAGCTGTGAACATCAAAGCCCAGAGATGCACACACACACATCCAGGTCCACCAGCTCTGCCAGGGAGGTATGAATCTCCAGCAGGCAGATGATAACAAATAGCAGGAAGCCCATGAAACTACATCTTAAGCCAGCTCTGGGAACGTGAATCAAAGCCACGATTTAAGTTACTTTGATTCAGCGCCTGTGTATAGACTAGAAACTGAAAATCAAAGTGGGGCTTGGTACCTTTTTCAAGGAGGTAGCTCCATGGCCTAAATGAAAAGAGCCGGTAGGTCCCTCAGAAGTGTGGGTCCAAATCTCAGCTGAAATGTGGGGAGAAGCTCTTTTCTCTTTTCAGAGCTGGCTACACAAAGGACTTTACTTTGAAGTGTGGTGTCGCAATGTAATTGCTTCATACAAAGCAGCAGGCAGGAGCAGTCTCCAAATGAACACACAGCTTTTACTTCCCGAGTTGTTGTTTCCGCTTGGAGAAAGGGAGGGAGGATGCTTCACCTCATGCGGTGAGCTGGGACCCCACGTTACCTGGTGGAGCTTCCAGGCTGTGGGATGGCTCCTGTGGCACCCGGTGGGGCAGGTGACAGAGCATAGCCAGAAGTCACTGATTTCCACCCAGGTGTTCACACCGTCAAACCCCTGTGATTCACCTTTTGGGTGGTATCATTGTTCAAGTTCCCAACAAATCACTACAAACAAACCAGCTCTGCCTGAGGTAACTGGGCTGGTAACTGGGTGTAGGTGGCAGTCAGTGTGGGGATATTTGGTGTGTCAGTGCTGGACAGCTGCAAGTTTTCTGACCAGACACAACTCTCCCATGCAATTTTGGCTGACATTTCTCCAGCTTCTTCTTCATTGCTGGCAGCAGTGCCAGAAGAATGAGGATGCAGAGGAGCAGGAGGAGCTCGATATGGCTGAGCAAAGTGCTCTCCTGGAAGAATTGCCTTTCAAATGTCTTCCCTCCTCATCACGCGCTTGACATCCCTGGTGGGAAAGGAGTATGCTGTGGGCCACCGCTGGCCCACAGGACCTGCTCATGGTGAGAAGAAGCGCTTTTCCACATGTGGTTCACCTGAGAGCCACCATATGAGATTGCCTACTAGAAAGCAGTCAGCCATTACCATCCAGAAAGGTGTTGTCAGGGTGGAAATCCCCAGGTCCCGGGGTGTGGTTAGTGTCACCTGTGAGGGTCCCTGACTTCACTGGCTTGGCTGGAAGCATAGCCCTTGCCATTTTTATCCCTGAGCCAAGGCTTGGAGTTAATAAATACAACCAGGTACCCGTAGCTGGGTGCAGCCCTAGCTTAGATGGGGCAAACCACACAAGTGTGGGATCACTCCCACTCGCCTGGGCCAGTCCCATCTCGGGCTACAGAACTGGTGGTACCCCAATGCCCACAGCTTTCCAGTAAAACTTCATCTAGGTGTTCTCTGCTCTACTTTGGGCCTTGCGAAAAGCTTACAGAGGTTCAGAGGTCTTGGTCTTTGTAGTGTATGCAATTCACTAGATTGTCACCTGCCTCCACTGCTGAAGATGACTGCCATCCCACTTCAGAGTGTCATTAGCAATGCCAGGGTTTCTTCTTTAGTTTCTAGAAGGTCCTGCCTGCACCCTCTCTGCATGGCTGAGTAAGACTTTGGTGGGACATCTGGCTCATAGAAAAGACTATTTAATGATTGCAGGAGCAGCGACAGGACAGCAATGCAGGTCCCTGTCATCAGCCAGGCTGCGCGAGGCAAGCGCGATCGGCCTGCAGCTACCACAGCCCCCTCGCTGCATCAGAAGGAAAGAGGGACTCCCCTCAGCTGGGGAGCAGAGGCTCAGACGCTTCCAGGCTGTCTTCGCAGCCCCTGTTGTGCACCCATTGGAGTGGCAGTTTCCAGAGCATGCATCAGACAGCCCTCCTACACCGATGCTGGGAGCAACACCTTGGATACAGGCCTGACATAATACTTGGAATATTTGTCGTGATTTGTGGTATACAGTATCACTGATACAGTGACGCGACCCGCTGAGCTGTGTGGGACATTTCCTTTGCCATATGAGGTGCAAGTTCTGCGTGCTCAGCAAGCCTTTATTAATTTTAAATAGAATGATGGATGTCAATTAACTGTGGGAGATATGTCAGCGTTTGTTAATGCACTGTGTACTCCTTTATTAATTTTTCATACCATCATGGATACGAGTTTGCTTGGGGGAAATGTCAACAGTAGCACAGCGCATTTCCCTGCAGGGCCCTATGGTGGGAGGCAGCGGGTGGAGAAGAGGGGGGACGGTCTGTATTACATCTTGGTGATTTTTTTCTTCTGAGTGCCTGAGTATGCTTATGAATGTATAAAAGTGTGGCACTTGTGCACAACCAGTTTGAGTGCCTAAGTGCTGGCCTGTGGGGCTTCCCTTCCTGCCTGCAGCATCATTCCACAAGCTTTGTAGGCCTTTTCTAGGTCATGATTGATTTTATATATTGGACTACATGTTGGATAATGCTGGTGCATTTAAAAAATAAATCAACTTTAAAATGAAGACAAATATTAGACAAAACTTTTTTTGTTCTTTTTTTTTTCTTCTGGGAAGTGCAATATTTTAATGCTGTGCAAACAGAGCAAAAGCAAGGGGGCTAAATTAATGTGAGATTTCAGTATACAGACCTAGGAGCTCCTGGCACATTGTGGAGAGTCTCCCAGTGTGTGTAACCAGCTTTCCCTATCTAGGAAACTTGGGAACTGGTGTGGCATGGCTTTATAATCTGCTCACAACATCAAAGGTGGATCCACCTCCGTGAAACATTTTTGCACCAGTTCTTTGATCAGGAAGAGAGCTGTCTTGCATTCCACGGCCTCTGCTCCTCCCAGAGCATCACACTCCTGTCCTGCACATTGCCACATTTCTCAGAGCTCAAATGAGATCACCAAATGTTTCCTTCTTTGTGTTTTTCCTTTCTTCCCTCTCAGCTCCTCTCACGATGCTTCAGGCACAGGCCTTGTAGAGTCAGAGAAGTCATGGGCACAGCAGCCAAGTTGAGGGAAAGGACTCACTGCCCCACTCGCAGGTGCCACCCTTGGAGCCTTGCCCCAATTTTGGGAGACTCATGAAACGGTGAACCCTTCCCATCTCTCCTCCCACGTGATTTTGGACCTCAGAGAGGGATCCACAGCTGCTGTGGGGAAGGGGCAGCCACCTCTGTCGTAGGGGATGTGCTGGCTGCAGTCCAGCTGTATGGGCCTGCAGTACAAACAAATCACGAGAGGACAAGCAAATTGGCTTTCTGCAAAGGTTGGGGAAAATTAATGAGATCTGCATTTCTGTTAGGTCGTGAGAAGGGCTTGGCTCGTAGGAGCTGGCCATAGATTTGGGATCCTGGGGGAGGCAGCCAGGAGCTCCACACTTTGGGCATCTGAAATGCCACCTACATCACTAGCAGCCCTGCTCTGAGCCCACAGGGTGTTTAACGCTGCTTTGCTATAAATTTGAAGACTGAGGAATTAACCGTATCGAAGCCTTACTAATAGCACTCTGCAGTGTATATCCTGCTCGGGCTTCCTACAGTTCTTCTGACAGAGAAATACGACTTCAAAATTATTAGCGATAGGAAATGCTTGTTTGAGTTTTATAGGGTTTTGCACTAGCAAATGTGAGCTGGCTGGCAGGCAGACGGGCTGTATGAGGACGGAGCACGCCAGTGGTGTGGTAGGGGACGGATGCAGGGAAGAGGATGGGGAGCTGGCTCTGAGGTGGGAAGGCTCCCTCTTGCATCTCACATTTGTAGGGAGGGAGATGGTAATGTGGGGTTGTTCCACAGCGGCATAAACCAATCTAAAATGGGGCTGCGATGGGGTTCATCCTCCTCTCCAGCTGTAGCTGTACTGGCCTTGCAGATCCAAGGCTGGTGGGGAGCCAGCACAGGGAGCTGAGCTGGCTGAAAGCTAACATCATGGGGAAAAAGTGATGAGTCTTCAGGCAAACCAGTTCCCTTACCCAGTCACTGTGTGGTTACACTGGTGCCAGTGCTGGTGTCGGGGATGGGAGACAGGGAGGATGGCTGCAGCCCCAAATTATGTCAAATTGAGGTCCAGCAGAGTTGTGTTCTAGCTTGAAAGGCTCCTTGAAAGACATCTGGCTCCTGGACACTTGATCCTTCCCCATCCATCCAATGTGCAGTGTGCTGCCGAAGGGGTGCTCAGCAGAGCACCACTCAAAGGCCACAGGTAAGTTAGTAAATCAAAAGGCTGGAAACTTCTTCCTTTGCCCTAGGGGAAAGTGGCTTGGCTAAACTCTTCTCATCCATCCTGCCTTTGGGGAATGGTCCCTGTGTTGTTCATATCCCCCAAACTGGGCTGGACTGTAGTCTGGAGCCAAAATCATGCCAGGGAGTGCTCTAGTAGCACTTAAATGGTGTGGCAGTGCTTGAACCCCTGTGATGGCCCTGCCTAGCACGGGGATGATGCAGACATGATGGGATGGCTCAGGAGGGTGAATGCCAGAGCAGGGGATGGCTCACATGCAAGCATCCATCTGCCAAGGGCCAGCTGCTACACAATGTGGAGTTATGGGAGGAGGCCCACAGGGAGCAACTGGCTGCCATGGGGCGACTTATCCTGTGGGAATATCTAGGGTCCTCTGAGAAGTAACATGCTCTGTTGAGTATAGACACCCCCTTGGCCCCAAAGTAATCGTGTCTGTAAAAGTACCATGCATTTCATCAGTGACATTGCTATAAGGAACTGTGTCTTTCAGTGGTGTGAAGTGTTTGCGTAGCCCAAAAAGGCCCAAGAGATGCTGCACAGCCTGTTCGGTGAGAGGTTTTGGGGCGAGACCTTCAAACGTCCTGGCTGCTCTGCACTGATACTTAAAGGTCAGCTGCATTCCAGAAAGTTACCTAGACGGACATGGTGGAAATTTGTCTTTCTAATCAACTCACAGATTTGCCCGGCTGGCAGCTGAAAACGTGCATTTAAATATTTGCCATTTCAGGGTAAGATAGCTGTGAAAGCCAGAGAGGCTTTTTCTGGGTCTCCCACCCACAGCGGTGAGGGCTGCGTAAGAGAGGCTTACAAGTCTGCAGATGGGGCTGGAGTTGGAGTAGAAATGTGCTATCTTGGGTGAGGAACTTCTGCAGCTTTAGCAGGCACAAAACACAGCAAAATGTTATTTTAGTGAGTGAATTCCCCAGATGTGCCTGGGAAGAAGTCAATTGACTACAAAAGATCTATTTATCCACAATCACTATTTAGAGTAAAACTGCACTTCGAAGTTTTGAAGGCACTTTTGCAATAGAGGGGTTTGCCCTGGTGTCCTTGGCCAAAAATAGTCACTTCTCTTATTTTTGTCCTGGTAACACATGCCAGCTGGCTGCCACCCTTCATTCCTGATGTGGCTGCATTTCAGTTCTGTTGTTTATGTAAAGTTTGTGCAGTGTGATTTAGGGTCCTTTGGGATGAAATGTACTGTGTAAATATAAACTTTTCTTTCCAAAGCTTTTCTGTAGCCATTAAGTGCATAATTCATCCCGCCAAGCAGGGGTTCACACCAAGAGTTGGGCAAACAGATGCAGCTCCCAGCATCTTCTGGCTCCTAATGGGTTCACTCTCTGGAGAAAACTTCCTCGAGCAACTTCTGGAAACACCGCAGTGCTGCTCAGTGCCCCAGCGCTCAGCTTCGGTTTGGACCAGGATTCGGAATGCCCAAGCGGAAGGGTTGTTGGCATACAAGGGTTTACCTTGGTGTTTTACTAAATAAACTTGTCATTTGCAAACAGATTGGAATCTGGATTTGGAGTTTTGCATGTTCCTTCACACTAGGCTGTAGGATAGTTTGGATCCATCTGGTTAACTTACCAATACAGCTGAGCAGGTGACGAGGAATAGGGTGGGCTACAGCCATCTCTTTCAACCCCATTATCAATAAAGAATGTGTTCGAATTCTAGCAATCATCCTGACAACTCCTTTTCTGGTTCTAGGTCAGATACCCCTGTAACTGGGAATAGCGTGCAAATTTACTGCTTTCACAAACAAATCCAGCCCTGCTGAGGAATTGGGAGAAGTAAATCTGGTCCAGTGTGATTATATCTTGCCATCATGACAAGTAGGGGCCTATCCCAGACTCTATGCAACACATATCCGCAACACACACTAAACAATACAAAATGCAACATTTGCAACATAGCAAAGCAAATGATCTACAAGATATAGTTGCCTATTTAAATAGTGCCCTGAATATTTCTCTGTAGGAATTCCTGTGTCCCTTCAAGCTGTACAAGGAGTGGAAAAATGGGGGCCTTCTAATGTGTCTGGAAAGGTAAAGAAAGTAAAAAACAAAGGTAAAGATAAAGTTTGTAAATACAGGGTGGTAAAGTCAAGGGTCCGGGATCACACACCTGCAATACCCTTCCAGCAGTTTTTAATCACGGTCTTCAACCTCCACTGGCTGCACCAGGAATGACATTGAAAAACAAGAGTTTTCCCTTCGTATTTTGAAGCCACAAAACATAAAGCAAAGCTTATGTGCCTTAACAGCAGGGAAAGTTGAAATTTTACCTTTGCCCAGCCACCACCGGCTTCTGCCAGCCCAGGCAGAGCCTGTGACACAACAGCCCGTGCCGGTGTTTGCGAGCTGGTAAGCAGGGAAGCCTGCAGCCTTCCAGCTACACCTCCTGCAGCTGATTCAACTCAGAGGAACATCTCCGTCTCCAAGAGCAGCAGCAAGGGCCAGAAATGAAAGCGGGTCTGTTTGTCCATGAGTCCCTCAGCTTTGCAACGAATACAGTTTCCAAGCGTGCGATAGCAGCAGCAGCACATACGCTCAGGCTGGGCCTTTCACGTGCACTTCGTATCAGCACCACAACCGCCGGAGCAGCAGGAAAGGGAGCTGCCTCAGAAAGATGCTGCTGAGGATGTCCTTGTCAAACATTCACGCATGAAAGAAGAATCGTGGGCATTTGTCCTCAGGCGAGAAAGATGAAGACCAAAAGGAACAGACTGATATCCACACTATGCCTGGTGTAAAATGCTGGAGGCTGCTAATTCGAGGAGGGAGGTCTGCTCTGGCAGCCCTCCGTGCTTCTGAGAGCAAGTGCTGCTGAACGAACACCTCAGTCACCAGCAAAGCTCCTCGTGAGCACTGGGATGCCATTTTGGAGATCACTGGATGCCTTTCTCAAACAGGCTGCTGGGACTTCACAAAGCCGGTGGGAGAACTGGACTGAGAATTGAAACCTGGAGCTGCTGAGTTCACAACAAGCAGCAAGACTAACCTGGACATCAAACAGGCAGAGTAGATACAATCCACATCTCCAGGCCAGATCTGTAATCCCCCTTATTTATGGGATGATGCACCTCCGCAGGCCACCCCAGCAGAGCCTATCACTCACCTGGAGAAGGGACTCAACCTTCGTACCTGTCTGAAGGCAGAAGAGACCATCAGACAGAAGCAGTCTTGCTGGTTGTGCGTGTCACTACACCAAGTGAGGGCTGGAGGCAGCACAAGGCTGAGACACTGGATTCATCTTAGAAAGTAGAGACTGCAAGGCATTATTTGTGATTAGGGTTATTTGGGATTAGGCGCTAATAGCAGCAGACATTTTGCTGACGGGGTGTTTTTTGACACCAGCAAGTGAGTGGGTGGCAGATCCAGTGACCATGGGGCAGGTCCCACCTGGCACGCCACAGTCTGCGAATGACCTGACTCTTCCCCACCAAGACAATGTCGTGGAGCACGTCAGTTCTCTCCTGTCCTCATTACAGCTCGGTCACCACAGCATAGACACTCTTTCCAGGAGGGCTAGTGGGTCCATGAGAGGTGCCACTGCACCAGGGGTCCTCAGGCCGAGGTGGGAAGGAAAGCTTAGGGTCCCTTGGAGCAACAGTGGGGGTTCTGGCTATCTCTTTGCAAGCCAGTGTGCGTGTGTGTAGGAGGAGGTACACCCACACTGTCCACCTCGCCCTCCTTTACTATGTCTTTGCTTTCCACCCCCTTGCTAATATCTCAGTCCCCTACCCCAGCTTCCCACTGCATTCTGATTTCCAATGCAGATTGCCAGCTCCGCAACTCCTGTTCTCCTACTACTCATCGGCCCCAGGACATTTCTGTCCCAGGCCCAGCTCCCTCATGCCCGTCAAACCTGGATCCCCCCCATACCCACCTCCATCTGCTGTCAAGTCCCATCCAAGCCCATGCCGTCTCCTTTCATTGCCTCCCTGCGTCTTACCAGGTTCCCACTGGGCTCCTGCAGCATGTGCTGGGAGGTGAGATCTGCTCCCCATAAGACAGTAAGTTACTGTCAACCAGCAGCACACAGTGCCTTTCTTGTTTTCCCTTTGCAAATTAAAGCAAAGAAGGAAATTATTCGATTTTCCAAAGGCACCCATGACTGTTAGAGGCTACCTGATCCCAGGGAAGAAGATGGAAGCGCTCTCCACCCTTCCCTAAATTCCTTTTTATCTCTGTGTCCGCTACAGCTGCACCAACCTCATAGCACATTAGTTAAAAATTAGGTGTTGCAGAGGAGCTTAGGAGTCTGCTTTGGGTCCAAATGGCTGAGCTCAAAACCAGCGAGGAGCAGGAACTGGCTATAATGGTGATGCTCATGGATCTCCAGGACTGGGGTGCCCTTGGGCACCATGCTGGTACTTTTGCTCTCATCAGGCACTGTGAAATGTCAACCTGGCATTAAAAAAAGCAAAAAAACCCAAGCATTGATGGAATCCTGTCATAGCCAGAAAGAGAGCTGAAAGCCTGTACCACATATTATGCCCTTGCTGCTCACTCGTGGTGAGCACATCACCTTCACTGAAACATCAGATTGGTGCCAATGTGACACATTTTTAGCAGGAATGCAAGAAAGGGAAATATATCTTTTTTTAAAAGCTCTTCCTCTCTCAGGAGCTCTCATAACTCACTTTTCCTTTCCAGGATCCCATCTCCTCACTATACTCTCAATATTTTCAGCTCTTTTCTTGCGATCTAGCAAAGAAAAGTTCATTGCCATGTTGTTGTTCCTGATGTGAGAGTTATGGCTACACAAGGTGCACCACAGGCTGGCAGAGGGGCCGTGGTGTGTAGTTTGCCTGTCTCTGGTATCAGCTGGGTTTGGGATGAGTCAAGGAGACGAGTTAGGGAACAAACAAGTGGGAGAGCGAATAGGCCAGTCGGCAGCGTGGTGAGGGTGCGTCTGCCACTGACTCAGAGACCTAATCAATGTCTTATCATTGCTCACGCCTTTCAGCTCCAGCACAAAACCTCCAGGAGTTCTCATGGGGGGATGGATTCCTTCTCCTCCTCCTCAGGAGCGTGCACTTGAGCCCTCTGCATGGGAAACACCCGTGTCTTCTCCACATGGGAGAAACACCAAGCCAACGATTACACACACCAGCTAATGGATGGACATGGCTATCGCAGCCGGTTGTACCTAGATACATAATGCATATACATTATCCCTACTTGCAAGCGGTATCAGCAGCTTAAGGAACGATTAGATATATTTTATAATGGAATTAGGAGATTGTAAGGGAAATGGAGCCTCAAAGGAAGAAGCTCAGACATCCTGAAGAAAACAAGCAGAGGTACTTAGGAGGATGCATATTATGCTAGAACATGAGTCCATCAGAGGCAGCTGTGTCACTAAATGAAATGATCTCTTGGTGCCGTTCTGCTAGAGCTGTGAAGCTTCATCTGAAGATGCATTGTGAAGGCTGGAAGTCAGGTTGTCAAAGGACTCCTTTTGTCTTGAGAAAAAAGAGACAGGAACAGTGCTACCCTAGTGCCTTGCATGTGAACCTTGCTGTCTAGAAGGGAGCTATACTGCAAGACTCCCTAGCACCAAGCTCAAGTGGGACCCTCTTTGGCTCCATGGTGGAGCACATAGGCATCTCCTAAGGCTCTTTGCCTTGTCATCCTCTTTTTCTTCACCTGCTCTCTATGGCCCTTCACTCTGGACAGGGTTCTGGTGGTTGTTAGCAGTTGCTGATCATTTCAGACAGCCTTTTTTCCTCCCTCCAGGATCCTGACCCCTCCAAGTGGTGGACCTGGCTATAAATTATGTTCCTTCTTCCTGCCTGGCCCCAACCTTTGTTCTCTGTACTTTCCCCGTCTCCTTCATTCTCCAGAGTGCTTGGCATATGTCTTTCATCTGCCTAGAGTTGGCTCCATGGGTATGCAATGAGCACAGAAGCTAATTAGCGACTGATGCCTCAGGGTTTTAATTTGAACCTCGTGGTGCAGCCATGCCTCGAATGTAAACAAGGCACATGCTTTTGGGTGAGCATACGGGGTCCTTTGCGAGCTCTTCAATGGAGACCAACCTGCTGCTCAGGCCCAGGCGTGACCTCTGAAAACAGCCTCTGAAATACTAGAAGACTTAGGCGCTACTCGCAAACCGCTTTGAAAAATCCCCTCATTGCCTGAACTTGCAACAGATTCCACTGGGAACATTGGTGAGCTACTTGCAACTGCACGTGTGTGAAAACTGTGGAATTCACTATGAACCTTTCAAGAGGGAACTGTGGGCAAATTTGGAGGAGGTGGTCAAGTTTTCAGATGGCTAACAGGCACCCATTTCTGACACCTCCCCCCCCAGGCCCCTATTTAGTAAAAGAAACTGAATTTAAGTAAAGGGAGTAAAATCAAGGAAAAGATACTCCTAAGGCTAAGTTATTAACAGCACAAAGAAAACGAGACCACAAATCAAAATAAAATAAATGCATCAGGATTATCTCAATAATCTCAACACAAAACCAGTTAATCCTTATAAACATTAAGAAAGGCTCTTTGGGAAGCAGCTGTCCCTTTAGTTACAAACATGCTAAAGTCAATTTAACATAGAAACTGGAGCTGCTTAAATAGTTTAGTTTTGAGACACTACTATCTAATGTTCACATCACAGAGCCAGTTATAAAGCTCCCGTCTTAGATTTCCGTTCTCGCAGAGTAGGTAACCCTTTCCTCCCCTCTGCAGACAGACTACATGACAGTTTTCAACAGAAAAACTCTAATAAACAGAATTTTGACATGTCTTTCTAACCAGAAACTATGTGGGGCAGCATCAAGGGCTCTGGATTTTTTTTTTTTAGCATAAAATAATTTTCCTTTATGAGTCAACATTTAATTCTTAAATAGTTTCTTCATAGTTCAGATTTTAGGGACGGACACACGCATGCACGCACACAGCAGCACTTTCATGACATACCGTGAAGTCTAAGAAAGTCCAGAC
>Ga0181612_139627_pt1 | contig 27623 bp, 15 predicted proteins | sample HoacroProtozoa21_FD_119630 | JGI IMG/M metagenome (GOLD analysis project Ga0181612, IMG submission 119630) | Hoatzin crop microbial communities from Cojedes, Venezuel. Combined Assembly of Gp0051906, Gp0051904, Gp0051908
AGATGTTCATTATGTTTTGGGGCAAAATAATGAAGACCTCAATGATATCTGAAGTATACCACACATTGACAATGTAGTGTGCTAGAAGTTTTCTTATTTTTCTGCCTCTTAGGGTTGTTCTGTTCCACAGCTAGCTGTTGTATGCTCTCCCTGGCGACACACACCACAATGTCCTCACCATCTGCTGCATGGAAATCTCTCTCCGCTCCCCTTCGCAGGAGAAGACGTGCACAAGATTTTCAGTGCCTGCATGTGTGCGATTTGCACCTGTACCTGCAGTAGTCATTTCAAGGAAGCACATTCTGCTGTTGACCGAGGAGGCAGTGGAGTGCTGAGGTCTTATGATGAGACCCAGATTTCAGGAGAAAATGGGTCTGGGTTTCAAACTCTGCCAGTTTTTGCAGCAAAGACTAACCACAACTCCAGTGTGACAAATATAAACAGGCTGAAGGACATACTGGCTACATTCGCATCACAGGACTTAGGAGTGCACACGACCTCCTCTGTGTCACGTCATAAACAAGGATTCTCCAAGTGATCTCAGAGTGTGGTTCAGTCAATACTAGAAGCCCTTGACATAGAAGCTGAAGTTTTCCAAGCTGTACTTTGTTTAAAACATGATAGTTTCAGCTAATCAAACTGCAGTGCATTCAGAGAATCCTACAATATCCATAACATAAGCCAGCAATAACTAGACAAACTTTCAGACCCCATGTTTTATCATATTCTTGAAATAATACTCTTGATCTACAAAAAAAGAAATTACCAAAGCTCTGAGTAAATATAAGTGAAGCAGCTCTGCTGCCCTCAGTAGAACTGTGACATCTGTTTGCATCAGTATTAAACTTGGTGCACACATTTTTATGGTTCTCAAAGTCCTGTTTTGACAGAACAACTCTTGCATTCCTGAACCTTCACGAAATTCCCCAGAGTGCAAATTCCAGGGGTAGGCAGAGAGACACCATGTCAGAAGGCTTCCTAAGTAACGAGAGTCAACAATATCATGCCTCATCAAAAAGAAAACATGAAAAGCAAAGTTTTAGACCAACATACAGGGTTGGTTTTGTGAAAGCAGGAAGTGTTTTTAAATTGCCAGGTTAATACAAATGCAACATAGTCTGGGTTTTTAATAAAAGTTAAAGTTGGACAAATCTTTCACTAGTAAACTGATTATGATGTGTCCTGACTTTTTTTTTCATGCACAAATATTAACTATGGGTTAATTGTACGCCTTTGAGCCCACTTGTAATTGTATTCTCCCTAAAGGTGAGATTATGTTGTGTAGTAGTTTCTGGTGGGTGTCTGCAAGCTCCACCACTGGGAGAATTTTGTTCCGGCTTCACAAATGCCTCTGAGAGCTCTACCTGACTGGATACATTGCTGGCTAATGCTACATTATAAAGATATTTGAAAGGTTTCAGAAAAGTTTGTTTCAGTGTGTGAGTAGCTGGTGGGTAACAGCAAGGAGAGAAAAATCAGGAAAGATTTACTAGAGCACAGGAGCGTGATATGCACACAGACATTTTTAAAATAGAGTAAGTAGCCTCCTCCAGACACATTTAACGAGAGAAAAAACTCAGCTCCCAAATTACAGTCCAAGTTCACAGCTAAAGTTGTTGTTTCTCAGTTTTGGAGTTGGTACCCTTTCAATCACTACTAAATATCGCAAAAAGTAACCTCCCAAATGCTGGGACCTGGCTGTGGGATGAGGAGACCCATCCTCAGCTGTGTCCACAACCACGGCTGGACTGCAGTCAGCCGAGCTCTGCGGCTTTTACCAGCCTTGCTGCGTGGTCATCTGAACCAACCTTCTCCCGAGGCCGGAAAATGGCTTGGCAGGGGAAGCTGTGGGGAGCTGGAAGAAACAGCCTTGGCTTCTCCTCAGCACTTGCGGCTCACACAACCCCTTGGTCATAATTTGAAAGTAATACAGACTGCAGACAGGCAGCCAGCCCAAACATAGCATGGCGAGAGATGCGCCTTGACTAGCTGGAATATTTCAAGAAAGACATTAAAAAGTGACCGTATGAGCCAGAAACTCAAATCTCATTAACTGTGCCCACACTGTACTTCACCTGAATGGCTCTGGGGTCCTGGAACTTGACTCCTGTGCCAGCCCCCACCGGCAGCCTGTGCTCAGCTTGATTTCAGCTTGACTTTTTACTGCCTGTATATCCCTTTTGCCTCGCAGTAAAGACAGAGTCCTCTGGGAAAGTCATTTTTTCTATCTGACGTTACTGCCACGAGGGAGATCAAACAGCTGGAAATTGTGCAAGTGATGGGCTGTTCCAGTGAAACCTGTTTTCAGGATACTGTAACCAGTGAGAGCACCTTGGAAATGAGGTTTTCCCTCAGGAATGTAAACTGCAGCTGCCAGACTAACAGGATATATTTAGGAGGCCAATAAGTAATGACAGAAATAGGTATAAACTGGAGGCAGAGATCATCCTCCACCACCAGTAAGTGGTTGTGCCTTGGCAGTAGTACATTTACACATCCAAAGACACAAGAACTGTAATGCAAACCAAAGCCATAGGGATGTAGCATGAAGCTAATCTCAGGGAGCGTGTGAGCATCTCTCAGTGTCAGGACAGCTCCCACAATGTTTTGCACATCTAGTTGGAATCAGAAACCTTTATGCAAAGAGCTCAGCTGTAGCTTGAGCCTTGTAACAGCCACCCCAGGTAGGTGCACATCTGCATTGAATTTCTGAAGTTCCCAGGCTGGAAGTGGATTAAGCTCGATAAATGCACAAACCTGCACAGGCTGACTGCCATGGCAGGAGGTGGAATCAGGGGCTATCAGCTGCTGCTGAGTCACTTAGGCAGACAATCCTCCTCTGAAGTTTTGCATGTAGTTTCATTAAGCTTACAGCTGCTTTCTCAGCTTTCTTCTCAGGAGCAACTGAAGAGCTTGAGAATACTGTTAACCCTGCGCATAGCAAAATACATCCTACTTAATGTATGATTTTCCAGACCCAGGATGTTTCACTGTTTCTATAAATTTGGCAATTTCACTGCTTCACATTTTCCTCCCTATCAACCTGGACAGTGTTATTTGTTGCCCTGGAAGAAAATCACTATTATGTTAGCAGTACACAGCAGCAACAGCTTTAACATCTGACACAGCAGTAGTAAGTTCCTGACCTGACATTTAGAAGAGACTCTTTCCGACTCTGGTGTGCTTTGGAGTAAGCCCTAAAGACCTTGCCCATGCTTCATACCAGTAGTGTTGCTTGTGATCAGCACTTGACTCTTCGTTTGCTGTGGCTCCTGGGGTCTTTTTATTCTTTCCAAACATTCAGCTTACAGTCAAATGTCAGCTCCTCAAAAATAAGTGGTTGGCTTGTAGTTAAGGAATGGGAAGAAGGTGGCTCAGTTAATTGCCAGCTTGACCACAGACATCCCAAGCGAGACTGGCCAGAATCCTCTGGGTCTGGTTTGTTCCAGAAGCACTAAGCTCCCCTGCACTGAGTTGCTACCTGGTGGAGTTTTTATGTGCTTGACATACTTGTAAATCTGGCCCTTAATGTCTCTGCTAACATCAATACCTGTAGTAGGACAGGGACAATCCTACTGCCTTTCTTTCACTTTCTGTAAACTGGAAGCTCATTAACAGGCACTCTTCTCTGAAGCACATGTACAGCACGGAGCACACGGAGCCCCAGTGGGTGTGACAGAGCAGCAAAGAACCAAGGAGCAGAGACCTCCCTATGAGAGGGTCAGCAGAATGGGGTTCTCCCACTCCCCGGGAAGCTGATCAGAATATGCCAGAGGAAAAAAAGATTGTAATTCTCCCAAACGCACTTGGAAGATTACACGGGCTGACTCATGGACACATTTAATGGGTTTCTGGCGGAGTGATTGTACCTCCTCATTTGAACTGCTCAAAATGAAGGCAGAATTTTAGTCACACAGAAATTACATTAAAAGGAAAAGCCAGATGTTTTGTGAATCCCACTACTAATGAGCTACAAGTGCTGTTTTTTCCATTGTACAAGAAAATTATGAATTTTTAAACATATACAAAACAAATTGTTTGTGATTACATTAGACCTTCAAAAGAAAGTGGGAACATAAATTCAGAGATGAATAGCATAATATTGGATGCTTGCCTCACTGCTTGACTTCAATAACTTATCTCAATAAATCCCCCAGCAGAAAGCATCTTATGTACTTCAAGCCTGGGGAAGATGAGACATGAATGCTGGAGGAATTACAAGACAGAGGGGCTTTCTTGCAACAGTGAACAAGCTGAAAATTACAAGGTAATGGAAACTCAGCGGGAGGCCCCCGTACCCTGCCATTAGCTAACTCCTACAATGATTGCTGCAGAAATCACTTAGGTTATGTAAGCACTGTACACTGTTTCTGCACTTTGCATCTCTCTCCACCTAAGCACACAGACAATTTAATTAGGCAAGAGGAGATACCTGAGCAACAGGGACTTTGGCTTGCAGATGAAGCAGAGTTGCCTCCCTGACCGAACAGCAGCCCTTTGTCCCAACACGACCGTCTGCCTGTATCTCCTTCGTTGCACTTCGACACTGGCTGTACAGATTGGTTTATTAAAGCATTTACCATTTTTAAGCCAATATAGTCCTGACTTCCCCGAACTGCACTACTACTGTGACTGTGGAGCTCAGGAAAATGAAGAATTAACAGTAGGAGAGTATTAGGCTTGAGTTGCTTAAAGGGCAATTAGTGCTTGTCCCTCATGCTTCTTACCATGTTATCATCCCACAGAAACACTTGTTATTCCAGTCTCGGATAGTAAGTCAGATTCATATAAATGTCCCTATGCTGTGGCTCTTATTTTACCAACCAGGAGGTTAGTGAGGGTAAGACACTTTTCCAGTATTAAAAGAGAAGAAGCAAGCCAACCCAGCAGGTGCAATATGGCAGAGTGGGAAGTACACTTACAACAAGGCACAAGAAAGAGGGCAAGAAAAAAATGCTTCCTCCAAGCAGATACGACACAGAAACAGAGGAAATCCTCTGATGAGAAGCTGGGAACATTAAGGAGATACAGGGGAGAGAAGCTGAGGAAGGAGAGCCTGAGGAGGCACAGTGCCAGGATTGTGGAGCAGGGGCCTTAATCGCGGGCTCTGCACACTGCAAAAAGGTCCTCCAAGACAAAGGGCTACCAGCAGAACATCGCTGTCCTGAAAATTTTACCCTCTGAGAACTGCCCTCCCCTATCCTCCTTTATGCTATCATGTCACAAAGCCATCAGCAATCTGCCCTCAGCCCTGGGGGTTAAGGGTTGTTTGGTCTCAGAAAAGCCAAGTGAATGAGATGTCCAGGCCAGCCTGAATTTCCTATTTCTTATCCCTCACTATAAAGTTTAACCCCGCAAGACCCTGGGCTCAGTGCCACTGGCCAGGTGTGGCCCTACCTCAACTGAGTTTTAGAGACAGAAGACAGCTTCTCCTCCAGGGACCACAACAGCCACAGAGAGGATTTTTACTCATCATAGCAGAGAGGAAACAGAAGTCACAGGAGATCAAACCTGCAGCACGATTTTTGATCTTAGGTGTTTTAAAAGGTAGGCATCTAAATCCGTATTTAGGTACTTGCATGTCTCAGTGAAGTATTTTGGGGCATGACAGCAGAAAGCTTGACTCTGAGCAACTTCAACCTAGATATGACTTGACACTTCTGATAGCTGTGATCTTGTATACCCGCACACGAGTCAGGCCCAGCCTTGCCTCATGCCCATCACAGCATCCTCTGGAGAGAGGTCAGAATCAAGCCCAGACTGGGGCTGGTTTAAAGCATGCCTTAATGGAAACTCTGGCACTGCATGTGTAATTCTTTGGCTCCGTCTCAGCTCTCAAAGACAGGGCTGAGAGTTATCTGCTCAAAGGCAGTACCCTGCATGGAAGCCCCTTCCATGCTATCAGCATGCACTATAACCACCGGCAACTCCTTTGATATACACTGCTTTCATTTAAACTCAACCCTCCCGCAGCATTTCCCAATCAACACTATGCCAGAATTTCTGAGATACCTCACTATTCTCCAGTAACTATGACAGAAAATGCCAGATGCAATGCAAATCCCATTGAAGCCACTAGATGACATTTATTCCCATGCCGGGCTTCAAATTCAGCGGGACAGACTGTGTTCTGAGCTGGAGGAGGGATGGATTTCACCCTCTGTGTCTCACAGATGCTTTCATGGTGGTGACTGTTACATCCCTGGTATGCAAGATGTAATTCTAACATCTTGTCTCTCACTCTATTCTAAAAGAATTATTTCTCTAAAATCAGTAAGATACGGGATATTAGCTGCTAAATATTCTTGTCTTCCTTCTGTATCCAGAGGACAAGAAGTTTCAAAACATTGGTACTCTATGTATGAAAGTGAGTCTCAGATCCTAGAACGTGCTTTGGTTTCTATGGGTGTCATTTCAGGAGGTGGTTGAATTTTTAACTCAAATCAATAAAATACATGGGTGCATTTACACACTCATCCAGCTTTCCTGGACACGTTAGATTACCAAGCTTGCCTGATTCTAATTAAAAACAGACAATCAATTTACCTTGTACCAACCTGTAATTACATTTGCTCTACAGCTCTACAAAAACAAAAGGTGGCAAGGGAGGAGGGGCTTCTGTGGGATTTTTGTGGTACTGCCCTGAACAATCTGAGAGCAAATCACTTGCGACAAGTTTTAGTGCAAGGACTGCACTGTTTTAAAATCATCTCAATACTACTTCATAAAACAATAAAATGGAAGATGTGGGAAAATAAAAACTGTAATACTCTCTATGACTCACCACTTCTTCCAGTCCTCCCGCTGTCTGACCAGGTTATGTACATGACGAGCTGTCTCACTGTTCATTTACCTGTGCCAGGTGTTTCTATGGGCAGATCTCCCACTACTGCTGCTGCTTGACCATTCATAACTGTAGGTTCATCCTCTTCTGCTTTTCCTTTCTCCATCGCTTTTCGGGCTGTAATAAGGACAAAGAAATACGACCAAGTTCTTTGCTTCCATAACCACCCTTCCCTTCTGAGCTAATTTTTTATTAAAAGGGTTCCTGAAGAGTTATCCTGCTGCTGTTCGACCAGCACCCCAACTTGCACGGTCTGTGCCTGATTTAACCCAACAAATAGACTGTTTTCTTCCCCATCTTGGCACTTCGTACAGCAAAGGAGTAATTGCAGCCTCAGCGTACCATTATGGTGAGACAGTGTTTCCTGTGCAATGGAGGCCAGTGAAAGTGCTTCCTTTTCCTTATCACTGTTAAATGCTGATATTAAATTCCATACCCCATCTCCAGCAGCAGAAATCCATTGACAAGTTCTAAATCAAGCTCTGTCGATTCAATGACAGCAAATAAACAACAGCTTTAATGGCACTCCATAACTAAAATGACTCTGCAACAATTTTTGCTTTATTGCCCACTTGTGTCATATCAAGTATCACACAATTCTGAAAAACATCCCCAGAAGAAGGGAAAAAACAAAGAAATAATGGAGGAAGGAAGTAAAGCTAGTGAAAGAAGAGACCAGAATCTGCTTTCTGTTGTTGGAAGACTGCACATAGTTCAACGCAACTGATGAGGTGACCGGTAGATGCTTAGAGTGAATCTGGTGTTTCACAGCAATTCACATTTCCATCTTCTATTTGTAATGCCAAGATACTCAGCTATTGCCAGACACTGAGTCAACACCGGGTTTTCAGAGAAAAAAAATACACAATTCAAACCTGTGATTTAATAATTTGAAGCACTGCATTGTCTCTGCTCCCTTGGAGACATCTGATGCATAGGAAAAACAAATTATTGTTAATACTAACTTGTTTCGCTGAGGATTCTTATTTGTTCTGAATGGTCTTCAAGCACTGGAGAGTGTTGAACGCATACCACCAACCAGGAAATGCTTCTAATGATAGTTATTTGACACAAGTTCCCTCACCACTGATATCTGCAGGATGCATGTGGGACCAGGTAAGAAACAGAATCACTGAATAAATTAAGTTGGAAAGGACTTTTGGAGGTTTATGCCAACCTCCTGCTCAAAAGTGTCCCATCTAGATCAGATTGCCAAGGACTTCGTCTTGTTTCAAATATCTCCACTGGTAGAGATCCCACAACCTCCCCAACACCTCTCTGGGCCTCTGTTCTGGTGTTCGACCACTCTCATAATAAAATTGTTTTCTTTATACCTGGAAAGATATATCCAAAAAGGGCTATATATCTGGAAACGTTTTCTTATTCCTTTTCCCTTCTATCACCGCAATTTCCTGCGCTGAACACTGTGTTTTTCACCTCTTCTCCTAACAGAGGTAAAGCTAGAATCAAGCTGTGTGGAAACCTTTGACAGCAGCAGTATTTTGCTTTTTTGCTATTTTGCTATTCTTTAATAACCACGTCCTATTCTCCTATCCAGAGATGTGTTAACTCTTACCAGGAGCAAAGGGCTAAGTCTGAAGTTACTAAAGTTAATGAGAGTTTTCCCGTTAGTGATACCTAACATCCCTTGATGTCAGTGACAATTTGTGAATGCTCAACAACATTTTAAAATTATTAAACAAGGACTCAGAGGAAATCACTACTAGCTGGGATTTTGCTGGGCTATTGTATATGGTGCAGTAACTTGCACTGTCAGCCAAATTCATGTTTTCACAAAAATAACAGGGTGAAGCAGGATCAGTGAATTTACTAGAACACTTGAAGCATGTCACCACAAGAGACATGACAGTAAAAGAACTGCTATCACCAGCTGAAGCGCTGAGCTCAGTGGTGAAAGCAGCTCTGGCTGGTACTTTGCTTATCATTAAGTAGGAAGTAGTTCAGTTTCTCTCCCAATATTTGCTGCCGTAGACCTCAAACATAATTCTTTCCAAACAGGAAAACCCTCCACAGATGAATCAGTTCCATTCACCACAAAGGCAAACTGGTCTGCTTCATAATTGATTTTCCACAGACAATTGATTTAAACTTTTTAAACCCCTCACGATGGTAGGATTAGATCTGAGTCTTTACAGAGCTGTACAGTTTGCGGGGTGAGCTCTGAGCTACGATCCTCTTTCACAGAGTTCTGCTTAATTGGACGAAGGGGACAGAGTTGGGACAAAGTTCAAGGGCAAGCCAACAGAAGGTGTTTTATTTAAACATAGCCCTAAAGTACCTGTAATGAGAAAGCGTGTCTCTCCCTCCCATGTATAAATGACAGAAGCGATGTTTCAATTCCATTTACCTCTCTTGGCTAGGTGGTTAACACAGAAACCTGATGTATTTCATCCTATAGCATTATTTCAGGGAAATGTGTTTATTATGAGCTCCATTATAATATACTTAGCACAGTCCTTTCAAGTGATGACTAGAGGCTTATTTAGGAACTAATTCAGCACCAACTGTGGTTAAAAAGAAGCTTGTCAGGGGAAACTGCATTGGATCTTTACTGGCTGTTACAGCTAAAAATAACTGGTAACAGAGCTGAGGGAAAGCGATTAAACATTTTTACATGCAGCTTATTGGCATAAACAGCGTTACTTCTCCCAGTGCATTATTGTTTCCAATAAGTGCTCTTACTAGGATAGGCGGGAAATACCAAACCTCCGTGGCTGCCGCTTGACTATGTTTCCTACTGACCAAAGTTTAGTTTGGCACTCCAGAACCACGAGCTCCCAACAGCCACCAGAAACGTTTTCACCCATGTTAGGATGAGCCGGTTTTTGATTTAAAATCAAATATGGAAAACCTCAATTTACAGAGTATTCTATCTTTTGCAGTCCAGTTGAGCACTCATCCACTCTGCCGTCCTCTAGCAGAGAGGAGGTACCATCCCCACAGGCCTGGGTGCTGCCACTGGTGGTATTTACTGGTGGGACCAGAAAGGAGTAACAGTTCACAGAGAAGATGTTTTAGAACATGTTTTAGATCAGTTAATAATGTCTGATGTTCTTGGGCTAAAAAAAAAAAAAAAAAGAGAGAGGATGGGGATTTGATGCCTGGCAAAGCTGACAATCATGTGTAGCAAGCAGACTGTATTACTAGGCTATTTATGTTCTGAGTACCTTTCATGATTTAAAATGACCAGTAGTGGATGGAGTCTTCTGCATCAAGAAAATTGTATTTTCTGCATATAATGAAAATTTCTTTAAAATCGTATTTTAAACTAGTTGAGAAACATTGCTATGACAGAAAACAAGGCAGCCAGATCTCTTGGGTAGATCTGCCCAGACCTACTGTACGAGGGCACCATGGAAGGGCTTTAACAACCCCAAATGAAGTTTTATTTTAATAGGAAATACAACTAACAGCTTTTCTTTTTATGATACTTGTGACTGTGTGCATAAGATAAAGCTTCCCTCTGTGTTCCTGGGGGACAGATTCTTTTCTTAAGGCTTGCTCTCAGTGTAGACAACTGCGTGTAGGCACTCCGGATAGCTCCGAAGCCTTTGTGTGCCACGGCCAAGGCCTGGCGTTGTCCCTGACCTCGCGGTGACCAGCTCCCTGCTGCACTCTGGGCTCTCCCCAGGCCCTGGCCGCTTGCAACCCCCCCCAGCACACTCTGGGAAGGAGCAGTCTCCCATCCCTCCCCAGGGTTGGACCTGACCCAGTAGCTCCCTTTTTGAAGCCAGATTATTACATCAACATATAAACACGTTCCCCTTTTCCTGTTCACCCTTTTCCTTTCTCCGAATAACTCAACCCCATTTCCCCGCAGTCGTCTGACCCACAGCACGTGGTCCTGCATCTCCAGGCCCAGCATGGAGCCCCTGCCACCGCACCGGCCACATCCCCAGTGCTGGCTGGACATGGGCTCCGACAGGTTCACAAGCCCAGCAGTGACACCAAGACATTCATTCCCACGTGCTGGGTTCACGTTCCTCCTTCCTAAAGCACAAACTGCGGTAGCCGAACAGTCTGACAATAGTCAATCAGCTCAGGACAAAGGCAAAGAGAATTGCTATTGTCTTCCCTATTGCCATAACCGTGTTGGGAAGATACAGGCTCCCACTGCCTCTCCTTGCCACATAAACTTGGGCTGTTTGTTTTTCTACACAAGGACACTATTAAGTTATTTTGAATTAATAGACAGGACAGTCAATAGAAAGGTTACTCCTGGCAGGACACCCAGCTGACAAGGTGCTTTTCACATTAGAAAGGCAAGGTTTTTAATCGAGTGTAAGTGTCTTTAATCACCCAGGCTAAACAGCACTAAGCACAAGTTCAAGGTGACTCCAACGGCTCCTATTCAAAATCTGCATTTTCATCTTCCTTAGATTAATTCGTATTTTAATTGCTCATATCACTGATTGAAGTGCTAGCGAAGGGAGCACTTTCGTTCCTTTGATCTCCTGCTTTTAACACACACAGGCAAAGTTGGACACTAGGCAAACCTACAAAATTGCTCTGCTTCAGGGGAGAATACACAGGACAAGCATGGAATGGCTGAAATCGCACAGCGTGAGTGGCAGCAAGGCCTGGGGACAGGCTGCTTCATGTTTCTCCTGTTATTCCATACGTTTAATTGGTTAGACCACTACCAAAACAAGAGAGACTTCATCAATTTAATCAAAATTTCAATCAGAAACATACTTGGAGCATCCTTTTTTTGCAGCGAGCTTGCAAATTTCCATCCCAGGGTCAGAGCCCTGCACATGGTCTGCAACACTACCTGTCCCCCCTGCCCCTTGCAATGGGTGGCCATGGCCCTGAGCCTCCCATCCTTCACACGGAGCTAAAGCCACTTACAACTACCTCTTCACATACAAAGACCAGTCAGTAAGCCACTGCTTCACAAAGGGGACAAACAAGAATGGTGCGATAAATGTAGATAACATCACAAGTAGGTTGGAGAAAGGACGATGAGACCTTTTGTTCTTGTCACAGCACACCAGTGAGGAGCTTTCAAAGGAGCTGAAAGGAGAAAAATTCAAAGCCAGCATAAAGAAATATTTTTATACTGTGATTAGCCTACAGCACTCATTGCCATGGGATGTTCCTGAAGGAAAAGCAAAAAAGATTTGAAAAGGCATTGGAAATACATATGCCTATCATGGCTGTCTCAAGTTGATGGCTGTCAAAATGGGGAAAAGATCTTAATATTTTCTTTCAGTGCAGGCTCCTCTGAGGCGTTTGTTCCCTATATGTCTGTCGGGGGATTCAGCACTTACAGTCTAAGGTGTCTGCTTCTGATGCCTGTCGGAGAGAAGACCCTGAGCTAGAGCTGCTCCTGGTGCACCCAGCCTGGATGGCCCTCTCTTGCTGAGGAGTACTGACGTCAGTAACAGTGCGTGCTGCTTAGCACAAATACCAGCTGTACCATCAATATATTAAAAAAAACCAACAAAAAACCCAAAAACCCCCAAACCCCAAAAAACCCCCAACAAACCACCAAACGTTGCATTCTTCACACAGAAAAGCCAAGTACAATTTTTTTTCCCTTTTATTCTGGTTGCCCAGGTAGTGTAGCATCCCTGAGGGGCTTCCACTGAGGACACGTGCACACCCCTTGGCAAGTGAAGCCTGATCATTTCTGAAAAATATATCTGTGGGTTCAAACCCCAACTCTTCCATGTTAACAAAGGAGATTTTGCACAAAGCACTGTGCGCACCAGCTATTTCTGCACATTTCAAAGCCCTGGTGAAGTTGTGCTTACTGGCAAGAGCACCCTCTCAGGCTCTAGACACAGGGACTGCAGCTGGGCCACAGTCTGTCCCTGCACTGAGGGTGATTCTTTTGGAGAGGAGAGAGGAGCTGCTGATGCCCCTGGGAATTACCTGCACCTGCAGCCCCATCCTCCTTTCATCTGGGAGGAAGGGCTTTCACACCAGCCTGTCGCCTTCCTCTCTGCCAGACCAGTTTGCCCAACTTCAGATTTGCACTTCCTTCTTTAATTTGATCAGTGACAGCTGCTATTATCTGAGGAAATCTAAATTGCCTCTTCCTGTGCTAATGAATCACTGTACTATGTGTGTGGGGATTAGAGAACAAGATGGATTTATTAATATGCTTCTAATTGAAGGGATAGTTCCACTATTCCAGCAGCTTTTGGTGAAGGGGTTGTAGCAGCTTTTGGAGATGGAGAGGAGAGCCATGGATTGTCACTTCTAATTACAAGCCACGCTTGTACCTATGTATCTTCTCAGGCTGCAGCTAGTGAGTGGAGATACTAATTCACACACGTGGAGCAGGGCAGCTGGATCAACAGGGATGTCACATCAAACTCTCTTGTCTGCAGGAACCAGCTCAAGTCCAGCATGGGCTGCCGAGGCTGCACTGCCTGTGCCAGCAGCCACAATGACTTTAAACCACCGATTGCCTGGAGGTGGGAGGATGTACCAGGGAAACAGTCATCCTAAATTGACTTCTCTCCTACACTCCTTCTTAAGCATCCTCTATTATCTGTCAGAGAATAAATCACAGCTATCTGTCTGATTGAATTTTTGGTCTGACTGAGGCTAACCACTCTTATCTAAGATTTCTAAGTTACAATTGTTCAGACCTCTAACATGAGAGACTTTAATGATTTTGTTTTCAAGGTAACTGGGCACTTAAAAAATCACCAGCCAGTTTGTAAAATGCTAGTGAAGGATTTCGTAAACTAAGCCTAATTACAGCAACAACAGATCTGTTTGCATGAAGATGTGATCTGAATACTGACGCCCCAAAGAATTACTCTCATTTAGTCTGCTTGGGAGAGTGCAAATTAAAAAAACATGTTTGTGTATATTCTTCTTATCTCACACCTACTGCCAGGAACTCAGAGAGATGGCTCCCAGCCTCCCTTTGCAAAATACCACGGAGCAACATGTTTCCTGCAGTAGAACAAAGAAATGGGACCGGTCAGGAATGACACTGCACTGTCTTCACAACCACAGCCCAAGCCAGCGTCCTGAAACCCCACTAATAAAAAGCATGAAGAAAGTCCAAGCGTAAACTTGTCTCACTCCCCAGACCAGGTCATGTTTTTGGACAGGAGAATGTCTAATCTGGTGTGGCCATTCTTACACAAACAATTTTATGTGTGGAATCTTAACTTCTCCATGGGACGAGCCAATAAGGAACAACACTAGAGGGAATTGAGGAAGATCTTTCTTCTTGGACCCACCTTTTACCCTAATTATTTTGGCCCCGATTTATCTAAATAGCAATGCAGTATCAGTAGCCTTAAGACAGCACATGTTGTGAATAAAGCACATCTGGGAAGATCAGGTGCTCAGCTGTTCCAAGGTGTTCACTACAGCCTTAACTGTTCAGCGGGGCAATATTCACGCTTAAGGTAGTACTGTTTGTGTGGTGAGGCTTAGGTGGCTGAGCAGTGTGAATTTACACACTAGCAACCTCGACCCACCGAAATCACCAGCAGTCTCTTGATGGACTTCATCTCTGGCTTTGGATCAGACCCTGATCCTCAGCAGATGTAAATCCCTGCATCTGCACTGAAGTCACCAGAACTACGCCAGGTTAGGTCAGCTGATGCTCCTGCCCTGTCTCTCCACAGTAATTCAACATGCATAACTACCTGCAAAAGCATTTTGCTGATAGCAGTCTTCACTTCTCAAATGAACTATTTTCACTGCCTTCCCAGGTTCTACATCTTCTCTGATAACGTGGTACTGTAGGTAGATTATCCATCACCATAAAATCATTCACTCTTTCAAATACAGTTAATTTAATGAGGCTGGCATGGACTAACAAGCCACTGATTCACATTTACGGATACGGTAAACAACTCTTGATTTCTTTCAATCTATACATTTGAGTGTGCTACATAGTTTCAGTCAATGCTGCACGCTGGACACACACCCTCTTTATTACTGGGAGATATCCAAACATTTCCTACAAGGTTTTCACTGTGCACTTTGCCGCAGAGGAAGAGAAACTAAGAGCATATTGGTATCAACAGACCGGCAGGATAACTTGATTTCCTGTAGTCATTTCAAATAAGTGAACGAGATTCGGGTTTCAGTTACCACTTTGTAACGCTAACTCTTGCCTCCAGGAAAAGCCTAAAGAAGCAGAAACGCTTTTCATTGTGGATTCTCTCTTTCACTGGAGGTTAAAAGATTAGGAGTACCCCGACTGCTGTTATAATGGAGGAAGAGACAGTCCCCAGCTTGACCCGAAGTAATTTTGCTGTTGGGGAGGTCACTGCTGTGCTCAGTAGCAGCTCACATTGACAGCAGCAGAACCAGATGGAGAATCCCAACCTCATTATTCAAAACATAAAAAGAAAACAAAAAAATCTTCAAACAATTCTGAGCTACCTGGCCCAAACTGCTGTGTTCCATGCTGCCTTCATTTAGATGCCTATATTTAGCCTGTATGAATCACCATATGATAAATCCCTACCCAGACTTTATATATAAATTATGCATTCTTCAGCATGTGAAAAGGGCAAGTCCTGGGATTAGAAGCTAACCTGGGACTCAAAGCATGAGTGATCCAGTCAGTCTTGTATGAGAGGGCCAGAAGGGTCTTCAACACAACATGTAATCTATCCCCCTACTTATTTGTCTATATCCTGGTGTTATGTTTCAGAGCCACTCACTCGCCCCAGCTGCAGGGCCTCCCAAGGCTGTCTGTTCCAGTCCTCACCATATATTTCATGAAAATCTTTTCATAGCAGGCAATCTGAATCTCACTGGCTGCAGTAAAAAGCTTAAATGTCCTTGTTCTGTCTACTGCAGATAACAAGGACATATTACTCTCTTCCCCTTTTTAAGTGTTTTAAAGATGCCTCCTCTCCCCCTCAGCTCTGCTCTGTCAAAAGTACGTGCTCTACCACAGGCTCCTTCTGCTTCTGCTCTCCACCAGTAACAACAGGATGACAGCACTGTGCCTCTCTTCCTCAGAGGGACAGACACATTTAGAAGATTATGAGTTTCAGATACTACTGTAGGCAGTATGAGTTTTTTCAAGGTAGTTTGAAGTGATGGATAGCACTGTCAACTGTAAATTTAGCTCAAGCATTAGAAAACAAGAGTATTTCCCTCACAACAAATTCAGGTGGTCTTCTGTATCACCCCAAAGTCATCACAGAAAACGTCTCCGCGGTGTGCTGCCAAGTGACTACTACAGTGTTCCACCATCTTCGGCTAAGGTCAGGATGCCAAGCCATGAAACCAAGCAATAGGAAACCTCTGTGCGAATATGCCACTCGACTGGACATGTTCTACTGGTTCTTAGCTGCTCCACTCCTCAGCAGTGGCAGCAGGCAACCTCATGCACGAGGCTCGACTGGACGCAGAATGACCAGCAAGGTGCAGGGGGCCCTGAGTGGGGCCCCACCACATGGACTGCACAGCGCACGGCTGGGTCAGGCCCAGGTAACAGAGGAGCTGCAGTTCCTGCCTTCTATCAACACGTGCATAATTCTGACATGTAATACAAACAACAATTTCTCCTTTGCCTAATTAAGAGATGTTAAATTAAGTGCATTTCTCAGTGTTTGCTTAAGAAGCACAATTACTTCTGCTTTCACAGCATAAAATAAAAATCTCAAATAAGCTCCAAAGACAGGGCCTTGGGTTTAGGGTCACTAAACAAACAAACTGGCTTTGACTTCCTGGGATTCACAGATCATAAAAACCTACTGGTCGTTATGTTCCTAGACAATAAATCCTCAGGCCACAGGGGACCACCTACCAAACAGTGCTTTAGCTCCAGCTCCCATCTCCAACAGAAAGTGGATGTATGCACAGATCAGACAAAACTGAGTTTTTAGGCATTTAAGCAGTTTAGATATTTAGATGTCCATGTCTTCAGAAGGTGCAGAGCAAGAAAATGGATGCTCAGCTTTTTTTAAGCATTTAAGTGAGGCACTTAAATGAGTGCAACATGTCTCTCAAAATAACCCATGCAAGTAAGCAGTACTTGCTAAGGTCTGGCCTGTCCTCCTCCTTCCCCTCCACCCAGTAGCCGTGGTCCTAACTTAACTGCTCCAGTTCCAATTAGGATAAGCCTGTTTGTAATTATAGCTGAGTCCTGAAACGACCTGGGGGATGTGTCTCTTTTCCCAAATCTATTTGGTTCCAAGGGAACCGGAATTGCTACAAAGACTATTTCTTGAATTCAGCTTGAGGATACGTCTAGAAAGCGTGAGCAGCTGTCACACGTGATACACGGGTTTGCAAAACAAGGCTTAAAGAGACATTTGAGAAGCATTTGAAAGGATACAAGCCCAGAGAATGAGTCTCTAGCCATTGTTCCTTCTTCCTTACTCCTTTATGCTGCAAGGCATGCAGAGAAGATGAGAAAATGAGAATCATTCTATGTTCCACAAGGAGTGGAGTCACAAAGTAAACATGGAGTGGGCACTCAGCAGAGCTGTCCAAGAGCTACGGACACACATAGCCCCCATCACACCTACAGCCTGGCTGTGCCTGGGGCTGTTCGGAGGTGCCCTGAGAACAGCCCGTGAGTGCCAGTGGGGCGGCCAAGGCTCCCTCCCCGGGGTGTCCACAGGAGGGACCTGCCAGGACAACAGCCTGCAGTGTGAAAATAAGGTCCTTTATCAGCATTTACCAGAGCAGAACCAACAAAATGAAGGAAAATGGGAAGAAAGAGAGATTTCTTTACATTCAGGGCTCCAGTAAACTAACACTGTAGGATATATCGCTTTCAGAGGGTAAGGAAAGGGAAAAAGAAGCTAAACCTTGGTATTATTGAATGCAAAATGTGAAAACATTTAAAGTGACACCTTCCTGAGAGAGCTTTTAAATTATTCACAGTCAATGCAATACAATCCATGGCTAATTACAGTCTATACATGCAAATGAAAGTAATGATAATCATAATTACTTTGCACTTATATACTGTAGAAATTTTCAGCTGAAGACCTCAAAGTCTTTATAAACATTAATTAATCCTCCCATCACCCTGGTGCGCTAGGTAACTGTTACCATAATTCTCATTTTAGAGACAGGTAAACCGGGGTTCAAAGAGGCGAAGTGATTTGCTCATAGTTCCACTCTGGTGCCGCAGGTGGGATCAGAATGGATGGCGATGTCTCGTCAGAGGGCAGCCGTGACACGCTGCTGCCTGGTTACAGGTGCTGGGGCTAAGGGAGGAGAAGCGCGCGGTGTACTGAGACGGGGCAGGCAAAGGGCAGATTGCGGAGCTGAGGAACACGAGTTTGACAAGAACACTTCACTTAGGCTACAAAGACAGCACTGCATTTATAGCGCAGCACTGCTGAGATCCATACATTGACCCTAAAAGCGCTTACACTCATCTTAAGGTTTGATTTTGCCTTCCATAGAGTTGCTTTATTTTGTTCTTTTGTTTTGTTTCTTTGAAGAAAATAATACTGTAAAACTTTGTCTAAGAGACAGGTTTGCAGAGAAAACAGCAAACACCAGAATCACTGCTGTCATCAGCTTTGGCTTTATCTAATCAAGACCTTTTATTTAGACTTTAAAAATGCAAAGTGAGAGGATATGGCACATTGCTGGGAAACAAGATTGAATGTACAGAAGTTTTTGGCACATGGGCTCAGACTAAGCCAACCAAGTCAGCCCTGTGCCTTCTGGTTTCTGTACATACGCTCCAGGCTCTCAAGAAAGCTTCACCACCAGGTAATGCTAAGCACGGAAGTTAAGGCCATTTGGGCTGGATGCATCTGGCAAGCAGACATCTATGGGCTTCACAGGTTGAGAAATCTATTTCCCACTGACATCCCATTAAATTTTGAGACTCAGGAGGAAGAAACATTTATGCTGTGCTTCTGCAGCGCCTACCCTAGGGCAGCAGTGAGGCAACCTGATAGGTGCTACCACAATAAAAGTAATTGGTCTAATACAATGCAGACCCTCCAGGACAGGTTGCTGGTTCTTTCTCAGGCTAATGACCTGAGTCGCAGGATGGAAAAGATGAATGCACTTGAGAAATCCCCTTGGCAGAATATCTGACAGTCCAAAAGACAATAGAGCGTAACTTCAGACTCCTCTCACCTGTAATTACTGTTCTGGATTTGCATCCTGTGGCTCAGAAAATGCACTCAGATTTTGTCCTCACCCACATTTCTAAAGGCCGTTGTGTGTTAATCATTGTCTGGTACCATAAAATGCAACAGCCATCAATATCAAGCCTGCTAACTTAACAGACTCTTGTAATGGGTACATTTCTATAGACCTACACAATAAGACTAATTGCATGGGCTTGCTGTAAAAGCCAGAGGTCGTTTGATTACTAGCTGTTTTGTACCATGAAAGTGCACATTAATTATTTAAAAGATGGACTTATAATTATTGTGAGCTCTAAGTAATTACCTATAATTTTGGCAAGTGTTAGAAAAACTGATAGTCTAGCAAATTCAGGTTTTAGTCATTAGTAAGCTCATAATCACATTTAAATTGCAAAATGAGAATTATGCAATTTATCTCCCCAATAATGCATAAACATTACAGTGATTGTAGGTTTTAATGGACTATATTATTACTATAAAAAGCAGAGCAGTGATGGGCAGTGAGGGGCAATTTGAGTTCATTGCTGTTATTTTACATTATAATTGCTTATCAGTGACTGCACCATGATGGTTCTTCTCCTTGATTATCATGGGATAAGTCCATTCCACCCATCAAACAGTACTGGAAAATAACAAAACTTACTGAAGAGTCACTAAAAAGGAGTGATTAATCTTATAACAGTACAGGACTAATCGCTATAGGTAAACAATCTTGAAATCACTTTCTCTGTCCATACAGATATCCAATACGGAATTCCCAAGTCATGCTGTTTTGGGTAGGGGAGCTTTTTCACTCAGACTTTTCAAGATTTGTTCCCATACTCTTCTCACCCATGCTGGAGGCTACCCAGTGCTACTCCAACACCTATAAAGAAGAAGACCGTATAAAAAAATGCCATCAAGTAATAGATACACAAGAGGATTTTTCAAATGCTGCTATTCCTAAGTAGTCTGTCCCCATCTAATATCTCAGCACGTTGATGGCAAAATCCATTTCAATATGAGAAAAGCAGCATAAGGACTAGATACAGCTTACCAGAAAACAGAATTGGTCTGGAATAGTCAATTGTTCAGCATCATTCCAGAAAGCGGAACTTTCTAATAATAATTAATGCAAACCATCAAATCTGGTCAAGTAACTATGGATGTGTATGCTGTGATGCTTACAGATCACCATCTGCCCCCTCTTAGGCAGCAGGTGTTCACAAAAGAGTTAATCCCTGCTTAGGAAGATCCCCAAAGTCTTCTTAGCAGTAGCAGTAGAGAGTAAGTAGGAGAAAAGGAGTGAGACCTGTCTGAGGCTGGGACACAATTAAACAGGAGCAAGGGACAGCAGTTTCCAAAGCATACAGTGACGCCCTGACGACCACTCTCACTGAACTCAAAGGAAATTTTACCATATACAGTCACAAGGGCAGTAAGTTTGCTGCAATTTCTTAACACCATTGTTCATTTGGTTTCAGGTGACGGGTGAAGCGATATCTGTGTGTGGACTAAGCACTTCATCTACCAGACAAAGGTGTCAGTCACACAAGCTCTAGGAGCAATACTGGAGAATAGATTAGGATAGAAATATTGGATATTTTAGCCACCTGAAAATGACCGCAATTAATCCACGTTAGAAAGTAGGTGAGGCAGATGGGTTTATATCCAAAACAGCATTTTCAGCCAACAGCACTTCTCTCTACAGCTGAACAGTGACACTGGAGTTCAATACGTCGCAAAAAGAAAAGCCAACACCAACCGCTGTGAATCACTCACGCAATTTCCTTACGGATTTTCACCTTCCCTGTTACATGACTTTTCAGAAAATTGACCAGACTGGTGGAGGTGAAACCACACCATTTAGCCTGAAATCAGGACCTGCCCACGAAGCGAACTGTTTCATGATTTCAGTGTATCTCGTCTACAACAGGCCCTCTTGTCCACGGAAAACTTGTCCCCTTATGATGTAGGAGGAATGAAATGCTGGGACTGTACATCTAGGCTTGTCTGCAGTGAGACACTTTCACACTGCATGCACCTCAGAAGCTGGAGTCTTGCCAGTACAACTGGCTTCGTTTGACACCAGGGAAATTTAAGAGCTGCTTTGTATTGTTCTTTTACAAGCCCTTATACAGTGTTTGTTTTAAATGATGTGCTGTGTGATGTAGTGGTGTTTGCTGAAATGATGAAAGCCAGTGCTTGATGTGCTATACTGTGCGACTGTTGTCTTCTCCTGGAGATGAGATATTACTTTTCACCGGAGTTTCCCAAAAGGCAGCAGCAGCTTTAGCCTTTGGGGCACTGGATCTGTTCAGAAATTAAAAAAAGAAAATCCAAGGGAAATGAACATGCCTCGAGCCCAGCTCTGCACACCATTTAGTGGTGCAGCTCTTTCGAATGATGAATGCCCTGCGCAGTGGTCGAAGCAGGAGGGACCCACAGCAGTGGGGGCAGAGCCCACAGCTCAGTGACCAGAGTGGTAAGGCCAGCAACACGGTAAGAGCCGTTGCGAGAGCATGCCGAGAGCTTGCCTCTATACCACTGATGTCAGCGAAGATTGTGTTACTCGCTTCTGGGAATGCAGGGTCACGCTTTTATTAGCTATACATTTGAAGGCCATGGTCAGATCATTTCTGGTGTCAACACTCAGGCTGACCCCTACTCCCCTTTCTGTGAGCTGTGGCATGAAAGGTGTTCTGCCTGGACAGCTTTGTTGAACCAGGATGATGTGGCTGGTGTACATTTCTCTAATGGTGAGACCCAAAGTCTCTGCCCCAGAGGGCAGACAGGAAAAGAAAGAATTACTTTTTGTCAAATGATAGGCTCTAGCTTCCTTAAGAGCAATGCAGGATCATCCCTTGGAACTTAAAAGCTGATGAAATTCCTGCCCTGTATAACTTCCAAGTTGCTACAGGGTGAAAGAGTTGGAAATAACAGGACCCCGGGGACTTCCACGCTGCTCAAGATACCTAATCCAAAACCTTCTCTCTGCCAATGCCCAGTATCAGATGCTTTAGTGGAGATGCACTAAGTCTTACAGGAGATAAACAAGGGATAATGTTACCCCACAACATCTACTCAAGGCTTCAGCCTAATCCCCATTTAGCAGAGTTTCACCTATACCCTTGCACATGAGAATTTATACTTCTTCCAAGTCTCTTTATTAAGTAACTTCATTCTGCTTCAAAACATTCAAGGTCTGTCTGCACCTCCCTAAATCCTGGCCCTTTGTAGGAACTGCCAATTTATATTACAGACACGTCAAGGCTTTGAAAAAACTTCCGTTCTCTAGCAAGCGCTCTTTGCCCTTTGGTTCAAAGGTGCGTCTGGTCACAGGTCACTGCGTAACCAGAAAGCATCTGAAGAGAAACAACTTCTCAGCCAGTGCATATTTCCTCTTGGACGATGACAGCCACGGCTGTGTGGGAACACAGGATCACTGGGCTGGCAGAGACTGGATGGGTCGCTGAGGCCCGTTCCCTGATAGCAGAGGCCGCTATATCACATAAACTCCTTCATACATGCTTCAAGCTGCATCTTTAAACGGACAGTGTTTTTGTTCTTGTTATTCTGACATGAATGCTGCTCTGCTCCAGAATCTTGTTGCTTTAATGGTTAAATGCTAAATGGTTAAATTTCCAGCCTAAATCAATGCATGGTTAATGTGTATGTTTTGCTCTTGGCCAGTGTGTCCCTCGCTCTCTGCTCTTTACTCCCCTATGACATTTTTAGACGGCAATCAAATCATCTCTTGGTCTGTGATTTGCCAGACTAACCAAGGCAAACTTTCCAAGTCCCCTCTTACAGTACGTTCCACTTTCCCTTAACCATTCGGTTCCAGTTCACCTTCCCTGGATATGACTCACTGGAGCAGTACTGCTTCAGACAAATAGCTTGCACGGATACTTCCTTTCCCTTCGAAGCAGACCTTCAGCTGACAGACCCCAACATCACATTGCTATTTCCACAGCTGCAGCACATGGGTGCTTCCCATGATCAACAAGCACAAAAGGAAATTTGTGTTACTTGTTTCTAACTGATGTCTGTTAATCTGCTATGAAAAATTCTTGCTATTAGTCCAAGCAAGCACATGACCTCCCACTTCATATTTTTAAATTGTAGCAATTAATTTTGCAAGCTATTTAAGACTGTATTGGTGCAACAAAACCACTTTTTCCAATAAAAAATTGGGGGAAAAAAATTGTTTAATTACAACTGCTACAAGCCTGCCTGCTCAAATTCTTCCTACAGGTTTGGCTTACAGAGCTGCAAGCTACCAGGATTCTGCCGACCTCTTCACCGCTGACCTTGAATGAACGGACAAGCTGCTCTCCAAGACCAGCTGCAGGAGCCAAAGAGATGTAGAGCCCTGGCTTGGCCCATCTCAAGTGAGCTCCTCACTATATAGCCCTCAAGACTTCAGGAAGCACGTAAAACACAGTAGCAGAGCTACCAAGCCCATTTTCCACGTGGCTTATGAAGGCAAAAGCCAAACCTTCATCCTGCCAGAACTGTAGAGTGTAGCTGTACATCAGGTAGGTCTGGAAGGTATTGCTGCCCCTGAAGTCACCATCCCTACTTCGCTGGGCACTGAGCTCAGCTAGTCCAATCTCCTTCAGGTTCCTCAGCAGTCAGTGCCACCTGACTACCCTCTGGAGGAGATGTGTATTGTACAGAAAGCCTGGAGCAAGAGCAGTCACAAGAAGGCACCAAAAGTTTGATAGGCCTAATGCTGGTCATGGTAACTCCATCCTAGAAACCGCAATATACAATAACTTTGAACTTACTTCTGTTCTTGACGATGTCCAAGGCATCATTTTGTAAGTAGCACTTGTATTCTGTGAATCAGCACAAAGGCCCTTTCTTCGGTTTTACAGGCACAGCAACAGTAACCACTTGCTGTGCTCTGTGTGTTAGGATGTACTAACAGATGGGTTCTCACGGACAAAGTCCCTGTCTAAACAGGGGAGTAATGCCTACTGGGAGCGCGAGAGATATCTGCCTCTGCAAAAGCCACCAGTGACATTGCTGCCAGAGAGGCTGGGCTACCAGGGACTAGAGGGAACAGCTCTGAAATCCTTGTCACCAGGTTTTACAGATCCCTCTCCAGCCTGTCTGGGTCTGAGAAAAGGCAGCTGAGCCTCATTAGTGAATCAGCCAAGCAGGACAGGTAGCCTCAGGTTACACTAACGAGCCAATTAAGAAGACTTATAAAGGAAACTTGGCTGGGTAACTAGAGAGGAGAAAGCCTGGCAGCACTGGTTGGGGAGGCAGAGCTGTGCAGCTGAAGATGGGCTGCTGCATAATTACCAAAGCCTTTTTGCATTGTGCCACCGGGGGAAGGGTGGCCTTAAAAGATTAAAGATGGCTGATTTGGGGCTGTGATGTTGTTAATTTGTCTTATCAGAGCCTAAAGTAAACCAAATATCAGTAAATAATTATATTCTTGCCCTACCTGACAGGATACCTTAGGGCATTTTAGAGGCCCTGCTTGACCTAACACCCCTGCACCCAGTGTCCCAGGATCCCATCAACACTCTTGAGCCGTCTGAGGCAGCTGGAGGGGAAGGTTCTTCAGCATTTTGCTGAGTAGTTTACTGTGGTGTTAGACTTGGCCCTACCTATCAGGCAGGGAACAGATATTAATTAAAAGGTTGTTGCTGTGTCGCATGATCAGGCATTCTCACTTGTGTGCTGCAAGAGTCCTCTCCTCCTCTGCACATGACTGGGCTGCCCTGTGGCTTGCAGGTCATTGTCAGGGGTTGTCTGGGGTGATGGAGAAGAGTCAGAATTCATCCCAGTCAGGTGGTGAGATCAGAATAAATACAATACTTTAAAGCACCTTTTATTTTCTTGCAGAGAAAGTCACCTCAAATTCTAGGAGGTTTGCTTTGCATTGCACAAAAAAGTGGAGTTTCAGCTATCTTAACTGTGCCAGAGATACGCAGCTCACAGGAAGACCTGAGGTGCCCTGATGGCCCAGGAGCTCGTGGAGAACAATTCCTTCATACAGCAGTTCACAGTCACCAGAGACCAAATCTGAATACACCCCGTGTTTTACAGAAAACAAATTCCAAATCAAATCTGGCCAAGTTCTCCTCTGAGGGTGGGAATTAAAGCCCTGATTCCAAACAACCTTTTCAACTTAATCCAGTCACAAATCTATCTAGACAGTGGATCACAGACAACAATTTGGGGGGGAAGAGGGTTGTTAGGCTTTTTGGTTTCGGCTTGAAGTAACTCAATGATTATGCAAAATGACCTCTTTCTTTGTCAACCCATTTGCAACTCATACCTGAAGCTGTTTTTGGTATCTTCAAGGATCCATTACACACCAGAAAGCCCAGATCAATCCACTGAGATTTAATATACTTGGGTTGGTGAATTTCCTACAAGTTCCCTCCAAATCCATGCAGTGGATCTTTGGCCAAGACTGAGGGCAAGTTTTATTCATCTATTTCAATGTCCTGTTTCATCCGTTGGCCAACATCCAGTGCTCCAGAGTAATTCCTTCTGCACAAGCACTACTGGAGTCTGGTAAGCAAAAATGGCCCATAAAACCACGCGATCATTTTACAGCCATATGAGAAGAACACAGAGAGCTCTGTTCTGAGTTAAAGTCCCCAGCACACTGCTAGCATTAGACAAATAATAATAGTAGCTGCTTGCACCAAGGTGCCTCAACTGGAAAGAATCCCAGCTTAATCTGATGGAACAAAGCTGCCTACAGGAAGAACAAACACAAACAGGTCCTGCGACTCCTGACTGAGCATCAAAATGCATATTCCATCCAGATGGCCATCTTCTGAGACTGCAACCTGGAATGGCAAACAGCAAAACGCATGTTTGTGTTCAGTTCATCTGAATGATTGCATGACAGAGTGAAATCAGGTCTACAGGGCTGGATAAAGCTTAGGATCTAGCCTTAATATTCTTCTTGAAAGAATTTTTTTCAGAGAAATTGAGCAGTTTCAATTTTCAAGTGCAAGACAAGAAAACCATAAGCTCTCACTTCATAGTTTTTTTCAATAAGGAATACAGATAGTCTTTTCTTATTTAAACAGATGGATACCATTCCTGCCTGGGAAAGGACATGCACTGCCCTTTGTAGTTGAATCAAAGTAAAGCTGAATGGATGAAATAAGTCCCACCAAGCATGAAGTATTACGGGGCAAAGAGAACAAGTGGTAGTTCTGAGAAGCCCAGGTTTGGGTCTAAATGAAGAGAAAGAGGGGAAGACCTGTTCTTATGAAACATTTCAAAGATTATGAATTTGAAGGCTCCTTAATACAACAAAAACGTTACCTCTAGTACATTCATCAGGATGTGGTCTGGCTGTTCAGCATCAAAATCTTCTAAAAGACTCACTGAACATACACAGTTGCTGGGGGATCAATGAGTTTATCATTTAATAAAGGTTCATATTTGATTAAATGACACTGAAGAATTTAAAAGTTTTACTAGTCTAAGGATTTTACAGAGCTAGAACATGGCTAGATATTACAAAAGATCTGTGAAATATTCATTAATATGCTATACTGTCCTTCACTCAACTCCTACAAAAAGCCATTATATTCACATGTTGTCCTGCAGATATGCTGAGGCTGTCAAAGCTGCCTATAGGATTTGGCATCCTAATTGCACCAGTATTATCAAAATCAGGTGTTCAGATGTCCTAAGTAGTTTTTTATATTTAGTGCTTAAAATAATACCAGAAATAAAAACACCAGAAGATGGTCTTGTGGCAACAGCAGTGAGATTTAGGCAATCTAGACGGAACTGCTCTCTGTTGTACAGATTTCCTGAGTAAACAGCAAGTACGCTGCAGTATAACTGTGTCCCAAACATAAAATAGGGATAATAATTTTTCTCCATCTATTCTTAGTTAAAAATAAAAGAAATGTAATGAGGACTTGGACAGAGTCTTCTGATGTCAGTATGTAACATTGAACTCCACATCCCAAGGATACTGTTCGAGTTTCCATGTGTTAATCACAGAGAATTATAATCCGAAACATCACAGGCTGCTTAGCATTATCTTTCCTTACACAAGCGCAGTAGCTGATTAACTGAAAGGCACTACTTCTAAATCCTGCCTCACTTATATCCCATGATCATCACAGTGATAAGAACATTACTGCTACTAAGAACAACCTTTGCTTGAAACCCTCTTGATAGAATTACCAGTGGAATAAGAAACTTTCAACTCTTCGGATATTGAAATAAACAGAAACAGATTTTAATATGAGATCTTCTATAATTGACAAGGAAAACATTCTAAAGACTTCTGAGACCTGCAATACTATTTCTTTGGTCTAATGTAGGTATAAAGGTTTTCCCTTTCACTGAGAGTTTTCAATGATTAAATCTCAGGGAGATCAAAAGAGACTTTGAATTTAACCAAAGAAATCTTTTCCCCACATGGAAATGTTTTATGAATCTTCTTTTAAACATGAATCTCTGAGGAGGTGAACAAGGAAAAGACGGTCATCTGCACAGGCTTTAAGTAAACCAGAAACATACAGAAGCTAATGAAACATTAAGTGAAAATGTCCCTATATTTGGCTACTTAATTCCTTGTATCTTGCTCTTTGGAAGCAAAATGTAAAGATAACAACAATAAATCAACAGTTTTGAGAAGCTGACACTAAAGCAGCATTTCATGCAGACTGGTTCATCGCTAGCCCCTTGTATAGTCATGA
>Ga0181612_168752_pt1 | contig 27623 bp, 10 predicted proteins | sample HoacroProtozoa21_FD_119630 | JGI IMG/M metagenome (GOLD analysis project Ga0181612, IMG submission 119630) | Hoatzin crop microbial communities from Cojedes, Venezuel. Combined Assembly of Gp0051906, Gp0051904, Gp0051908
CACTTCTAGCATAAATGAGTGATCGGAATCCCTTTCGACCAGAGAGAAGGAGCGCTACAGTACTGCAAGCAATCCCGAGACACATGTACTGGTTTTCCCATTTAATAAAAAAACACATTTCAAACACAAAATGGTAAAAATAGGCAGCAAGTAATAAAACCTCAAAATTAATACCATACTAAGAATTCAAACCTCAGACAGAATATGGACTTGTTTCTGGTTCTGGCTTTGGTTATGGACCAAAGTGTTCAGATGGACAAGACAAAATAAATTTCAGGAGTCTTCACATATTAGCAGGTATATCACGAGTTTTGTAATTACACATTTCCCCTTTGCTATTGTACCTATAATCTTGCAACTTAACATCTTCAACCATGTTTCTTTAAGTATTACGGTCACTCCAGGACTTCCAACCACAGAAGTTTGTGTTTAAGATTATATTACATATACCACTCTCACAGGTTTCTCTGGAAACAGAATGATGGAGTAGCAGTAACAGCTGGCCCCAGCCACAAATGCAGTATTTCTTTCTTTTCCTGTTGGCTAAACAAGGAAAATGGCTATGCTCTTAGTTGCCTGTTACTCAACAGTTTCTACAAAAGCAATTCTTCACATATTCTCTTCGAGCACATCCCCACTTGTTCCAATTTCTTCTCTGCTGTGACACATATACACACACAAAACTAATACTAGCCTCATTCTGCTGTTGAGCCTGACTTTGCACTTCACAATCTAGCCCCTCTGCTGCTGCGTCTCTGGTTTCATTAGCTAAAAACCAATCTGCTATACAACACTTTTTTAGTTTGTGGCATCCCATACCAGTTATCCTTCTCCCTCAGCTATCTTTCTCCATAAATTGCTTAAACCTTCAAGTTGTCGCTCTTTCAGCTTTCACAATAATGCAAGCATTACAGAGCTTCACCACCCCTTCCCTCAAAGTTAATTTTGCAACAAATTTACACATTTGATACCTTCTCAGACTGCAAAACATGTTGGAAAACACACTACTGGAATGGGTTCATTCATGTCCCAGTTGATGGCATGTAACTACAATAGTTCCCCAGTTAGAGATGTGAATCACTTAGCTCCGAACATTTCAAGCTGGCAGCAGTCTGAAGAACCACAGTGCACTACAGAAGCATGAGAATCAAATCACTCACATGTTAAACAATACTTTGCAATTATCTACAGTCGTCTTAGAGGTCTAACAAGCAAGCACAAAAAGCTGCCTGCTGTTTCCTCCCAGTTGTTGGGGGTTTTGGGCAGGTTTTTTTGGTGGTTTGGGGAAGGTTTTGTTTGGTTTTTTAGCTGGAAGTGGTAGGGAAACGGCACCTAAGAGATCTGTAGAAACCGAAAGTCTAACTGGAAAAAGCCTAGTCCAAAAACCTATGTTATTAACAAGAGCTGCTTAGTAGATTTGGAATAAGAACCTGCCAAAGGACCAGAGCTAGCAGGTGAAGGAGGGGCCAGGAACTTGAAAATCAGAGACTAATGAGAAACCTAGAAAAATTATTTGGGACAAGCTATCATTTAGAAAGCAAACTCTGCTTTTTTGAGTGACTCCAGCTACAGTTAAGTTGCATCCAATATCTCATATTGCATATCTGCAAATCAAACCCGACCTGATATAAAAATCAGGTCATACATAATCAAACTATGTACTCCATGTGAATCAGCCTAGTTTTATTACAAATAGTTAGATCTGATTTTGTAACTACTGCAGCAGTCACACAACAAATGTTTACATTAAATAGCTCAAGAATCTGCAAGTCCCATCAGTGCTGGCAGGGCTTCATAGCATAAGGCAGCTTCCAATAAGATCCTTCAAGATTTTGTACAGAAATGAGAAGGAAAAATGTCATTAGTTAAAGTTTCTGAATGCTAAATAATGAGAACAAAATCCTATGGAACAATCTGGATTACATAACCATTTTTTCTAATACTCAAATTTAAACAAAGTGGCATGTATGAACAAGAAATGCAGGATTTAGTTGTAGAAGGAGGGAACCTGATCTTACAAAAAAACCAAGCACATACAAGCTTGAGCTAAACATAGGCATGAGTGCTCACCACTTTCCTCTATACATTCAAAGAGCCTATCAGTTCTCTTTTTGCCATTTCAGATTTGGAGTTCATCCTAGCATAGCTACAGCATTACAATGGAAAATTGCACCCAGTTATAAGGCTTCTATTTTAGTTTGGTTACAGAGGATCTGAGAGGGTGCCAAGATTTGCATGTATTAACAGACTAGAGCAAAGCCATTTAATGAGATTCAACAAACTAAACCTGATAATCTCATTTTCCACAAGTTTAAAGGATGACCTGATTCTAATGTTTATTGAATACCTTCAAATGAACGAAATACTAATGTTACAAGGCACACGTATAGTGAAAAGGTACAGCATTAACCACCGACTGATATCTGAAGCCATGTTAATTCCAAAAAGATATAGCGTCCTTTTTCTACAGGGAAGCACTAAAACATTGGATCAACCTGCAGAGGGAAAGAGTGTTCTGTGTTTCTGTTGAAACCAGACACCTTTTGAAACACCACGTACAATAGGTTACAAACACTGGTCAGATGCATTTGTATACAAGCCATATAATTGTTATTTCTTGCCTTTAAACGGCTAACTTAAATTTGAACTTCTGCAAGAGACGTTTTCTGAGTCTTCCTTGAACATCTTATTTATAAGTAACTAAAGGCAACAATTCTTATTTTAAAGATATAACTATTGATAAACTTGGAAGGCAATACCCTAGGGAAGAACACATATGCAAAATTCCAGCAAGCAAGCCGTCAATGGACAGCATAACTTCTCATTTTTATTCTAATCAAAACACTTTCCACTAGCTACCTACTACGTTCTCCAGTATCAGCTTGGTACAAGCTTCAACTTACACTAGTTCAGATTTCTCTTTGAAACTACATTACACCGCTTGACCTTCAATGTTAACTTCATTTTTGCCATGTCCTTTCTACTTGCCTCATACTGTCTTTAGCTGACCACTTAAGAAGGATGCCTGTCCTGTGTGAGAAGGATTCATTGTTTTCCCCACCCTGAAATCACACTACAAGGAAAAGAATTTGGAGGGTAGGGAAAAAGGTAATATATTGACAGATTGATCTCAACCTCTTGATATCCTTACACAGAGTACCTCATATTCTGTCCTTAGAAGTATTTATAGCCAGCTAACACTCAAAGAGACATTTGACAAAGTAGGGCAACTTTCAGTGCTGAAATGTCGTACCTATTCTCTGGAGAACAAAAACAGTTATGACAATTAAAGAGTCAAAAAGACCAAATGCCAAATTGTTTTAAATCAGAAGCTGGATGCAAATTAGTGCTTTTCTTGTTAGTGATGCTCTTAAAACAATGGCTTTCTTTCCATCCTTTCCCATCTTCTGCCTCCTTCAGACACACAATTTATAATACATTTAACTAATCCAATCAGGTTTCCCTCACAGTTCAGACAGGATTTTCCCAGTCCAGTATCATTCATCCAACCTAGTTGCAGGACACATCCTAGGCAGTGAGAAAGACCATCTTTATGAACTGATCCTTTCTAATTCTATTGGGCAAGCCATATTTGAAGATGGATGGGAAACATCTGTATGGAGCTTCAGCAGCTGTAGTTACAAGGCTACTGTTTAAGTTTTCTGCATGGCTGTTCTTAAGAATGTTATGTAGTGAATTCATCAGTTGTCTGTAGCAAGATAAATATATTATTTGATTACACCAGCAGAAGTAGCTCCCAATATTTCATTGAAAATACTTCCAATACATGTTGTAATTAATGTTTCTCAGTGATGAAAAGATTTGATGATATTGCTATTTATAGAGGGGCCAACTATGATGCCTTCTTCTGGTAAGAGAACTGCCTCTATTAAAAGACATTTTGTAGGCGAAGTGTTGGTAGGTTTCTTACTCAAAGGGGTTCTTACACTGGGTTCACTACTTCCTTTTAATAATGGGTGCATACCCTTCAAACCTTTGTAAGAAACTTCAGCTCTTATTCCAAAGTACTGATAATATCACAGCATCTCACTTTACTGTTGGGCTTAAATCCAACAGGCAATAAAACTAGGATGTTGATGCAAGAAGAGAATATGCAATTGCTTTACTGCTAAACCCCATTTAACATTTCAGAGTACTTAGTAAATGCAGCCTCTTCTCTCTCCAGTTACTACCTCTTGGAGGGAGAAAGGTAGTTCAAAGCAGCTCGTATCTTTCCACAGCAGTGGGGTGCAGAAAAATGTGTCGGAATTATGTTTCTACAACTGCACGTCCATCAATTGTCTGCAGAAGATCTACAGCATTCTTAGTTACTCCTATTTGCAGCTGCCAAACAGGCTTTCTGCAGTCAAAAGTTCAGCATCGTGCTTAATTATATTGAGTTCTCATGATTATAGAGAACTTCAATGTTAGATATAAGTAGAGATTCAGGGTGAAGTACTAGTAAGGTAATTTAGTGAAGTAACAGGAAAATGGACCAAGCCCTCACCAAAATCCTCATTTTGGCTTTTTGTAAAGCATTTCATAACTTTGCAAATGAATTCATGCACAGTAAGTCCTGCTCAGTTCAAAGCCTTAAAAATTGAGATAACCTTTTTTCTATCCCACCTTACACGCAGTTGGAGTCAGTGCAGGTCTATGCAAAAGGCCCAGCAGATGGACTGTACCCAGCATTTAGCAGGCTTTGGGTAAGGCTCATTTCTCAGTTAAGGAACTGAGAGAATCCAAGTCAAGGGGGATTCATACCATGTTCTGCATTTAAAGTGAATGATGCTTAAAAAACTACTTTCATGGTTTTCTGGTCTAGAAAGAAGCACAGTGTTTATCAGCTCTCATAATTAAGGTTGGGAAAATACTTGTATACAGGCTTTCAGCTGAGTCACTGCTCATTTACATTAAATCTTATTAACCTGTTTAGCTAAACCTATACCAAGTTTTCAATGCATTAGTCCAGCTGCAAGTCTTAATCACCTAATTGAACTCCTTTGCTTGACCTTATGCTCAACTGAACTGTGGAACCAACAGTTCAGCTTGCACAAGTCCTTGAAAACAATGATCAAATAAGCCCAACCGTATCAAACGGTGAAAACTAATGCTTGTTTTGCCTATAACAAACATATTAAATTTGCTGCTCCAAAAAAGTATTTAAAAATTTTATGTTAACCAGAACACAAGACTTTTGTGCAAGATGTTTAAATGTAACTAAGAAAAAGCTACTTTACTGAGTTACAAGATATAGCCTGCTCTGTTACTTTTTGGCTTCTGTTCTGTCTGTTTCATGTAGTTACACTATCACAGCCTCTGGCATTCCGTATAAAGCAGATTCACCTCCTACATCCCAGGAGCAGAGACAAGCTTTGCTGCATGAAAGCAGACAACGTAATGCTAAACCCCCACAAATTATACATTTAACCATAAATACTTAAGAGTGTGGTTTTGTGGTTGTATTTTAAACAGCCTTTGTTTCTTCAGAAAGTGTAATTGTCCTTTTCATCAGGCCAAACGCTGGTTTGAAACACATATACAGAAAACACTGTCCATTAAAGCCTAAAGTTTTAATAACACTGAAGTTTTTGAGTACTAGTTGCTACAACATGATCAGGTCTCTTCTACCATCTTGGAAAGAAAAAATGCACTTAGTTACAGTAAGTACAGATCATAGCTACAACACCCGAGTATTCAAAAAAACCGAGTAGATTGCTATACACTTTTCTATCAGCACAGCCACTAAAACACAAAACAAACTATGACCTTTAAGGAAAAACACCTGTTAGAATTAATTCAGTTTAAATAAAGTGCTGAGAAGACAAATAAATATTTGCATTTAATTCCAGTTCAGTGGTTTACATAAGATAAAACCCTAGTACCAGTGAAGTCAATAAAAACGACAAGTGTTTGGCCAATCATTTTCTTAACTCAAAGTTAGCTGCATTTATTGTTGCTCTGTGTCTAGTATCCTTAAGAACATGAGAAATTGTATTTAAAAAAATCTAGTTCCTACCTTCAAAATAAGTTTCACTTGTCAATGTATTCTACCTGATCATAGAGCATAAGAGTAGTATCTAAAATAGTTCTTAGTTTTCATTATCAAGGATTAAAAGCAGCAGCTGTTCCAAGGCAAGCATTATATTTCCACTTTCTAAAATTGACTGGATGAAACAGTGAATAAAGTGTTTTTACTAAGCACTATTTTTTTTTTTAAGAGTTGAACACTAGAAAAGAAACTTTTATTTCATTTAGAAAAACACTTTAATGGCCTGATTGCATCTGTACAGAACTCCACTATAGCCTTTTGATCACACTAACGTTCACATTGAAGAAATATCCATCCATCTTTTACTTACACTAGGCTAGCATAGGACAGCATATCAATACCTTCTCCATCTCTTTCCTATTAAGCAGGCAGAACATGACTCAAAGATACCCAGGGCAATCACATGTGTTAATGATGGCAAACCAAAACCATCACATACACAGGCCACCTCTACTGTTCAGCACATCAGACCACTAGTTTTAAGTATCAGCTATATTTTTTCCATTGATCAAAGCAAATCATGGAAAAAATCATGCAAAGTATTCCAGGTACTCAAAAATATCAAACACAGAAGGAATTTAGGAAGTTTCAGGCCAATTCCAGTTCCTACAATTAAGCAAGAAGTCCGAAGAAATCAAACTATTAATTTCTCTCAGAAAAGCCAAGACTAATTCACTTTGATACCAGTGAGTATTCTTCTCCCAGCAAACACTAGCCAAGCTGTTTATAAGAAACAAAGGTCTGTACAACTTGCTCAAAGTGATCTCATTTTGAAAGATGACAGATTTTGCTCTTCTAAACTCTGTTACAGAAGAGCTGCTACTTTTAATCGCAAAAATATGGCAGCTTAAATATGAATTGGACAATAAAATTGTCAAAATATCAAAACACTTAAAACTGCATTAAGTCTAAAAGTAGCCATCAAAAATAAAGGTGGATGAATGATTTATCTGAAGTATGGGAGAGAAGAGAAAAATCCATCCCCCTTTGGAAATAAGATGAATCACCAGGAATAAGACAAATAACTGTATTAAATTTGAAGATGAGTTTAAATATAAGGGAATCACTTTTCAAAAGCGACTACAGCCTGATGGATTGGGAACAAAGAACTAATAGTCCATTACCTCCACCAGTACAAAAACAGTTTAAATATTATCTGTCCTAATACCACAATCAGGAAGAAAGCTTGAGGAGCTGCTAAGATCTTCTAGAAGCATAGTCAGAATTCAGTAGTTACCAAAAACTGATAAGATGAGAATACAAGACAACTATTTACCTTATCAATTGACAAACACTGTCAAGCTTTTCTCTAAGTATATAGATGCATACACAATTCAGCTCCTCTTTTATACAGAGGAGCTGAAAGTTTGTCAGAATGAGAACAATTGAGAGCTTCAGCCTGAAAAAGTCTGGACCATTCCAAAGGCAATAAATCTTTTGCTGAGATCAGTTTTTCAAACAAGAGACCAAAGCAACCAATAAAATTGATGGTGACCTTAAATAGCAGTATTGCAATGGCTAGAGCAACTCAAACTGCAAAAAACATTTATACGCAGAGGTAAGGGAAAGGCAACATTGTAAACAACAAATCTAGCATGATTTCAGTTAGCTTTTTTTTTTAGTGACACCAGGCTAAAATTCATTCCTAGTTTTAGCCAAGTTTCACAGAGCAGTAAAGTCGAAAGAAAACATTACCATTCTCGCAAAAAAATTCAGCATTAAGGCCTGCGTAAATGGAAAGTCAAGCTCCACAATTATCCACCTGCTTGCTAGTCACTACTCCCAGCTGCAGAATATCCACAACACATCTTGTGCCCAAGTAACTGATCAAAAAGGGACAGTTAATAACACAGATGAGCAAACATTGCCTGTAACATCCAGTGTAATGATCAATTAATAGTAAGAGGATTACAGGAAAATAGCCTAAGACATCAAGTTTGACACATATTGTTACTCATAGAACAGCCCAGAATTCTCTTACCTGTGGAGTTGCACTGAGAAGTTCAGATCTTAGATTTTCCTGAGTATATTGCGAAATTTAATAGAACACTTTTCTGGATGTTTTTATATTAAACATAAACACTGAAGTGACAGTTCAGCTGCTAAACTATTCACCAGCTAGGGTTTATTATTAAGGTCTTTTACATACATGTTAACTTCAAAATTACCCATTTGCTTTAACTGGAATATTTTGTTACACATGGTTTCCACTAAAAATAGTCAATTCTTCAAATGAATTAAATAAGTTGTAAGCAAGCCGTTTTCTGGACACAGGTATGCAAAGCTTCATATTAAACCAAAGCAAGTTAAAACCATGAAGAGATTGAGCAGCTTATTACAGCTGAGCATGCACATATAACATAGGAAATACAAGCAATTAATTCATCTTACCTTCAGGTGCATCTGCATCACAGTTTTTAGATACAAATGTTGTCACATTCCTTGGCTGGCCATCAATTGTCTTATTACTCTGTGTTATAAATACAGGAAATTAGAACACTACTCTACCAGCAATGTTCTTCCACACACAATGATAATCCTCGAAACAAACACATCTCCCAATAAAATAATAATTTTATAGAAAAGGCTTTGTCAAACCTCTTACGATATTCAAAAGAATGAAGATTGGTTTTGAACAGTACATGCAAAGTAAGCTGTAAGTGGTACAATGTGCATATTGCTACATATGCCTTCATTTAGAAAAAATTAATAGCTTGTGTTCTTTTTGAAGACTCATGAAAAATAAAAATGTCATCTCAGAAACTAAACCTTTAAACTGTGTATAAAATGAATTTGGAACTCTGCTTTGTTGATGAAGATACTATGGAAATGTTGGGCTTGCATAATGATACCAAATACAGCTTACTTCTGGTCTAAAAGTCAGGATGATAGTATCCAATATACTTAGATAGCCAGAATGGAGGAAGAAAAATTATGCTGAAGTGAACTATCAAAAACCCAAATATTCCTGTTTAAATGTCTCAAGTCTTTGGAAAACTGATCCCTTCAGCAACCACATGAACTCTTTATGTACCACACTTTTTGAATAATCAGTGAATAATTTCAGCAGAGTCCAGCGCAAATCCTTTGTACTACATTGATTTCTTCATAGACTAGCTCACTTCAAAGGGCCTCATATTTACTGTACTTATTTTCACCCCATGATTTCCTAAACAGGAAGCCCTCTAAAGAAACCAGTAAGGGTCAACACCTTTCTTCCTTCATCCCTTAAAACCTATCAGAAATTAGTACAGGCTGGCACATGGAACTAAGTGTTTCTCTGACAACTTAATGAACAAAGTTTATCAATATTAAGTAAATTCAGCTTTCACTCTCAACACTCAAAGTAGCCAAGTGCCTATCCTAAAAAACAGCAGTTTGTATGAACAGTTAACTTTGTTTCATGCAAACACATGAAAGCATGGAGACCACTACTGCCTTAGAAGAAAGTGATCCAAAAGGAGTATGATTAGCCACAGGAATCAGGAACCAAAAATAAGACGACAATGTGTAGATAGAAACAATAGCATCAGAACAGAAAACACAACATTTCAATTATTCAGTGTACATTTAGCAGTGGTCCAGCTCCAGGAGGTATTCCAGCCACCTGTCACCATTACTGCTTACAGTGCTCAGTCATAGAGAGTGTTTTTTTCAAAAGAACAGCATTATACGTTGTACAATTAAACAGGGGCATACAAAAAGCACAAAACAATTAGAATCTTGCTATTTCAAAGTTTTGTCTTCCTTATCTTCATTCATTTTGATTTTGAAATAGTAAGAATTTAAAAGTACAACATGCAACAATAGCTAGACCTGTGGGTTTTCTTTGATAATACCTATGCTTTTTTCCATATCTGGTATTATTCTGGTTTTCCCTGAACACTCTTGTAATTTAAGATACCCGACATATCTGGATTCAAGTCCGAATGCTTTCCACAAGCTCAAGGCAATGGGATGTACCTTAAAATCATAAAGCCAGCCTCTCTTTCCCTAGCAATCTTTTCTTCTCTCCTATACAAGGCAAAACCTTGCAAAGGTCCACTGAAAGGTTTTTACCTTTTCACAAAGCAGACATAAGAATTGAAATGTGTATTCCAAACCAGAGATATGAAGTAAAGCATTTCATTGTATTAAACCTTCCTAATAAAAATTAAGAACCACATTTGCCACGCTGAGGAATAGTAATCTCATTAAATCTATCAGCTGAACACCATTTTCACTTTTACATAGCTACAATTTCTAGCATTCGAATTTAAGATCCTTCAATATAAGTAGTACCACACAAAGCAAACTACACAAGTATTAAACAAAAGTAATCTTGCACAAAGCTAACTCCCACAGAAGAGAAATAAGTTGAAAGTTATTACCTTAAGGATTAACTGAAAACTGACAAAATTTGTGTTAAGACTCAGCAATAGTTCAGTATCACTTCATCCAGTGAAATAAATTACAGTAAAGAAACAAAACTGTACCTTTGTCAGCACAGAATTCATTTCTGCATGCTAGAACTCTTATAAGCAGGTCCCTGAAGAGGACAGGATCTGCTCTCTTAAGCCCAGGGTTGTGATCCTACTATTTGCCCTGTTCTCTCCTCTTAGGATCCCGACCTTTCACGATATTACGCTCCCTGCAGCCAAGACTGCCCTTGATCACTTCTTCCTTGTTTTCAGCACCTGTCCAAAACACTGTCTCCTTATTTCACCTCCTCAGTTGTCTGTGTCACGAAGTCATCAGTGCACTCCAGAAGCCTCCTAGATTGCTTGTGCTCAACTGTGTTGCTTCTCCAGCAGACACCTGGGTGGTTCAAGCCTCCTGTGAGGACCAGGGATTGTGAACATGAAGTTACTTACAGGTGTCTTAAGAGAGCATCTGCTACTTCTCCTGATCAGGCACCCTGTAGCAGACAGTATCACCCATGCTGATCTGCCCCCTAACCCGAAGTACTTAGCTGGCTTATCCATCCCAAGGCAAAACCCTACACATCCCCACTGCTTGCTTACATAAAGGCCAGCTCTCCCTGCTGGACACCCCAGCCTGTCCCTCTTAGAGCCCACACCTATCCAAGGCAGCACTCCAGTTGTGTGAGTACTTCGCCACATCTCTGATCCCAGTGAGACTGCAGACCTGCAGCAGCATGCAAATTTCTAACTCCTTTGTTTCCCCCGCTGCATGCACTATTGAGGCACTTCAGAGGCACCCAAGTTGTGTTGATTTCCCAGAAAAAGGTATGAGAGCTTTGCCCTTAATGTTGTCATCTCAGCACTTTCGTATTAGCATATCTATATAAGTGAAGTAGAGCCCCTTTTGCCCTGCAGGGCATGAAAAAAAATGACTGGATAGGGAAAAGATGCATAAATGGCAGTAGAGATGTGTCTACAGAACAATTCTTCCAAATAATTTACTTAGCATTATATAGTAGAGCACTCAAGTCACAGACATTTTCAATATGAGTATTGTCAGAGTAAAGATCCAGTGTTCCAATTTTCACACCCAGTCCAAAGCTGACAGCAGGACGCCTCAAGGACAAGCAGGAGACAAAAACCAAGTACAGTAACTCAGTATGTGTGCTTCAAGCGCTGACACATTTTGGACACTCGGGGAAATAGCAAGCTATCATATCAAGGGTTGAGTTACAGTGTTATGCTTATATAACTCATTCCTGCTTATGATCAGGATCAAGAACTTAAAGATCTATTTGCACACTGAACCATCTAAGGGATATTTCTGGACTTCTGCTGACAAACGGAGACACTCAGTGTCCTGTGGCTTAGCTGCACTGCTCTGATATATGTGAAGACTGAGGAAGAAAACTGACTGCTGCTGCTTTGGCCCTCAACCAGGGAAAGGTATCAGTGTCACCTACAGCAAGACTGGTCCAGACAGAAGTTAAAAGGCCAGCATAAGTATTACAGGTCCACTATGTAGAAACATCAGCAAGCAGTGGTCTTTCTTTCAGACAACAGGAAAAACTTGGCCTCACTGAACAAAAACAGCAGTTACACTTCAAGTATGGGCAAACTCATGTTTTTGTTACAAAGCTGAGAAGGTAGCCTGGATGTGGACAGAACTCTTTACCTTTGTGAAAGGATACAAGCTACTCACGGCTGTTTAGCAGATGATACAGAGGTTGTCTTAAGAGATGAAACCAAGCGTTCCTCAGTGTCTGAAGAGCTATGCAACCTGACTAAAGCCCTACACAGGGCATCAGTGATATGGGCACTGTATCCAAAAGAAGCTTTCAAAAGTTTCCTATAGACACCATAGCTGAGGACACTTTTGATTAAGTGGGGACACACGCTTCAAACATCCCAACAGTCAAAGAGTAAAATAAAGCAAGTAGCCCAGGTCTAGCTAATGTTAATTGCCTCACAATAGCTCCATTTTTCTACACATACTCAATTTTCAGGAAAAGTCAACAGCACTTCAAAGTTAGAAGGTCTTGTCAAGAGTAACAGTCTCCAAAGAAAACAGTTCAAGATTCAAACAGGATTATAACCTGTCTAATGCATCACTAACGATTTTGGTTACAAATTAGTTTGGCAGGTTACTAGATTGGGAATTACTGTAGAGCAAAGAAAAGCAGGAAGTGCTTCTTCTCCACACTGTCTTTCTGTGAGCCACCCGATTCTGACATACATGTTTATCAGTCCACTCATCCACTAAGGTGACTTGGAATATTGCTTATTTATTGCTTGGTTAGGCACAGTGTTGGTTACCAGTGGTGTTACTTAGTGATGAAATGGACTGTGGTGTGGAAGCAGTGAAAATGTAGACTGTCCAAACAAACTGGCGCATACAGCTTCCATCATCAGGAAGCTTGTGATATGCAAAATTGTGTTTCACCTGCCCAGTTCCTGTGTATGTTCCTGGCCACTTCTCAGTTTCATCATAACCAATTCATAACTCTTAAGAATCTCCTCATTGCTAACATACGCAGAAAAATCTGTCACTCTTCTTCATTCCCAGCCACCATATCTCCTCTTTTCAAAGCACAAAAAATTAATATCCAGCTATCAGAGTAGTCAGACACAGAAAATGTCTGATACATTCCAAAAGATTCTGAGATGTTGTCTGAAAACCTTGTATTTACTTGGTATGCCAGAGCAGTCCAGATGTAATTTACCAGAATACTCTTTTCGCTTCATGTTATTTTAACAAAACAGTTTCTACCCAAGTTACTTTATGCACTTTAAACACAGCTGTTTGAAATGGGACACAAGAAGCTAAACAACTGTGATGGCTATTTTGACCATAACACTTTTTTAATCCTTTAAATGAAAAGTTGTAGTGCTATTCAACCATTCCAACTAATCCTTCTTGCAGTGCTCACCAGAATTGTGTTTCAATAGCTGTCTGAACAACATAAGAGCCTCCCTACTGCTGTGCTCTGCTCTTTTGACCCTTTTAATTACAAACTATGTATCTATGTTCAGATACTATTTGTCATAAACAGCTAACTCACAAATGTTTGTCAAGTCCAAATCCTTCTGCCCCCCTCAATATACACACATTATTTTACTGAAACATGCCATTTTATTCATAAAGCAAAACAAACTGCTAGCTACAGTCTTTATGATTCGCTTTTCTCTTCAATCTTCCATGTTATCTGTAAGCTTTACTATGAAGTATTCTTTTTCTCAAGTCACCAAAAAGCTTAAAGCTCAGCTTGGTAGGACCCTTAATAAGACTGTCCTTCCCACCCTTCCACCCACAATGGTTCTGCACTGTAATTAGAGACATACAATCAGTCTACAGGATAAAAAAAACCAACCAAACTGCCCTTTCAAGAGACCTGAGGTTATAACTAGTTCAGATACAGATACATGTTTTTCTAGGCTACATACACAGTGAATAATCATACCACAAATTCTATGTAAACGCACCATAGAATTAAACTGCTTTCCTAAACTGATGTTCAGCTTACTTTTTGTTGCTACTGTAATTCTGACAAGTTGAGCCAATTTATAGATACCTAAGCATGTTTATTTTGTATTAGTTATATCTAGCACAAAATGTAATAAACATGCATTAAACCTCCTAAATACCGAATGTTCAAGTTGCCTACAGAACAAGAACTGAAATGAGTTTCATAAAGTTAGATAGTCCAAAGTATCTGAAATGTGATTAATCAGCCTATACTTGGATTCTTTCTGATTACCCTCTACTGTACCAAGTTATCTTTGTCACTTCTCACAAATACACACATAAAAGCTATCAACTGTAGAACAACATTACTTTCAGTCTACAGAGAGCCTTAAAAACTACAATTAACCCTCACTGCAGTCAAAGAGTATCACTACAAAGTCTAGTGGAAGCTAGCTAGCAGCTGCCTTATCAAAACAAGTAAAGCAATATTCAAAGTTTTACACTGTCTGAGGATGATCTAGGAATTAAGTTGTGTTTCATATAGTACAACCAGTTTCTGGCTTGTGCATTATCAAGAGATCTACTAGTAGTTAAACCTAGCTACAAGAAAGTCTTCAAAACTGAGAATGTGCCTAGCTTTAAAAGTCACGGTAAACAGTACAGTTTTGATACAGAAGGTAGGATTTAAAAGAAAAGTATTACATCTCACCTGTACCAGGTATTTTTGGCTTCCATACATTACATACTGAGGGGCAAGACTGTAGATCATGTAACTTGTATGAAGAACTATTAACAGAAGTATCATACAGAGAAACAAGAGTGCCTGAGGTCGAGTTTTTCCTCGTCTGATTTTGTAAAGCTAAAAACAGAACACATACACAAATATAAGATAATGATTTTTTTTTTTCTGACAGCATTTAAAGTGTTCTTTAATTCACGTAACACCTTTGATTCTACTGACAAAAGTGGGAGGTTGCTAAAATTATCTTCTGGCAACTTAATTCCAATGACTCAAAGCAGGTTTTCAGGTCTATTTATCTGAATTTCAAAGCACAGCTATTTAACCAAACTAATTTTATTAATGACCCAGAACATTTACAAACCAGCAGTCAGTGGCAAGGTTTAAATGGTGTTGCCTATCATGGATAACAAACTGTGCCTTGGTTTGTCAAAGAATATTGTGTCTTCCAGTCAAGGAGAGGCATCATCTATTACCACACCTCTAATCCTATCTAGAAACAGAGGAGGGAGTTATGAGCTAGTATTCCCAGGCTCTGAGAAAACTTCGCATCATATAGTGGCATCTTAGCCACTTTACACTGCAGGGAACAAAATCCCTCGCTGTTACCTTGTAGATATCACTTTACTCTGTAATCCCCAAAGGCTCAACTTGAGGTACCATATTAGGGTAAAGCAGCTGGCAGCTGAGGGGTAAATGATGGCAGACAAAAACCAACAGAAAATCTTACCACTCACTGCAAAGACTCAGGGCCTCTGTTCACAATTCTGGGGTGTCACCACATGAAAAGGTGACAGTATTAATGGGAAAATAGGTACAGAAGCAGGGAAATTTTTAACCAAGTGTCACAGGCATGAATGGCATGCTGCTGGATACAAAGCTGCTTTTCAAATACAGCAATATATTAATTTGCATTGTATTTAGAATGTCATGTCATCACTGTACTGTTTTATCTCCTATCAAGCTAAACAAACTTGTTTTCCAGCTAAAAAGCAAGTCAAGCATTATTGATTGCATGCACTTTTCAGATTTTGACCATAAGACTCACTAATATTTCCAGTATATCAGAATCATATGGCTTTAAGTTAAAAGTCAGAAACCAAAGTGCCACTGATTAAACACTTAAGTCAGCTGACTGTATTGCTTATCAAACTAAAACATCAATTTTGGTCTGATCAGTTAGCAAACAGAACACCTTTCAAAAGCAACAAAAAGTATACAATAGGCTTCTAATACTCATTAGACATACAGGACAATGCTGTTTGCAACATCCAGTATTTATGAAGCAGTACATAAAGACTATTTATTATTACATTCAGTATCACATATTTGTTAAATATTACTGAGTATTATAAACTAAACCCTTAAGTAATATTTACCCTTATCCAGAAGAACCATATACCCATATTTCGAATCCCTGCCATTGAAGTGAAGATAAAGTACATAACAATAGTTGTAATAAGAATATAATCAAGTGGAAAAACCTAAAATGAGAAGAACACAAGCAGTTAAAAAGACAAAAAAAACATTCAAACTAGAAAACAAGCTCTTCCCCCACTGAAAGCTAAATAAGTAGTTTCTACTTACAGCATCTGAGGAGGTACGAGTCCTTCCATTTAAAAGTTTTACACATTTGGCTGCTAACAGCGCTTACACAATTAGTTTCGGAAAGCAACCGAGCATTTTTCTTAATTTAAAACTTGGCCTAAAAAGGTATAATCCTTCAAAATTATGGCAAGAAATACTTAATGCCATTTGGAGAGTACATTTAAAAGAAAGTCCACAGTGGCAACAATCCTTCTAGGATTGTATAGGCATTCTATTTGTGAGTATTTCTGAGCATATTTGCATACAGCTCTTGATTTCTGGATTTATATTAATAACAGCTTGAGATAATACTGCTGCTGAACACTAGTCTTCTCAGTAAACTGCACGCTTAGGTGTTTAATGGTTTAGAAACAATAGGGAAGCAATGTATTGTGCCAACCCATTATACCCAGAATAAGCAAAGAACTCAGCTAGCGGGGAGTAAAGCACTAGCTTACATTAAGTCTTCTCTTTTTCTTTGCTTCCCCATGACTGACTGCCAAATTCATATGCGGCCTTGTTGCCTTCCAACCCTACTGACATTAACAAATGTTTGTTCTCATTTAGGGTTTGTTTCAGAGACTAATGCATTACTATAATATACATAAATGCAGAGTGTAATATACCTTTCAAGGTGCAATAAATATATTAAAAAGCAAAAAAGTGCATTTACCTCACTTAAGGGGGAGCAACTATTCATTACACAAACAACTATAAGGTAGGTACAGTATGGGAGAAAGTTGCTTTTATGCTGTGCATGGTAACTACAAGTGATGGCAGTCTTCATTGCCATTATGTTCTCATCAGATGGAAGTTAGTCTCAAGCACCACCTTCCCCCAGCAACTGGCTTCCATCCACCCAAGACTTTCATATCAGTATCTAATAGCTAAAAGATTTTTAACAAGGAAGTTGCCTTGCTTTTACAGCACATATACCTAGACAATTTTGTTTTAATTAATTGGGGAGAAGCATAGTTTGCCTTTTGACAGCTTACCAGAAAGTAGAGCAGCATCCTTACATATGTACATTACCAATTTTTTACTTACTGTTTGAAGAACAGGTAACAGCATATTCAATGGATTGGTCAGATTAGTTCCTAAAATTATAAATCCCAAGTCGAAGCCAGCCGAATGCAGAGCTTTATCCAAACTGCAGTAATTAAGAAAAAATGGGTAACTACTATGGTTCTTCCAAAGCTTTGTCTTCAGTTTAACTTAAAAGAGCAGCTCAAAAAAAGCTGAACTAAACCTAAAGACTAACAGATTTTTCACATATAGACACACGCTTTGTTTTACCACACTCATTGTACTTGTCCTGTGAAAAAGCATATTGATTTCTGCATCTCCGTGGCATTTTAGCTTTTCACTAGTTGGGCAAATAAGCCCTATGAACTAAATCTGAAAAATTGAACTGCCAATATTTAAGACCTCTAGTTAGTGTCAATCTTCATTGAAATCCACTAGATTTGCAGCTAGCTATATTGCTTTCAATGCCACGAAACAATTACAATGTAATGCACACCATAATGGATTATACATGTCATTTACTGCAAGAACTTAAGCACCTGTTACCCAGCCCAAGTACCTACAAGCATTAAGATTCATTCAAGCAATCAGAATACTTCTGTAGTCTGAACTAAACTTCCCTAACATATATGCTTAATTCCTCTACTGAATCAGAACTGTTTTCAGCAGCACACAATCAAGCTGAACCATGTTCTTTTCTCAATCTGTTTTAGCACATTTTGCTCAGTTTCAATATATACTATTTTAGTGAGAAATGCAACTCTAGTTACAGAAATGTAGCACAGAAGTGGGCTGACTCTTGAAGCAAACTAGGCCTGATTTTGATGTTAGAGCAGAAACTAAGTAGTTTAAGTGGTTAAGAATAAAGCTGAAATGTACTTACTTTGACAAGAACAAAGAGACAGTGAATAGCAGTGCCACAATGACGAAGAACACTCCCCACACAATCTAGAAATAAAGATTTATTACAATTACATTGAAAGTGCTTGCAGTTGACAAAAGTGAAGACTTGTCTAAGTCTCAATAAAGGAGTAATGATTTCAGATGACCTCAGAGCTCAAAACACACTTAAACCAGTAAGTTTTCGGTAAATACTTGAGAAGTGCTAACAAAAAGTTTACTCTGTTAAACAGGGTTTATGTCAAGCATTTAAAAAGTTGATCTAAGATGAGAACCATCTCTTTGTCTGGTGGATATACTAAGCTCAGAAATCAAGTGTTAAAGTACATCACACACTACACTGTAATACAGAAGTCTACCTGCAAGTCAAGAGTGTCATTAAGAACACAACTAAGATCTTATATTAAATAAACAAAGCATTTAGTAGAAAACACAACCTGTATTTGCTATATTATCTAGAAAACCTGAACTATATACCTGCATTTGGGTTGAATTAAGGGAAAATCAGAGTTTGTTTTCCTTAGCTTGGCCACACCTGCACGCTCACCTTCCAACAAGAGGTAACCTGGACACAGCTTATAAGGAACATCTCACCTTTCCCGAGTGAGAGCTCCCTTCTGTGGCACTAATCAAACACTCAGTGACAAAATCTTTGAGGGAGTGATGTAACACTCAGATAACCAAGTTCAAATACCACGTCTACTTTTTTCTTGTTTCTGCCTGCAAGTCCTCTCAGTTACTCATCAGTATCGATTATTCAAAGCAACTTTCAAGGTTCAAGTTATAGAAATCAACTGCACACAGTATTTTGACTCAAAGGTTAAAGTCAACTAGAAATGTAACTTTGAAGTGATGTGAAGACTTGAGAATCGGATAGGAAAAAAATAAGATGCTTATAAATACTAAGGTAGTAGGAAATATACTTGAGTTCTAAGAAAACCCAGGTAAGTGCTACTTAAATACTATTATTCTAAAACACTATCTATCCATGAGTGATTAACATAAGATTACTGCAACCACATCACAACCACCAGATAAAGGCCTCTCTTCTGGAGACGGTTCTAGAAGAGCTTCCATTCCCCTTTAACTGCACTAGGCATGTCATTTGCCCCACAACTGTCCTTTGGAGTGCATAACCTAATTCAAGAATTTGAAACCAAAAAAGTGTAACTGCTGTGGTTATTTAGGCAGCAAGTCATAAGCTTAGATAAGTACAAGTAAAAATTTTTTGAGGACCAGGATAACTCAATCAGATACTGCTATTTTTTTCAAAATCAGACACAGCAGGCTTTTTGCAAGTTTTTGTACACTAATAGCGAACTGCCTGATGTACAAAATAAGAACAGAATTTCTTGGCTAAACCAAGGGGGCATATGAAACACTAAGTTTACCAGGAGTAAATGATGATTTTGTAGACCAACCATATCAGCAGTTAGGCTGAGTTTGTGCATTCAGACTTTTCAGACATTAAGGGCTAGATTAAAATAAGCCAACAGCTTAAAAAGCTAGACAGTTTAGTCCCTTAAAGAGAAAGTGTGTGAAGTTATTGTAAACAGGAAGAATTCAGGCAACTTAGCACTAAGTCTAGAGAACTGAAAGTAATATTCCAATATCTGTACATTCTGTTCTCCCCATTTCCTTCTCATTTTTATCTTTAGAGGAAGAAGCCACCTTCTTTCCAAGGTGGCTTCATTTGTTTCAGTTCTATGAATGGTCTGAATCCAGTAGTTTCAGAGAAATAAGGTCGTTCCTTAAGATCTTAATTAAAACACAGAGCAGTGTTTTTATTATGCCTTCCAAATACAGCACAAGCCAGGGAATTTGTTCTCCAAGCTGTCCTCAACAAGAACACATCCTATTGTTTCTCCTGGGCTACAAGCTAGTTCAGGAAATCATTCTCCACTTCTTTGGCAGGCTTGCTCCCTCACAATCTTTTCTTTGGGTGTGTTAGGGCATAGCGCACAAAAGCGAGCCCAGATAGCAAACCCATTCAGTTACGATTCCAACAAGTTTGCTGTATTTTCCTACAAACCTTAGTCACAGAATATGCTCGATAAGCATACTGAGCTTCCAAAAACAATAATGTTTTCAGATTGCTAGATGTGACAACCTAGACAGACTTATTTCCAAATTCTATATGCAGGAACACAATGCATGGTCTTCCACATGAATGAGGGAGCTTCACAGTTTAAATTATTTTATTAACCTTAAAAGTTGGCACATAATCATCTTGAAAAGGTTAAGAACTTTATTACAGCTGCTTATTAAAGCTATTCAGAGTTACAATGCTATTATTATTGTTCATTAAATTCTGAAGATCAGCTTCCATCTGCAAACTCAAACACAATATTAGAACATCGCTTATAAAACAAGTAAAATTATATAGGCCTTATTAAGTATAGATTTAGAGACTAATATGCAGGTAAGTATTAACTTGTGCATTTCCACATATTTAAGCACACTAAGATTTTACCTCTCCACAGCAAACTCCCACTAGGTATTAGCTGTAGAGGAAACAGATGTTTTAAAAACAATTAAGACCAAAAGTCTGAAGCTTGCATTACTTCCTTAACTTTTGCCAACTATGGCCAGTAGATGGTTACCCATACCTCCTCTGGAATATGTCTGAAGTAATGCATAACACTTGAAGTAGATATGTGGTTGAAAAAGCACACTTTTTCCCATTTTAACCTCAAATCCAGCCCCATTCAATACAAGATTGAAGATACTAATATTAAAGACCTTCATTCTACCTTAAGAGTTCATTCCGTATTTCCACAGTGCTATAAAGACCACTGAACCATAAACGATCTGCAATTAACATCAACCTACATTTGCTCAATTTCAGAGCATCAGTTGACTTAGGCCTTCCACAGAAGGGATCCTTGTGTACCTAGATTTTCCTCATACCTCCTCTGATTACAGACCAATTGACACCTTATTTCTAGCCTATTAACCAGCACTTGGCCAATGATTAAGACAATACCAACACTCAGACTAGTAGTTGAGCTTGCAGCTTACATAGTCAAGCTGAAGCTTACCATGTCATATCAACCTTACTTTAATTAAAAGCATGTCTCCAGTTGCTTATCATTCAGTATCTGGGTAAAGGAAAGCATAAATACTTCCTTTCCTTTACGCCCACAAAAAGCCTAAGATAGGCTAGAAAAACATTGCAGCAGGAGCTATACGCTCACTGCTGCCTTCTACTTGTCACCTATAGCAAAGGACATATGTCATCCACAGTCTTCTTGTGACACTACTGTACTGCTGTTTACTAGCTTTAAACCAGCTGGAGTATCTTCAAAGATTAGATAGACTAAATACACTTAGCCATGAAAATTTACAAAATTTTTCTTTGTGTCACATCATAAATGAAAAGGAATCCAAGCCCCTCAGAACAACTACATGTTCAACTTCAGAGCAAAGGACAGCACTTCATCAAAACATCTTGTTCTCACAGCATGACTATTTATCAACTGATGCTGAAAAGCTTTCACTACTAGAACAGGCAAAAACAAAAAGCTTGGGTTTCAGTCAAGCACCACACAGAGGAATTTAGTAAGGTTATTATGAAATAAAGATAGCAACCCTTGATCTATATTGAGAAGTCTAACCTTCAACGCAAGATGATGATCTTCCCTATTCCCTAGTCTTTCTGAAAGAATGCAACCATAACTCAAACTATGTTACCTCCTCCACTACAATCAGTTTGAACTGCTCCATTTCCAGGCCACTTCCTCATATCTCTCAGCTACTAAACAGACCCCTTACCCACCTATACTCCATCATTTGCTACAGAACATGTTTATGAGCTACTGTCTTGCACTTACATCACTTTGATCACCTCTAAGAGTCTGTTTGGGTCTTCTAATCTACAATCTGCTGTACAAGCTAGTATGTATACAAGTAACTTCTAAAAAACAGTGAACCATGTCTTCAAGACTGCAGATATTACAAAAGCAATTAATTGAAATAACACCTAATACAACTTGTGCTGCTGCCTGAACTGAGTTCCTTTAGCATCTTAATAGAAAGCCTCTACACGGGCAAGTAAGGAAGCACCTAACACAGAAGACAGTAAGAACTGCTTTAAAGTTTTGTTTTACATTCAAACATCAGGGATTAAAAGACATGGCTAAGCAAAAACCAAGACAAAAATGTCAATATAGACATTTCTCAATACTAAAAATGGAAGCATGCTACTTCTAGGTCATAGGGGACCTGCATTTCAGTTTAATACGACAGGCCAAATAATTTGGAAATATTCAACTGATTAGTGTATTTTTCTACGGCTAATGCACATAATCAAGTCACAAGCTGATAAGTCTTTTCTGACATTATTCATGTTCTGCTTACATTTTTTTTCCCTGGTACCTCCCTTCATCTTCCTAAATGTTCCTGTGCCCCCTGCATCATCCTTGTTTAAGTTTAGAGAGCTCTTTGCCTCCTATCCCTGCTCCCAGATCTCAGTCAAGTTAAGTTGCTTAATCTATGGATAATTCCAAAGCGTTATTAAGATAATCATGGAATTTAAGACAATTTATTCTGAGCAGGAATGACCACACGATCCACAAACTTAGGTGGTACTTTAAAAAGCCTGAAAATTAACTTCCAAAAACTGTTAATGTTTGCCCCTTCAAAAAGCTTAAAAAAAAAAAATACTCACCTGCCCAAATTTTTTACTACAGTGGTACTCATGCACCAACAGAAAAAGAAACTGTGAATCTACTTGGGACAGCCATTCTGTGATTGAACCAACACAAACACCACAAAAATTTAATGCAGCACTCATCTTCTCAGCACCAGTATCTATTAAGAGTGAAGAAAATTGGTGGCAGTTGTCCTGACCAAAAAGAAAAGCTGGATCCCCAATGAGAACCCTTTCTTGTTTTATTTGGTTACTTGGCAAGGTTTTGGCAGCAGGAAGGCTGCAGGGGTGTCCTCCGCGAGAAGAATCCAGAGGCTGCCCTGTGCTGGACACAGCCTTTTCCAGCTGGCTCCAGCTAACCCACTGCTGGCCAAAGCTGAGCCCAGCAGCCAAGCTAGTGACCCCTCTCAGAAAACATTCCTAAGGGTAGAGTACCAGGACAGTAGAGCGGAGCAAGGGGAACAAGTGATAAACAGCCCTGTAGACACCAAGCTCAGAGACAGAGCAGGTGCTGCTCCAGGCAATGGAACAGACATCCCCCCCAGCCTGTTAAGAGGAACATGCTGGAGCAGACAGCCACACTCAGTCCATGGAGGACCCCACACCAGAACAAGTGGATGTTTTCTGAAGGAAACTACAGCCTATAGAGATCCCACATGCTGAAGCAAGTTCTTCTGACAGGAACTATAGGCCATGGAGTAGATCCATCCTGGAACATGGACAAAGTGTGAGGACGACGCAGCAGCAGAGAAGAGGTGTTACGGACTCATGGCAACTTATTATTCCCCATCCCCACTACGTCACTCCAGAGTCAGGACCAAACGAGTGAAGCTGAGCCTGGGAAAGAATGGGTGGGTGCAGGAAGGTGTTTCAAGTGGATTTTGGTTTTTTACTACTTAAACCAGTTTTAATTGGCAATTCTTCTCAACTCTGTTTTGCTCATGACAGTAACTGGTAAATGATTGCTTGTCTACCTTGAGCCATGCATTTTTCCAACTTATTTCCTCCCCCATCCTGTTGATGGGGAGTGAGACAGCAGCTGGCTGGGCATGTGGCAGCCAGTCAAGTCAATCCATCGCACTATTGCATGACATGGCCCACTTTCCAGGAAGTTTCAGGTAACTTGACAAATATGGGTTAAAAATGATTGTTAGACAAAGCAAAACACTTGATACTAAGCAATCCCTATGTATACTTAGAACATGAAATATTCACACCTCTTGCTTGTCATGCTGCCAACCTCCCTGATGCAGAAGATGCAGCTGTGCATGCAGGAAGAAAGCCTGCCAGTTCAGCCATGCCATCTCTGAGGCAACTAGACTCCTGACAGCACCTACAGTCCAAGCAAACGCATACAGTTTCCTCTCTTCCAGCTCTCTAGCTAAGGGTGCACGAGGCAGGGAGAAATCAAAAGCCCATTAAAAAAGGCAGACCACCACCCTAGTGCTCCATCCTCATGACAGCATTAACGATACCTATGCTTCTCTGCAGGCCTTCAGCAGCAGGTGGAGACACTGACACATCTATACAAAGTCCTCATTATCCTTAATATTAGATAGGAGAACAGTTCCTCTCTCCCTTGCTAGAGTTCAAGCGTACCACTATTTACGCAGAGAACAGTGTTCTCTTTGGAGTAGACTCCACATACTTGGACTGATGTCAATGCCTTCACATCCCTGCTTAAGCTAAGCCACATGAGCATGCTCTGTTCACACAGAATCTTCAAAATGGAGCACTTCATTTTCTTAAATTACTCACCTTGCGCATCTCAGGTTGGTTCACAATTTTTTTTAAAGTACCCCATGAAAATTGATGCAATACTCCCAACTTAATCTTGTTCATGTATTGAGCAAACATAACCTTGTTATATTCCTATTATAGAAGCCCCTGTTACATCCCTAGAATATACCATATTTCTCTTGCTGCTGAGGGTACTGGACAGAAGTGGGAGAAACCATAACAAAGGAAGGAGAAACAGCAGATTTACTATCTAGAGGAAAGGTTACATTTTGTAGAAAGACATTAAACTAGTTTGACATTACTTTAAAACCCCGTGCTGACCATTACATATTTCCTTGCGATCTTCCAGATGTGTTGCTTTTGACTAAACTGAAAAGTTAACAGCTTCATCTCTGACTGAGAACAACTGCTTTACTCCAAGCTAAACCAAAATTTACTTTACCCCATGTCAAAGAGATTATTCTTCAGAGAAAAAAGTTTTGGCTTTGTTTAACAACAAAACAAATGCTAACAGATATTTAGCAGTAATAAATTAATTTAAGCAGGAATTTATGCAAAGGCAGTACGATTATAGAAGTCTGAACATAGACACTAAGCTAACACTGTAAAAGACCTCCAAGACTAAGTGCTATCCCTAGACACACTATTCTGTTCTGTCAGTCCCAGTAAGAGTCTGCAACTCCCATAAACATGACCATCCAAAATACAAAGCAGAAATAGTGTTCTTGTTATCTAGTACTTGCCTCACAACAAATGGAATTTCTCTTGAAGACTGAGAAGCAGCCACATTCTTGAACAATAACATACAAATTGCACTAAAGATAGCAGTGTTGTAAAGCAATAAACAAAGCTCCAAACTGTTTTCTGCACTTCTACGTTGACCAGAAATATTATATACAGATATCAAAAGATTGCCTTTTTTCATGAAAGGCACTAATTGAACAATTGACAAGTTACATATGTACAAAGACAACTCAAATGTTATTAAAGTAACAATAAAACAGTCCTGCAAGAGTTAAAATGTTATTGAGTGACAGACATTATGGCCTTCATAGGACAGCTCAAGGAAAAGTCAAAATAAACAAGTTGTGTAACATGCTTCATAGCACAACCCTATTCCAAGTGAAAATCTGTCAGGAGAAGTTATCCACCTGCAACTCCCCTTTAGTTTGTAATTCTTAAGTCAACAATTCACAGTTACTGTCAGTTACCAAGACAATAAAGAGCATTCAAACCATAAGAACAAAGAGACACTGGAACAACATCCTGACAGTAAATGATCATCTGTAACTAACTAATGATATTGTACACTCCCCTACGAGAACACAATGAACTGTTAAAATCCTACAGACACTAGACATGGCCAATGCATTTCTCAAAATTAACCTTAATGGGAAAAGTTGCAAGAAACTACACAAGCGTTTTTGAATCAACGGCAGCATCCAAATCTCTAAAGTGAACAGTTGTGGATATTTGTCCTTTAAATTAAAGGGCTAAATCTAGATTTCTAATATATTAGAGATAATTCCACTAAGCATTTCACACTCAAATCTTTTGTTCAACTGTAATTTCAGCCCATTTCCACTGGTACTCAGCATTAACAGTAGCAATGACATTAGAGGAAATTGCTTACAGCCCCTCCTCAGCTTTTCAAAGTGCAGCCTACAGTTTGAAGTAATGCAAAAATTTCTTCCTACCTCTAGTTGGCATGAAATACTTCATATGGCAATACCGTTCCATAGAAGTACTGGTTTTAAAAACCAGGTATCTACTAAAATCAAAGTCCTAAGATCAAAGGGAGACCAAGATCAAAGCTTTGCCCCAGTAACTGTCTCTTCTGCACTGGTGAAGAATCAAGACTTAAATTCTTTACAGCTAGCTTACTACTGATGAAGTAATTACTTGGCAATATGCTCATTCCAAATGCCTATATTCTCAAAGTACCTTTCACTTCCACTGGCTACATATAATTTAGATTAACTTTAGCTACAGCATTCCTTCTTCTCTTCTTCCCATTTTCACATACCTGAGAAGAGATCAGATATTTAGATTTTCTATGGCAGTGGCACCATATTAGATCAGCTAGGATTTGTTTCTTTTCAATCTTAATCATATACAGTGACTGGTGTCACTGACAACTTTGGGTTTTGACAACGGGATGGCATATACAGCACCAGGCTTGCTGTATCAGGCTTGCCTGTGACAAGCTGTGGGATGATACACAATGCTTGGAGGGACAGGGTGCTAGTACAGGCCCTCAACCTGTCACCCACAGGTGTGCTGGGGACCCTGCAGCACAGTCACAGTCTTGCAGAGATGAGCTAGGAGCTCCTGAGGTAGTAGAAGCTAACAAGGAACCTTCCATGAAACACTCAGAGGAACACTCCTTGTTTTCCTTGAAGATGGTGATATAGGCAACAGCCCAGATGAAGTGCCTCTACACAAATGCACACAGCACAGGGAAACAAACAGGAGCTGAAAGCTACTGTGCTGCTAGAAAGCTACAACCTCGTTGCCCTTACTGTCTCTTGGTGGGACAAAACCCATGACTAGAGTGCAGCTATCAATGGCTACAGGCTGTTCAGAAGGGACAGGTAGGGAAAAAGGGGTGGAGATGCTACCCTCTACATCAAGAAATCAATACAGTGTGAAGAGCTGTCCCTGAAGAAAAGTCATGAGCAGGTCAAAAGCCTAGGTAAGAATCTGAGACAGAGGCAGCAAAGGGGATCTGGTCGTGAGTGTCTACTACAGGCCACCTCATCAAGGGGAACCTACTGATGAAGCCTTCTTCCTCCAGCTCCAGGAGGCTTCACGCTCACAGTCTGTCATCCCTCTGGGGGACTTCAACCACCCTGACATCTCCTAGAAGAGTAGCACAGTGAGATGTAGGCAATCCAGAACACTCCTACAATGCACTACAGATAATTTCTTAAGCCAGGTAATTGATAACCCTGCCCAAGGGGATGCAATACTGGACCTGATGCTCACCAATGCAAGTGAGCTCATCGGTGGCATCAAGACTGGCAGTGATCATGTATTGGTGGAGTTGACAGCCCTGA
>Ga0181612_164237_pt1 | contig 27612 bp, 12 predicted proteins | sample HoacroProtozoa21_FD_119630 | JGI IMG/M metagenome (GOLD analysis project Ga0181612, IMG submission 119630) | Hoatzin crop microbial communities from Cojedes, Venezuel. Combined Assembly of Gp0051906, Gp0051904, Gp0051908
GATGTGTTTTTAGTGGGACAAATCTTGAGGATGGACATTTAGCAGAGCTTTCAGCCTTTGCATTTTTTTAGTTTCCTTTCTGAAAATAAGGCCCTAAGTCAAAAAATATGTATACCCTTAGTGATGATAACACTTAATAGTGCTGCAGACTGACGCCTGCGAATGGATCATTCTGCAGGACTCCTCCGTGTTGCATGATGTTATAATTCAATGTGTAATAATCCTCAGTAAATCCGTGTCTTTTTTTTTTAATATGGCATGTATTTGGAGGTATGGTAATTTTCCATTGTTTGACTTGAGACTATTTTGTACCTCACTGGAATGACCTATGGGAGCCAAGACATAATATTCTTGATGGGACGGAGAACTACATTTGTATACATGTGTGTTAAATTTTCCATTGTAGTTGAATTTTTATTTTTAGTATTTTTAAAGTTTTGGACAAAATGGTTACACAGTTTCTGAAATGAGATGAGGAGAAAAAATGTTTTACACTTAAAATAATTCCAGCAACTTTTAGTATTGACTTGATCTACTGAGTTCCATAGTTGGGAGCACAGTCTTGAAATTTAGGAGCAGGTGGCCTTTTTGTCAGGGGTATGTCTTTCATTATTCATTTGGCAAATTCTAAACTTTTTAAGTCTGCTTGCATGGGCTGAATAGACACAAAAGGGGCGTATTGAAAAAGGCTAATCTTCTCTGTAGTTAATGGCAGACAAGTTCTTCCAGGGCTGATTCAAATGATCAAAGTTAGGTTCCTGCTGAGTTGCTCTCTTCTTTCATTACTTCTGGAGGAAGTCAGGGGAGAGAAACCTCAGTTGACTGAAGTTAGCTCTGGCGAATACTCTTTTTAAAGTTTCCTGGATTCTCTGAAGTTCTGTGTGAGCATTTTGCTGCACCTTTTAGTTCTGCTGGTGCTGACCAGTCTGTGCACATATCAACCCCCCTGAGATACTTAACACGCTTTAGCCTGGAGGTACAGCATTAAAGTTGGATTCATTTTACTGCAGTTGCTGCTCCTGGCTGAAGAACTAGCACTGAAACTGAAATCATAGCCCCTATCTTGCTGTGCTCTTGGTGAACCCTGTGCTGGCCCTGAGGCACTGCTGGGGAAGAAGCTGTCAGACAGGAGTGTGCAAAGCCAGAGGGAAGGAGCAGGGCTGAAGCATTTCAGTGGCAGTGGAACAGCAGCAGTGGGAGGAAAGAGAAATAGTAATCCTGATAGGTCGTATCTTTTTGTGACACGGAGGAAGACAGGGATTGGAGGAAAACCAAAAGAAAGGCCCAGCAAGCCTTAAAACAAACAAACAAAACCCCCTTGGTTGTTTGTCATGTCACTAAACCACTTGGTTTTACATGTTTTCTTTTACTTTTTCCCTATATTGTTGCCCAGTGCTTTTTAATTTCAGATTTTGATAGTGAACCCATTTATACTCAAATGTATGAGAGAATGATGCTTTTGTGTGTCGAATGTGTTTTGACTTGATTTATCTAGAACTTGACAAGGAAGTCATCCTTGATGATTAAAAAGGCATTAATGAGATGGGTGCTTGTCAAGACTGGGTTATGGCTATCTCCGTGTTAGTTAAATGGCAGTAGAATGACGGCTGGAAACAAATGTGAAGCACACATTGTTGCAATGAATTATTGATTGCTCTCGATAGAGGAGAGAAGAAATTAGAATGACTGGACAATGAAAGATAAACACTCCTTGATATTTTAATCAGGTGTATTATGAAGTAGTCGATTGAAGATAAAAACCTGCACATGATGTGAAGTAATTTCTCTTTAAAGAAGACTAAATCAATTTAAACAGGAAAAAACAAATGTGTGGGTTTTTCTTTTGACTAAGCCATAATGTGCTATGGCTTGTGCAATATGCAAATAGTTAGATTTCTTCAACATGTACATGGGAATTCTTAATTACCATTAGATAAGCTGATAATAATTCAGGTAGATACTAAGCATATGGTTGACATTACATCTATAAAAATTCTCAGAGCCTAAAAATTTAAGCGTGCACTAATGCTGATTTAATTTCTTAGCTATTTAATTGTCTATTTTTATTTGACAAACTGCAATAGATGGCATCTTGGGGAACCAGACCAAAATCTGATGTGTAAATACTTCTTATCTTTACAAAATGCTTTACAGACACTGCTTTGCTGTGAAAGTCTCTTCAGAGATTTTTATCTTGTAATGTCAAAACAATTAATGGGAAAATAAACATATCAGGATGCTTCATCTTACTTGTCTTCAGTTTGTTAATGAGCTCATCTTGCTGTATCTGGAAGTTTTAATATGAATATGTGAGGAAAGTTGTACTGCAGTGCTGCTGCTGCTTTATGGGGCCGTAAGGTTTCAAGAAAATTGTAACTATGGATGAATATTCCTTCATCCCTCCTCATCTAATCTCAGAAGTATACGATGTGAAATACAGTAAATATTTCCTGCTCACCATAAATCTGTGTGTCTTCCAGCAAGAGATAAGAAAAACAATGTATTAGGGTTTGGCATTTGCAGAATTTTGCCTGAACATGTGGAGATATTTTTAGCGTATATTGGTCTCTGAAATTTGCAGAAAATATTATTTCTTTTCAACCCTTTTTTTGCTATTCCTTGTGTCACGCAATTGAAGAAAGATGCAAGAAAACAGTTTTAATCACTTTTAATGCTGCAGTACAAATATTACTGTTTCTGTGTTCATCAACTAAGTAGTCTTTATCCACTTTCTTGCTTATTACTGTACGAGTGTACTTTCCTATTTGAAACCTCATAAATAATGGTAGTTTTAATTCCAAGACATGATGAATGAGTGTGTCTGGGCTTTTAACACTTGATGTGAGGATTCTAAAAAGCCTTTATTTTCACATCTCATTGTCAAATATTATTTTAGTAATAAACTGCAACAGAGTAGTAGCTAGGGAGATCCAGCACTGACATTAATATTTCCAGTCTTGTGGAAAACAAAGTGGTCCTCCATTCCGAGTCAGCCACGTACTTTTGTTGGCACTTTGGTTTTGGGTTGCAGCACAGGGATTACAGGATTACACTGTCCGCTAGGTTTGTCAGTGGTTCCTGCCTGGCTGCAAGGCAAGTATGTAGCAAGGCATACCTAAATTTTAGCTCTTTTTTAACCTTTTTGCTTCTTCCTGGTAATAACTTGGAAAACTGCTCCCTGCCTCCTCATTTCTTTCTAGCTGTGTGTGTTGTTTCATGATGGCAGGTAATTTCTCTTGTAAATAACTAAGCATAGATGTCTTGTAACACACTTACGAATGTGAGCATGCCGAAATACCCTAATTAGTTTACTAGGAAGTGTGATCATCATGTGTACAAACATTATCAGGCGCATGATCACTTGTTGTGACTTTAACTTCCCCCATTTGGCAAGAACAGGAGATAATCTGCCTCCTTGTAAGCAGCGTGAAGGGAACTAACTGTTGCCTGCACCCTGGCCAGGCAGCAATGCTGGCAGCAGGATCCACTTTGCTTCTCCTGCGATAGGATTACACCAGGAAGATTTCCAAGTAAAAACAGCGATCACTGTGGAAGGGAAGAGGGGGGGTGGGGGAGTAGTGGTGTGGGGGTGGGGAGACTAATGACCATTTCACCAAGAGTTGAGTTTGGTTGGCTGACTTCTTGAGCCATATTAGCACTCAAGCTAATGGAAGCCGCTTAAATACCTTCTTATGCTATGAAGTAACTCTTACCAGAACAGCAGAGCACAGATGTTTTCCTGGCTGGCTGGGTAGTGCCTGGATGTGAACAGCTACATTTTCAATGTCACATGTAGAGTTAAATCCATTCAGGTTTGCAATGCATACTAGCTTTCTCATTATAAATGGTAACTTTCAGAGTGTGTGACTTTTTGCACATTGTTTCTGTGACTGTAAGGTTTCTGCATTTAGAGAGTGATAAATACCTTTTTTCCAGTTTTATGATGGTTGGGTGTTTTGCATTTGTGAGGTTTCATAAAGTAATGAGAGTATTGCGGGATTAACATTCTCCTCTCACTGAACTCAGTAGGAAAAACTCACTAACGTGGCTGGGAAAAGTATCAGGCCAATAATGGGTAGGAAAAACTGAACCATGCTCTGACACCAAGCTGGTTCTACTTGTGCCCAAGCCCACGGCATTTTCTCACACGACGACTGCTGGAAAGTGGCATGAGTCAGCCCCACACTGGAAGCCCTGGGCTGACTGGAACTGCTCCAGACAGACCTAAATATCACCAGATATGGAGGAGTCTGTTGCATGTTCCCATGGTTTCCTGCCCCTAAGAAGCAATTCGTGGGTAGTTGTAGGCAGGTGTAAAAGTGTGGTTGTCTTTAGGTTAGGTTGCAATGACTGTTTTACCTGGTCTGCCACAAAACTGCAATTCAGAGAGAATGGTGTGTCATAGCCAAACGTGTTATACCTCAGTGTGATTTACGTCCTTGCTGAGAATTTAGTGAAGGTAGCAAGTTGTAAGGCTTTATGTCAACATTTTGCAGCTGAATCAACACAAAACATTACTCACAAGAACTGTTCTTAACACAAATCCAAACATACAGTGAAAATTAAGTTCCCTATAGAAACTCTCAAAATATGAACTATGATTCCGCTATTTTAAGTTGTTAGATCCTATTTAGTTGAAGAATATTACACGTATGTAAGTAAATATTGAGCGGAGAGAGCTGTGAGGAAACAGGTTCTCTCTCCATCTGATATGTTTATAAGAAAAATTACGCTAAATTAGAGATTTATGTTATCATTTATTGATGGTATTTTTATGCTTCCATAACATTGTAAATTTGAAAATATCAATGCCTCGGGAAGCTAACTCATTTCTCTGTAGGTGCTAAAATTTCCATAAATGTGTGGTGTGAAATCTAATAGATTTGTTTTTACTCAATTGAGATGTAACTGAGGCTCCATTAACTTGTTATAATCCCTCTGCTAAAGTGGGTTCTGCGTATTTTCTTACTGTTAAGTTTCACTATGCACTGTATGCATTGCAAATATGTAACTCTGCAATTCACTGGCAATAGTTGTGGAGAGGTTGTTATGGTCTCTCTTGCGGAAGTAATACATCTTTAGAAAACAGAATTAGGTCATTGGCACACACATTTAACAGTGATTTGACTCAAACAGAAGAACTGGAACTGTTTCTTTGCCCCCTGAGGAAAAGAGCAGTTCTCTATGTAGTAAAATCCTTCTGACTTTTCATCGAAGGCTACATGTTATGATTAGTGTCCTTCCTTAAGAGGACAAGTAGACCTTGTTGTACCAGAGGATACTTCTCCCCTTGCCACTAGACACACTGTTTGGCCAGGATAACTGCTATGGCTGGCCATGTTCAATGAGCTGAGCTCAAGTTCTGAAGTTGAAGCTTGTGACTATTCACTTTGGAACACTTTTAGAGTTAAAAATTCCAGAATGAAACTCAAGACATGCAGTACACTTCCTTTGCAGTGATCAGAAACTCCCAGACTTAACTATCCTGGAATTTGTAGTTCCAGAGGATCTTTCAACAAGGCTGTCAAGGTATTCTGCAAATGTTAATGAAACATTACACTTTGGACAGTGGTTTTCTTTTTCTCCTGGTAACTGAAGCACCAGCAAGCTCTGGGGTATTGCTATGGCTGTACACTAAATCACTAATATAAAGAGATAAGAAATTCAGAAGTCTGGACTGCCATATGTCACTACGGAACTACTATTTCCTCCAGTACATCTAATTAAATAACATCTCAAGGTTAGTTGTATACCCAAAACTGGTAAGCAGTTTTACCAGTTTGTGTAAGAACAACTGACAGAAGTCTTAGTTTTTAAAGGACCTCAGTGGCATGAAATTAGTTAAGACAGTCAGGTGTGTTGCTGATGCAGGGCGTTGACTGGCTGAGTGGCACCTGTCCGAACGAGTTCCTCAGCGAAGGCTTGAGTTGCTCGGTCTGTGTGTGTGGTTGTGCCTCTGCTCGGCGGGAAGCACTGCATCAGCATAGCTGTGGAAAGCCACGCACATAGATCTCCGTGTCCTTCCTCCTCCCCGCCCCTTTAGTGTGAAATGGCCGTTCAGAATATTATATTTAAACCTCTTTTCTTTTGTCTACATGAGACCCTGTTAAGGCTGGTTCTCACTCGGAGACAGTTTTACACCACTTCCACATTTTAAAGATGCCTTCGCAGGTTACACACGCACGCACGCACACACGCACACACACACACACACACCACACACCCCCCTCCCCAGTAGGGTGTGCCTCACCGTTGAGCTGGAAATAAACTGTCTGTGAGTTGCAATGCAAAAAGTGAGCAGATAAACTTTGCTGGACCTGTATGGTTTTCTGCATGCTCAGTTTGTTACTTCAGTCCCTAAATCTTGGTGCAGGAATTTTGTAGCCATGACAGTTTTCCAAGAGCTGTGGCTATGAAACAGTTAGGTGCAGTTATTCTGCCCTGCTCCACAGTGTCAGAGAATGGACAGGAGAATTTGTGTCCAAGTGTTAGAATCTCTTCATAGACATGCTGGTCAAAACAGAATAGCTTCACTAAATCCAGCATATATATTCTGTACTGGCATTCAGTGCATACAGCACAATTGTCACTTTACTGCTTGAATATTTTTTCATGCTCAATACCATGTCCCTGACAGAGCAAAAATGTCCTGGTATGAAAAAACCAAACACATTGGACTGTGGTAGTAGATTGCATAAGAATCTCAGCACATTTTAAAAATAAATATATGAAGTAATTCTACATGCAGAAACCGTCATGTGGTTTAATCATAGTTTAATGCAACCAAGTTCAGCCTGAGTCCAAGAGATAGTTATCCTGTTAAAATCCAGCGTGATTACAGAGCTATTTTCAGGAAAGAGGGGAAAAAGGGCTTGTCAGCTTTTGGCAGTGCTGAGGTGTTGGACTTTGATCAGAAACTTCGATTCCTGTGGCTTCTGTTACACAGGAAAGGAACTAGTCTTGGCACATCTTCTAACAGGTTGCGAAAGATCTGTTGCTCATGCCCATTGGAAGAACTTTCTTGACTATCAGACATCTTGGTTTCATTAAGTAGTTTCAGAGAAGTCATGAATTAGAACTTGAGCATTCACAAAAATGGTTTTAATAATGAGTTTCCAGGCACCATATTTAGGAAGCATGGGAGACTAGCACTTCCCCGCCTGCCAGATATCTGGAAGGAGAAGTTTATTGAAGGTTATGAGACGCTGCAGTTAATTGGAGGTTAAATCTCATTGACTCTTAAAGTCAATGTAGTGCTCTAAGTGGTCGGGTTTTTCTGTGTTTACCCCTCAAAATCTGCTGGAGGACTTGAAAAAGGAACACGTACAGTTCCAGGCAGTGTCAGTAAAAGGAGAGTATAGAGTGAAAAGATACTGAGTGAATCTGCCTTACTTCTATTTCTTTGGTAAAGCTGAACACTGCAAGCAGTACACAGAGCTCCAGAGATCAGGAACAGACCTAAATGCAAATTCAGGTCCACACACTGATGAGCCAGCCCACTTCCATGCCTGCAGATACAGGTGGCCACCTACTGCAGTTTTCAGAGCTGTGGAGCTCCCATGGTCTGATCTCGGTCATATCCCAGTTGTCAGCCACCTGAGGCCTCAATACTTATGAAAATTCAGCCTTAGCTCCCATTCCACCCCTTCCAAATGTCTCTCATTAGAGCAGAGTATGAATTTAGAGTGTAAGATCTGTTCAGCTGCACCTCCAGACCCTAGCAATAGGGGTGCCTACGCATGGAGTTAATCAAACGCTTTCATATACAGATAGCTGAACTGGTTCATCCAAGGTGATGGGGGCCAGGAAACACAGATTTTTGGATACTGTAGGTCCATGCTTGTAACCTTAAGCTTTAGTTTGTGTTTCTTGAAATGTAGCTATTGTAGTGGTTGATGAACAGTGTGGACTGAGTACGTCTGCAAGTACACAGCCCTGAGGTGCCCTAAGGTTGTCCCAGACATATGTGGAACACTAACCTTTCTTACAGGGAAGCAGGGACTGCAGGAGGGCACTGGAGGATTCTCAGTGTTATTTTATTTGTATTCTCTCTGCAAAATGGGCAAGCGTTAACTCGGTTTGAACTAGATTCTGGGCTCTAAGCCACACTGCCATCTGTGCTAGCTAGTCAGGATTCAGGATATCCAGACTCAAGTTAACCTTTTGTCTCTGTGGAGGTGAGGAGGGTTTCAGCCAAGATTCAATGAAAACATTAAACTATTGGTAACATGAAAAGCACAGGGCTTATTTTATTTTTCATTTACTTTCTGGACTGAAATGGTTTGTTCTTGTATCTGTAGTTGGAAGCAATATGTGAATAAATTGTTGTCTTTAAAAGAAGCTTGGGATAATGGTAAGTTTCCATGCAAAATAATAATATTAGAAAAATAAAAACCCCAGGACCTGACAGGAATTTGTGGTTTTGTCTGTCGTCTTACTGTTCCAAGGCAGAATTCTGCATTTCAGCTCTGGGCTTGATTTTCACTTTGGATGATACAGCTCTTGTTTTAACTGAATAGCTAAAGCTGTCATGATGTTGTAATAGTTCTTTAAGCCAAAGATGATATGTTTTTTTTTTTAAATCTTCCTGGGTTCAGGGGAGGAAAAAAAAGAAGAGTAAATTAAAAACATAAGGCTTTTTTTTTTTTTCCAAAATATATCTTTTTTGTGTTCTGTATACCATAATTTCATGTTTAAACTTTTAACCAAAATGCAGCATACTTAATGAAGTACAGCATGCAGATCAGTGGTTTTCAGTTTTCTGGTGTTTGTGAATCCAGTTCCAGCATCACAGCCTTTTCTCCAGTTGCTCCTTTGGTCTGTGAACCCTGATTCATTTGATACTCACTGAGTCTGCAGAACCATGGCTATGGAAAACCTCAGTGATGAGGAATGAGCCCTTTGTTTGTGGGAATACCAGTTCCCAGTGCTGTCTTGGCTGGTATCCTGGCTCTGACAGGGCATTTGACAGCATCAGATAACTGGAGTTGTAAAAACAGCGCAGTAGGCAGATAATTTCTTCTCACAACTGTTTTCACCCTGATTACAGATATTTAAAGACAGGTTCGAAACCATAAAACATGAGACTTTAATAGCCTTTCAAAATGTTATGTTGGTTACACAAAATCTGAATATCCTTGACAGCTGTGTAAGTTGTGCATGGCTGTCAAAACTTTAGACATATCTTTGTTCTTACTTTGATTTTTTTTTTTTCTGTGATACACTGCTGATCACTCTTTTTATTTCTGAATTTCTCTGCCTTCAGTTTCATTGCACGACTTCTTGTTCTTGTATTGTGAGACAGGGAACTCTGATTCTAAGTGCCATTTTACTCTTATATCCTAGCTGTTTTTATTGTTCTTTTGCTTGAACAAAGCAAAAAGACTTAACATTGCGGTGTCTTCAGTTTCATGCTACCAGGTTTTCCCATTTCCCTAAATCAGAATGGTGCAACTCAGGTGAGTGGATGCAGCACGACAGACCGTTGCATGTTTGCCTGTGTGTATGGCCTCTCCCTTTTGCCCTTCACAGTGCTCCCAGCTGCGTATGCCTCTTACTTGCCTATGCATCGTCCCCACTAGTTCCGTGATGTCCTCTCTATGTTAAAATACCTCAAACGTTTGGCCTTGAATCTAAACTGCTCTTTGGTGGGCCTGGATTGCCTGACTAAGTACATTGATATACCGTGGATGTGTTCACTGTTTGAATGTGCAGCTTCAGCTTAGTAGGGAGCTGTTGGAGGAAAAGTACGTAGTAATAAAAATGAGTGTCAGAAAGTGAACTGCTTCTATGCAGATGTCTGAGAAGTGTCGCCAGAGAGCGACAGGACAGGGACGGGTGGCAGTGCGGTGGAGAGCTGAGGGAAGGGCCCTGCTTAAGACTTTTTTGGCGAGGGAAAGTAGAGAATCATTTGGGATGCTGGTGGGACTTGGCTGAGGCCTTCCCTAGATTACCTGCAGACAAAAGTCGGTCTTTGCGTTACCAACAGTTTCACATAGAAATGTGTATTTTCTAGAGGCAATGTGAATGCTGCTTGTGCTTTCAGACGGCTTTGCAGTTGGTCGCTTGTCACCGGCGGCTGGAGGCCCAGCCTGCCAGACCCAGCTATGCCGGGGCCTGTCGGTCGGCCGCGCGCCGTGGGTAGGCTGGGGGCGGCGCGGGCTGCGATGTGGGAGGCTTGCCGGGCTCTGCAGGCCTCCGGGTCTCTGTGGATCATCCCTCCAAGCAAAACTGAACTTTCCCCCTGTAGAAGTGAGGGACAGTGTTGGCAAGACAGAGAGATGAGGGAGCTGGAGCAGGCGGGGCTGGCTCCTTCTACCCCAGGCAGGAGTCAGTGCCATGCCTTGCGCCCTTCCTTGGCATCGCTGTCAGCACCTCCGGCTCCTCAGAGGTCTGGCACGGGAAGGCAGGCAGCAGGGACAGGGCTGTTCTTCTGCCCCCAGCAATCTGCTGCCATAGGCAGTCGTCCACTCCAGCCGCACACGTCAGAGGATCCCACGCTGAGGGATCTGAAAGAGGGAGCCGCATTCTGTGGCAGCGGGTGAGTTCTGTCAAATGCCAATGCATTGGAAAACTGGATTTGAAGAGGGGGGGAAATCTTGTTTCTTGATTCAAGATGTCAGCACAGGTTCTTTTATTTAAGTAGATGTGTATATATGTGTATATATACATGACATAGTAATTAAGCCAAAGGGAGAAGCTGCAGAGAAAGATGCTGGGACTGTCAATTTGCAGACCAAAGGACTGTACCCTCTAGAATAAGGTGCAGAAGTGTTTTATGCAATGCTTTCTACCTTGTGTTGGGATAGATGTCATTTTCCAAAGGGTTATTTCATATGGTGTTCTCTGTGGGGCATTTCTTCAGTAAGTGGAAGAAAACCAAAAGAAAGACTAACCACGCTAGCAGCGAGGGTCTCTAACATCGGTCTGTTGAAGGGATGTGAACTTGTTTTGCAGGGTATTCATAAATCCTTTCTGTCAGCTAGCACTTGCACCTTCTTCCATAACTTTTCCTGAGCTGTGTTATAGTCCATCTACGCTTGTGATGGACCCCAGAAATCATTGGACTGAATGTTTTTGCAGAGTTGTCATGTCTCTGTGAGTGTTCTTTATAGTAAAGGCTATGACAAAAGATCTGCTTTGCTCAGGTTAATTTTTTATTCCCGGTGAATCAAATAGCAACTTATACGTGGAGTTTTTCATTAAGTTGTTGGAAATAACTGTACTGCAGCAAGTGATAAATATGCTATATTATTCTGAAAATTCTGCACTGTAAAGCATGAATATAATTTTCTTATTTATAAGATACTTTCTATGCTGTGCACAAATCTCTTATGTGTCTTGGGTTGTGGTTGTCCTTATTTTCATTTATATTTATTGCAGTGCTTTGTCTGAAGAAAATATTTTGATTGGTTAGTAAACATGCCGCAGGGGGTAGGTAATTTACATGAACCAACATTTCTTTTGAAATTGCTGTTCAGCAGTTTGAACTACGTATTTCATCCTCACTGTAGTTAAACGAGGGGAAAGAGCTCCCCAAAACATGACCTAGCAAAAAAAAAAAGCCATTTCCAGAAATATGGAATAGGGGGGTGGTTTGGTTTTGTTCATTTGTTTTTAATACAGGGAATAACTTGCTGGGGAAAACATAGGAGCAGGGTGTGTTATCTCTGTGAACACCCCAGTGGTGTGCTTCTTTTGCAATAAACTCCTGTAACCATTGAAGCTGCTCTTTTTCTGCTGTAAAACTAGATGGGACTGAAGCTCGTTGCTAGTAGCTTGAGAACTGAAGTTAATTTCTCAACTAGTCCAATCGGCACTGAAAGATGCCTGCAAAAATAGCAACTTCTTTTACAAAACGAAGAAAATGAAAGCCTATGTTGCAGATCTGTCAAGTATGAAGAATGCTGTTTCCTCCAGAACATGAAGTTTCTTAAAAAGCTGCTGTTTGTTCTTGCTCTGGCTATATTAAATCTGTTAAGTGTTTAATAACTAAGACACTATGTATTCTGTAAAATCCACTAGTACCTTAGGCATCACCTGAGGATTAAGGAAGGTTTAAGCTGTGAATGGCCTCCTAGTTCTGCTACAGGACTTCTGAAAGTTGTGCAGTCCTGTGCCTCCGTTTCCCAGCCTTTCAAGACTGTGTCAGGCTGCAGGTGTCAGGTGAAAGCATTTGTGTTTGGGAACCACTGAATTGTACATGATGCTGAACACTTTAAATATGCAAAAGATTCTGATCTGGGACATGATGCGGTGGAAAATGTCCTCCGTTGCTCTTGGACATTGCAGAGCGTCTTGCACTCTGTATGTACTTGCAAAGTGTTCACTGACAAACTGTTTTCGGCCGTCTTGCTGCTCCTGTTTCCATTTTCATGCATTTCAGTGAAATACTGAGGCCCAAGCCCAGGTGGGCCCAAACTAGATAGAAAAAGAATTTTAGAAGCCTAAGTAAGGTGTCAATATATATCTAACCACAGACGTGTCTCAAGTCAATTATTGCTCCGATTTTCATTATTAAAGTTTTCTGAGAGCTGGGGCTCTGTTTCCGCCTAAGCATTAAAGTGTCTGCTGTATCCACAGGATTATTCCTGTCATTTTCCTATACTGAAAAATCACAATGGGGCTGCAAAAGGGGGGGGAGGTGGGACACATGACCCACCCCTAAGCATAGGGAGGGGCAGCCTTCCCATCTCTGTTTTAGAAACCTCAGTAAGAATGTGAGAGATTGAAGATTGTATCTTTCCTTCCCTCTGGGAATGTGCTAGCCCCAGACTCCCCAGGATAGCATCCTGCCTTGCAGATGACACTCATCTGGGCTGAGGGACAGTCCTCAGTTGAAATTGCTTTTTGCACAGAAAGAGATGTGAGACTCATCTAAAAACAATGAACAAGAGTTTAGATTTTTAATGTTCATGCATCTGACTCTTGGACTATATTCAAAGCTTTTTAAATGGCCACATTGCTGCTTGTGCTACAGGGAGAATTGGGCTGAAGATGCATCATTAGGTTCCCCACTAGCACTGAAGGTTCCTGTTGGCTAACTTCAGCATCTCCCTAGCCAGGTTGCTGAATTCTGAGGATGCCCTGTGAGGCACCTCCTTCCACTGTGAATGCAGAGCACTGTGCACAGGCAGTCGGCTCAGGACTGTGAGGACAGTGCCTTGAAATTTGGCAATGAAATCTAGGCAGCAGATACCTCAACCATGCAGGGGCTGTGTCTCTCCTTAGAGAAGGTAATTATCGAGTTGTATTCTCTGTCCAAGAGAAAATAACCCGTGGACTTCCTTCATAAGTCAAGATTTGCAGTGTACCTAAACACTTCAGCTTCATGGTTAGCGTTAGCCCAGGCCATTTCCCCATCTGAAAATTGCAAAAAGTTTATACCAGGACAAAGGAGGAAGCATGTGCTAAGCATGTCCATATATAACATGGTCATTGAAGAGCAAACGATTTTATTTTTTCCAGGTAGTCTTCTCTAACACATAGCAACACTTTTAATCCTGTGCATTTGAAGAATTACCAGTAAATCTTGGCAGCAGCTGTAACACATCTGAAGATTAAATGTGGTGATCTAGAGATCATTCAATGCTGAGCCACAGATCTGCAGCATCCCTTTCTGTTGTATTTCATGATGCCTGCGGATGGTTTAGTGTGTGAGATTGATTCGCAACCAAGAGTATACGACAGAAGCTCATTAGCTTTTCACTCATTTTTCAAATACTTTGTGCACCGATGAAAGCAATGAATTAAAAATCAAAGCATAAGATACTGTAATATTGCTTCTCATAGCTACATGCAGGCAGTTTCTATTTTTTCTTTTATTTCTTAAGGTCTTCTGATTCAGTAACAATTCATTTATGTAAATATAGTTTGTAAAACATACCTCACAGTTCATTTCAGTTTCTAAACGGTTGAGTTTGGAATGCTGTCTCTTTACTGCAGTTCTGTAGCAGAAATAGTTTGTGTGATGCACATGAAGGCCAGGCTAAGCAGCAAGCTACACCAGAATTTTCCTGGCTTCAGCCTTACTAGGAAGTGGTCAGGAATTTCCTGCTTTGAAATGTTTTTGATGGAGTTTTGAAATTGTTATGACATTCTAATTTAGCACTATTTAAATGAAATAGTTCAGCTTTAATCTTTGGTGTTTATTTCAAAAGCTATAATAATTTACAGTAAAAAAAAAATTGTGGCCATCAAAATAAAACAGTTGGATTTAGGATTACTTTTGGCTTGAGGCCGTGTTTAGATTTTTGACATTTTATTCATAGTTAGAAAAAAAATTCTGAAATTTTGTGTGACAGCAAAACTATTTCCGTCTCAGTCTATCCTTCATGTTGTATTAATCTAGCTTTTCATATTGGAAATTATGAATGGAGGGAAAAAAATACAGTAAGGCTGTATTTCTTAAACATTAGAAGAAATTATTATGAATTACATGAAAAAACTGCTAACCTTCAATTGACAAAGTCAATGTCATCAATATATTCATATGTTTGTATATGCCCTAGCCTTAAAATATTTTGAAAGCAACAGGCAGTGCTCCACTCGAACATTTCCTCATAGTTCAAATATTTCCCTGATTTCCTTTTGGTCCTTTTGTGTCTCCTTGCTCATGCAGATGGGTTTGGTATTTGTAACATTACAGATACTCTTGCTGCCCTGAAGTGTGCAAAGGCTCAGTAGCTGATGAATATACAGCATAATAACAATCATGATGATAATGAAGACTAATTTATTACTCTGTCCAAAGCCAGTCATCAATGTCAAGTGCCTGTGACATGGTTCTTCTTTCCGTATTGCCAAGTTGGGAGAAAATTGAGGATTGGCAAAAAATGGCAGGAACTTGTTCATTCTGAAGTTATTTTCAACCTTTGTGAAATACCTGTTGCCATTTGACCTTTTACTGTTGGTGTGATTTCTGTGAAGTTATGCTGGTACTTAAGGAGAGAAGAGGAACGACTATTTACCCCAGAAACTACACTTTATTTTTGTTTTGAAATTTTGCAAGGATTCTGGATGTCTGTATGTTTTTACTGGAAAGTTAGTATAAGCCAGTGTAGCCATCAGAGTGGTAGAAAGCCTATCAACCCCTACCTTTTTAGCTATATGCTAATATATTTTGAGGCATCTATTTTTGGGAACGGCCCATCCCAACGAATAACTTCTTTCTGGGCAGTTAAACTTCAGTTACAGAAGCATAAACAGTTTTTTTCCTTGTCTGCCTGTGGAGGGACTCAAAGCCCAGGCTGGAAGTGGGCAACAGTAAACCTCATTAAAACTGCAACTTGGCAAATGTGAGATGTAGTTATCACAAAGAACTAATGCCAATGATTATTTTATAGGCAGAAAACTAGCTGTAAGCCACAGCTGGGGAAGGGAAGCATGCCATGACTGTGAGAAACAAACCACTTTCTGTTGAGCAAGATTAAGATGTCCAAAGAAGACTTTCAGATCACTGGTACATGGGTTATTTGCCTGCCTGAGAAGCAGAAATACACCTGCTGGGGAAATACGCATGATGGAAGCACTGACAGTAGTACCTTGTTGTTGACTGTAGTCATTTTAAATGGCTTAGAAATAGTGGTCATTAAAAAGCAAAGATACTTGAAGGTGGTTTAGAGTCACAGTAATTTGGGTTGGAAGGCACCTCTGGAGACCGAAGTCCAGCCCTCTGCTCCAGGCAGGACCAACTGCAACAGGATGCCCAGGGCCTCATCCAACCCAGTTCTGGGTATCTCCAAAGATGAGCATTCAGCAACTTGACTGGGCTCCTGTTCCAGCGCTTGGCTGTTTCATTGTGAAAACTGATTTCCTAATACCTCACTGGAATTTCCTGTATTACAGCCTGTGTCAGTGTCACTCATCCTGTGCACTTCTGAGAAAACCTCCCTCCCACCACACCATTTAGCAGTCTTACGTTGCTGTGTTATCATACCCATGCTGACTGTAATGGAAAGAAAGAACAAGCAGCCTTGTTTCCAAGAGGAGCTGCACATTCCGACTCTGTTTTGCAGGGACCCAGAATGAGAAATTAAGAATACAAAAAACAACATCTAAGCAACCTGGTCTAGTGGAAGGTGTGCCTGCCTTGGCAGGGGGGTTGGAACTACATGATTTTTAAGGTCCCTTCCAACCCAAACCATTCTATGATTCTATGATCTAAAGTGCAGCATTTGTCTTATGTGTCATATTAAATATCAGTAGCAACAGAGCAATAATTTTCTATCTGGTTCTTTTCTTCCTGGTTTAAAAAATGCGTAGCTTAGTAACATTTAAAATATAACCCACATACAGATAGACTCTAATTGATATTACTGTCAGGAGTGTAGTTTATACCTTTCCTTTTGACAATTTCCAGTCTAACTCTGTGTTGATACTAGTTCATTGGATTTAATAATGACATGTCTTCGGTTCAAACATAACTTTGTCTTCACATGCTCCTTGATATGTATCATAATAGAAGGACATGCCCTCTCTTGATCATCCTTTCAGGCAGTCCTTTGCCTGCCCCACTTCAGTGCTGACCAGCTGGTGTGATTTATAGGATAGTTTCTGTGCCAGTTAGATGAAGTGTGGGGTGGCAAGTTCATGATTAGTTAAGAATATGTGCAGCTGATCACAGTAAAAATTGATTATACTAAATGTGGTAAAATCCAGTACAGCACTGGTGCCAGTGTGGTGGTTTGAGCCAAGGATAAATGCCTGACATGTTTTTCATGTATATAATTTTGCCTTATTTTGCTGCATAGGATGAGTTTCAAATCACCTAAATCTAGCTGTCTGGACAGGCACCAGTTTTGACTATCTCCACACTATAATTTCTCTTGCCTCCCTCCAATGATGCTCTGTACCCTTCCCTATGATAAAAGGAGAGTACGTGCTTGAGTTCTTCTTTTATTTCTTTTTTTTAAAAGCTGGCCAAAACTAGATAGATAAATCTTGCCTTTAAGCAGTATGTATCCTTTTGTGATTCCTTAATTTTCAGAATAGCGTAGTTCTTTTCATACCTTTTACTTCTTGTTTATAGATTTCAAAACACAGTGGAGACCAGTAGCAATATATACCAGTTTCTGGGTGGGAAGCTGAAGCATCATGAACTAACAGTGGAAGCAGATAACAAGAACACCATAATTGGAATCTGCATTTTCAAATTCCCAATGTACTGCCCTAACTTCTAGGACAAACTGTAATACAAGTCCTATAGGGATTTTTTTTGGGGGGGGTGTTTTTTTGGGTTTTTTTCCACAGAAATACTGGGGCTTGGAATTAGGTTATTATGACATAACTTTCATTTCATTTTTAATTTTAATTAAACACCCATCTTGAAGATACAGAACTCAAAACTCTGAATGTGTAAAGAAAGTAAAGGGATTTGCATACAGCCGCTAAAAGAAAGCCTATTTTTAAACACTATTCCCTGAGGTTTGAAGAGGGTCTTAGTTATGGCTCCCCCTTCCAAAATGCCGAAGATTCCACTTTTTTCCCCCCTAACTTTTACTGTCTCTTCTTATGTGTATGCATTTAGCCAGCACAGTGTACTCTGTTTATGTAGTGATGGTGGTAAATAGTGATAAATATATTGCAGAGTAGCAGGTCTTTGCACACAGAGCTGTGGCAGTAGTCTAAGCTGTTTAGTGAAAAGATGATTCAGTATTGAAAATCTGGGTGGTCTTGGAGGGGAAGGAAACAATGGGCTGGTTTAAGTAGCTATATTTTAAGCAGAACATCTCCTTGCTTTTTAGTAGGGGGGAAGTAAAAATGAAATAATTTAATCTGTCATCAAAAGCCAACAAATCTGGAAGGGCTCCTTTTCAGAATCTTCTACGATGTTTTCAGTTTGAAAACAAAAAGAGAATGTTGGAATTCTTTAATGGGTTTTGGGGTTTGTGTGTGGTTTTTTGCCTAACAGTGCTGCTCAGATGCAATGATGGGAGTCTCTCCTGGATCGATGGCAACTTAGAGTAAGGCTTTGCATCTGTTGGTGTGGAGTAATTAACAATATGGAGCAGTGCAGGTGCTTACCCCTAAACTGCAGTCAATGAGACCTTTTATGTTTTGAGCTAATTGCAAGAAGTCTACATAGCAGGGCATTATACTGAAGGAAATACCTCTTAAACATTCTGGTTTAGTCCAAGGTGAAGGAATTTAGCAGTAAGGCTGATTAGGATTAAGGAGTTACATGGGTTAAAATTATTTCTTTGGTTGACTATCTTAGACTAAAGGTAATATAATTTTGCTGGTAGTTTTCAGTCAGCTGCTCGTAGGTAGATCTGGTTTTATGCCTAATATACTATGTGATAATGTTCTGCATAGTATTAAATAATGCCAATTTCCTAAACTTAACAAATAGAAGTACAATAAATGTGAAAAATGGATCATTCTGATAACCTGGAACAGTGTTAAAAGGGTATAGGAAGAAGTTTGGAGAGGTAAACATTCTCTGTGCGTGCGGTGTTCTGGGAAAAAAAAAATCTAGTGAGGAATATAGAACTACTTCACTGTGGTGGGGGGATAAAATATGTGTCCTCTTGTTATTACCTCAGCATATGCGTATGCTTCTTTTCTCTGAAGTGAATTTACTGCTCATAATGCAGCAAAAATCACCATTAAGTGATATCTAAGGGAGTATTTTAATTAAATATAAGCCTCTAAACAATGAATTTTATTACTAGGTTGTGTTCCTTAATGACCTCCAAGTAAAAAGGAACTTGTTTTCTGTAGAAGGACAAATGGTTTCTTACATGATAAGTTGCTTCAGGACTTTTCCTTACAGAAGAAAATTCAGTTGCAACTCCCACTTTTGTTGCCCTGCTGCCAGCATACCTAGGTCATGATTAAGATGGTACTGTATGTTACTGTACAAGTTGAAGAAAACATAACGTATTTTCAGTACTACTCACTATTTTGCATGTGCATGTATGCAAATATTATATGGGTAAAAATTAAACACCAGGATTTCTAGCTGAATCTAGAAGTGTTGATTAGCTACTTTTTTTCCTAAATATATGGCTATATCATGGTGTATATTTGGAGTCATTGCAGATATTGTTATTTATTTCCCTTCGGTAAGTGCTGGCTGTCTGCCTTACTACTTCATGTCTGTGCCTGTGATAAGTTTCTGGACAAACAGTGCTGTACTTGGGAATCATGCAGTTGTAGCTGCAACGTTTTAGCAGAGACTTGAAAGGAGTATGTTTACTATTATTTTAACTAAGCTGTAGCCTTTTTTAAATTGGCAATATAGTATACTTTGCCATACTATATTTATGAAATCAATTTTAAAACCTTTTTTTCTGCTTTTTTATTTGTCGGTCCCTGAAAAATATCTGGAACCATAACTATTCCTGATAATTCCTTGCTTCAATGTTTATTTCTGCCATTTCTTTTATTTCCTTTCCTCAAGGTTTGCTTGCTCTTTACGTACAATCTTTAGATTCAGTCCTTTACCTGAAGAACAATCACTAAATTTTATGGTATCATAGTAAGCAAAGTGATGGGCTGCAGCCCTTGTTATACACTCATTGCATGGCTCAGATTTGTGTTTTGAGACAGTGCAAACAGCCCTCGGAAATGGAGAACGGCTTTATGGGGAAGGGATAAAGGTGTCCTTTTACAGCTGACTCTCACTTGCATTGCTGGCAGGAAAACCAGAATAGAAACTGGACCTACAACAGAAAGCAGCCCTCCACCTAAGGAACTGGATAATATAGCACATATTTTCAGATAAGTTTGTGCTGTGCTCCCCTCAATGCAATGCATCAGAGGAGTACTAGGGAACACACATTGCAACAATACAGATTTGGTACACTTTATTCTCTTCTGGCGCACGAGGAGGACACGAATACAAACTGAGCTGGTCTCCCTCTTAGACTATTTCTGAGGCTACACAACTGTGTCCTATTTGTTTGTGACCTGCATTGACTGCAAATTTAGAAAAAATGCCATTTTAGGCACTGAACAGGGACCGGAGCGGTTTCATTTGCAGAACTCACCTGCACAAGGCTATATTTTAGTCCTAAGTAGTAAAGCTTGTGTGATTGAAAACATATGACATACTGCTAATTGCAGCAGCACGCAGCTCCTAACATTTATAGTGCTTGTCCTGAGGAAATCCGCAAGCATTTTAGTAAGGTTACTGGCATTGGCCTTCATTTTGAAGGCTGGGAAATTGAGGCACAAAGTGATATGTCTAGGTCAGCAAGGCACTGGCAGGGCTTGGTCCCCTGAGCGTCAGCCCAGCACACAGCACAACAGGCCATTAAGATCTGTTTGGCCCATCTGTTGTCAATGAAAATGTGATTGATTCAAGTGCTCTTGGATCCATAAGAGCACTGTGTGAATGGTCTGTTTGTTCCTATTATGTTACGAAAGATGATTTTTTTCTGTAATGCTATTAAATATACATCCATATTCTGGAATCAGTCGTCTTATGCTTTTAGTCATTTGTTTTCATATTGTACCTGATCCATCTCTGTTTCTTCCCTATCTGCTAGTTTAATTTTAAAAAATTATAGTTTGACAAAGATTGATGGATTTCCGCAATAGTCTTTAAACTTACACATTCTTAATCTAAAATCAGGTTTCAACAATAAGGATATAAAAGCCTAGTTTTAAAAGGTGGAGTAGAAGTTTCTATGTATTGTGTGATTTTTAAGCTATGGATAGCAGTGGCAAGCACAGTTGCTGCAGCAAGGTGTTTGCCATGCAACACTGCTCAGGGAGGGCAATCCCGTGATGTAATATTACACCCCACTGCAGCCCTATGAACGCATATTAAATAAGGGCAGTACTTGAACAAGATTTTTCAGAGGTACTTCAAATGGGCATTTAGATTTATATGGCTTTGAAGGCAGGTGACACACAATTGTTCTGAAACTGAAGTGGTGGGTATGATCTACGTGAGGAAGGAGTTTATTTTGGTACGCTGCAAAAGGGAATGTGTGAGCAGTGGATGGGGGACTGGGAAACCATGTGTTCTTCACTGACATGAAAAACCCCCAGACATAAAACCAGTCTTATTGCTGCTCATCGTGAGAATGCACTTCAAAAATCTTTAAGCAATTCCAAAAGAAACAAAAAGACTTTCGTCTTTCATCATTTGTCTGTGAGCATAATTTTTGATCCAGTCCTACACACGTCTCATCTTTTTTTGCAACAGTGTTTGCACACCATGAGCTGTGGAGAATCATTGACTTCAGTGGCAGCGTGCATTTTACTAGTGAGACACTGTGGAGAAAAAAAATGAATCGAAGAGGCATTGTGTAGGCTTTTGGTATGTGGTTCATCTTTGTAATGAAGATTGAGTAGGTGGTAGCTTTCAGTTCTAAAGTAGTTTTACTTTTGAGGTACTGAAGTGGAGGAGGAAGACAACATCCGTATAATCCTTAAATTGGTGATGGAGGATTTTTATGCTTGGGTATTTTTTGGGTTTTTTATATATACGATTTTACAAGAATGACAAATACCCTCAGAAATCATGAGAATAAATCAAGCGTAAGAAACTTTGTTCCAAAGGATGTCCTTCCTAAGAAAATGTATGAAAATGCCTGACATAAGAGTTTATGATAAAAATGACTTCTCAAACACAGTTATAAAATTGTCCCTCTGATTCTCAAGTCTGTGTACTCCATGTAGCAAACAGGATTGGATTTTGTTTGGTTATGGCAATACATTGCTGCTGTACTGCTAATCCTTCATGCAGCTTGTTAGAGCAGTTATGCTGTTGTTCTGCTGCAGCATTAACTCAGCTGTAAGTATACAGCATGCCTCCTGCTTACCTGCAAATTCCCAGTTAGAATGGATGCAGCTTATTGTGCTTTTAACACCAAAGTTATCTTCATATTGTCAAGTAACTGGCAAACCTTTACATGCTAGGACTGGCTTTGGCATTGCTAAAAATTAAATTGATACTATGCCAAATTCATTCCTGCCGTAACATCATTGACTGCAATGGCATTGCACCAGATCTGAGTTCAGTCTATTGTGCTTCTGTTGCTTGGTTTTTCCAGCCACAGATACAGGAAGGAACAGGGTGGATGTAGAATAGTTGAGATCTTCTTTGCCTTTCCCATGATTCATTTTCCTTGTAAATTATTTTCATTGAAGGAAATGATATAATGTAGCAGATCCCTGTCACAGTTCTTCACACAAACAAAACACATTACGGAAAAAAAAAATTTTGTCTATTACAGTTTGACAGCATTGTGTTCACTAACCATGCCTGACATCTGAAAATATAATGGAGCCCCTCCATCTGAAGCAAGGACAGAGGAAAAAAAAGCATTTCAAATTGGACGACAGTAACCAAATAACTTTTCACAATGTGGGTTTTTGTTGACGTTCTCTTAGATGTTTTATAACGTTGTGGTAATCTTTACAAAGCCCAACCAAACCAAAGAGCTTACACAATAGTTTTGTTTGGAGTATTGTCAGTTAAAGTAGGACACAAAGTAGAAAAATAGGCAAATTCAGTCTATGCAGCCAATTTAGTCTAACCTGATGATTGTTACCATCATGTCTCATGGAAAGAAATTTAAGAGGGAAGACAGCTTAGTCCTGGATTCTACCCTGTGGGCAAACAGTACAAGATGGAATTGTGAATCTGAAAATGACATTTTGGGGAATATCACTTCATATTTTACTTATTTGTTTTCCTTTCATCATTTCTTCAACAGCTCTTGGAGCTGGCAGAAGAAAGGAGGACAAACTTAGTGTTCATCGTATCTCTTCTGTAGGCACTCATCCCTCTCTTTGCATCTGTAAATGAAGCTTGTTTGTCTTACCTCATTTCAGGTTGCTGCATGAGATGTCCTTTTCTTGGCCTTTTGCATTGACTGTGCTGCTCTTTGAGTCTGTGCACTTGCTCCTTCTTTTCTACTACATAGTTACAATCAATACTTGTCTTTGCTTGTTATTTGTGATCCGTTCCCTTTTGGCAGCAGCCTGCTCTTGCACTGGAGAGGTCTAACCTGAAACTGTTCTTGGGGCCATCATCTTCTTCCTTGCATCAGTCTATGATCTCTGTCTCCGTTGCCTACTAAACAGATTGTCAAATGAGCACCCATTGCAGTTTCTCACATGCAGCTTTCCGTACTTGGCTGAAGCTGATGGTGAAGATCTGCAGAACTACTTCATCGCTCTCCTTCACATCCCTCCTTTAAACTGTCCTTCGTCATGAGGCTTATGGAAAACAGATCTTGTAGGTGGCTGTTGGTATGACCAGCACTGCTCTCCCTGAACTTCAGGTTTTGTTTCACTGGACTTCCATCTCTTCAAATCCATCTCCCCTCCATCCCTGTAAATAATATTTTATTAGAGGGAAGGACTATCCTTATGTTCTTTATTCTGTTTCCTACAATAGTGAAATCTTGATCCATCGCTAAGGCAGACAGTAAGTCATCCTACTAATATTTTTTTTTAGCATGTTGCATTAAAGAAAGACGCAATGGAAGGATAAGGACAGTAACACTCAGAAAAAGTGCTAAATGAGGAAAGCAGCTGAGGTATCAGGACCAGTCCTTTAAGAACCGATGCCTCATAGCACCGTTCCTTGCAATAGGATTTATTTCAGGACTGTTTTTCTTAATTATTCTTTCAATTGCATTGTCAGTACCGTGAAATAGCTATCTCCAGTTCTCATGAAAGAAAATTCTTTTGTGGTTTAGAGTTGGCATGCAGCTCTTAAAATTAGAACAGACTGGTAGTTAAGCAGCTCTTGAGACCAGCACTGCTTTGAAGGAAAATTCTGTTCTTCCTGCAACCTTCTTCACTTAACACACAAGGACAGATTTGCATGCAGGAGAGACCAGCCATGATGGAGCAGTGCAGATAGGCATTAGTGGGGTTTTCTTTGGGGTAGGAGAGGTAGGGGAAGAGCAGCAGTGGGAGAAATTTTGACTATAGATTCAACTCGTGCCCGCTGTCCTACTTTGCTGATCTGGTTGACAGGAAACTGGTGGAACTCCCTTTAAAACTGCCTTTTGGGAACGGGGCACCCTGTGTGCTTCTGAGGTTGCACGAAACCCTTCCTTCACTATCCTTTTTCCACTAGTCCCTCAATGAGAACTGCATATTCTTGCTGATTGCTGTTGTGCACTGAAGTTAACTGCATGTATTGCTTCTTGTGATACTTACAGCTCTTGTTTTGGGGTTTTTTTTCCTTTTTGCCTAACGTTGTCTATGTATGAGTATACATCATTACGGTGGTAGGTTCTTCCTTTATAGAGCGTTAATATCTACTCTGAACATAACGTTACAATCATATTAATTTTTAGGTGCCATATTTAAGCTTGTTGCTCTTTAAGTCCACTGGCAAATTTCAGACCCCAGTGAAGTAGCACAAGTGTCTAGGAACTATTTTAACTATTCCAGCAAATGCCACAAGCCAAATCCTGTTATGTTGCGTTACCAGCGTATCCTGGGGTGTCCTGTCCTGTTACATTACCAGCGTAACAACAGAATTAAGGATTTGGTGGTCTAGCATGAGTTTGCACTAATCTCATAGATGCCTTTGGTTCGTTGGACTTTGCAAAATTATGTTGCTATTAAATTAAGCATACTAATAAAATAGAGCAGAAAGCAGAAATAAAATCTCAGTGTTTTTTACATTATTTTCTAGTAAGTGCAAATAATAATGATGAGCCTGTTTTATGAAAAAAGAAGTTGTATGAAAAAAATTCATGCATTTTCTTATTTTTTTAATCAAAATGTCTTTTCATAAAGCTTCGTGGTGCTGACAGCATTTTAAAAGGGAAGGAAAAAGCCCTGATGAAATACAGAACTCATCCTTTACCTTATTCGTTATTTACTGCCTATGAAAATCAGGGATTAGAATACTTTTTGTGGTGGAGATGGAACTTAATGGTGCATATGACATTGTGGTTTACAGGAGCTTAATTGTGAGAGGGATGATCTGTTGCTCTTTCGTGGCGAGCAACGGGGCGTTTGTTTAGTAGCAGGAGAGCATCCAGTGTAGCATCAGCTATGCCTTCCCCAACAGGTGGGCAGCCGAGAGGGCTGCTGGGTTTGCTGTGGACTATGACAGGTGAAAAATGCTATTTAATGAGTTTTCTTCCCAGTCAATTAGCAGACAGAGGGAGCTTTCCCATCTGTGCCTGACACAACCAGGGCTTGCCGGTTGCCACATTTCCTTTGTGAGTGTGATGGGCAATTCATAGAACGGGGTAGTGACAATGATTTTGCTGGCTGCAGTCAGCCTCCTTAACTGCTCTGATCTGTTTAATCTCAGGATTATTTTATTAAATACTTCCTACTAGTGAAGAGCACCAATGTGGAGGAAGGGTTCTCACTAGGAGAGTGCAGTGCTGTATGTGGGCTACAGATATCTCGCAGTAAAACAAAGAGAAAAATAACTAGCAACTCCCAGGCTGTTCTTAACATTCTTATCTATGCATGTAATGTATCAATAAGTGATGAATGTTTGTTTGGATTGCTTACTATCTGCAGGACCTACTGGTAAATGTTGCCTTGTATTTGACTGCTACTGGCTTTCTCAAAGAAGTATGTTGTACGTAATTCCTGCTGAAGTCTTTATTAATCTTTTCCCACCCTGTTCTTTTCAGAGTACCCTAGTCAAGAAAATTTCAGTCTGACACCAGAAAGCACAAAAAATGCAGTAGATTACCATTCACGTGAATGTAATGTGCCTTCCTCTCTGCAAATTCTCTTCTTAATTTAAACAGAATTTTCTAATTGTGTATTTTATTCATTCCTAGACTCTATTAATCCATCTAATGCACAGACTTTAAATTTCTTCACACATCAGTTCTGCTGAAGTAGTGGAAATTAGAGCACATTAACATATCACATCCTACTGCTGATACGTTATATTTACTTGCAGTGATACATAGAATTTTCACAGAGGAAAAGGCAAGATGGGTAGTTTTGCTTTCTGTACAGCAAATCAAAATCTCTTTGCAGGTTTTCCTGGAAAGTAAGGTGCTTATAAGTATATAGCATTCAGCTAAGACTCTATAGATTGCATGGCATTCAGTTGGCTAGTAGAAGTATTATTCGTGTTACCTACGCTCTTAGTATTTATTTTTCACTTTCCAAAAACTATTTTTGTCTTAAAATCTACTTGAGCAATTTTATTCCATATGTTTTATTGTGGGTTTATAAACTAGCATAAATACAGTTTTGAGCAGAGGGACTTGCTTTGTTTTTCTTTTTCTTTTCTTTTAAATCTTCAATTCTGTGAAATATAGTCGCCTTGGGGATTCCTTTGAAAAACCTGATAATGAATGTAAGATGTGAGTGACTGGTGTGTGATTGTGTTGATGTTTTCCCTTCTCTTGAGCCCAGTTTGAAATTCAGCTCTGCACAGCAGGGATTGTCCTCAGCCACATATGACTATTTTGAGGATTGTGTGCTTGAGTAGCTGTGCAGGCTTTGGGTAACTGGCAGCAGTTTGTCATGGCTGCCTTTAGGCTAGTAAACCTTGGGGATTTTAATCCCTGTCCCTCTCTGTCAATCAAGTCTCTTTCACTTTTTAATGTAGTAGTATATATTTTCAAACAAGTGGTGTTCGTTCTACAGTAGGTGCAAAAATACCAAAAGGCAAAATGTATAATGTGGGGATTTTACCTATTTTCCCCTGGCTGTGTCACTGAAAATTATTTGCTCCATGATATAATTGTTCATATTTAAATCATCAAGCTCACTTGCCTGTTTTCTCATTGTTTTATTTTGATTGAGTACTTTGATGCTGTGAATCCTGGCTGCATTTAATTCATTATAATCATGTGAAACTAAACCCTGAATGGCTTCCAAATGAATATTATTTAATTTTCTTTGGCATTCACACAAGCAGTTTGTTTGCCAGCTGAGCAGTAAGTAGAGACATGTTTTTCACTTCTGTGTGACGTGGTCAGATTTTAGAGGTGTTCTCTTTTGCATTTCCAAATTACTGAATATGCTGTTCTGAATATTATTATTAATATTTTTCCTTCCTTTTCATCCCAAAATGTGAAAAGTAAAGAGTAGATGGTATTAACAGTTTTTTTCAGTACTGTACAAGATGAAAAGGGAGTTTCCACAATTAATAGCCAGGTACTGTGCAAAGATGATCAGATGTACAGAGTGACACATCCTATAATATTATTATATGATATGGAAAAAAGAAAAAGACATTTCTATGGCTTTATGTGTATAGCCTTGCTATTCAATTGCAAAGCCTCATATTGTAATGTTGACAGGACTTCCAACACTCCAAGTGAATTAGTTTTGGTTTTAGACTTCTTTTTGTGTCTTGTTCCTTCTTGGGCAAATCAGTGAATGTGGTCACAGCCTCTCATACTAAAATGAGTCTCTAGTACTAAAATGTTGGAATTTTGATTTCAACAAGTTAGTCATAGTAAACAAGTTAGAAACAAATTGTGCTCAAATATAAGTGATTTCAGGAGGAGGCTGAGGTATCATCTTCTGTTGCCTGATGTGGTAGGGAAATCAGCGTGGCTTTCAAAGGCTTTTTGATTGCTGAAATCATACAAATCCCTGCATGTCTGAAAGGAGCAGGCAGCCAAGAAATCAAAGGTTGCTCACAGTTTACTGATGGAGCTGCACTGTTAACTGTGGTGTGTTAGAAGCAAA
>Ga0181612_106510_pt1 | contig 27605 bp, 14 predicted proteins | sample HoacroProtozoa21_FD_119630 | JGI IMG/M metagenome (GOLD analysis project Ga0181612, IMG submission 119630) | Hoatzin crop microbial communities from Cojedes, Venezuel. Combined Assembly of Gp0051906, Gp0051904, Gp0051908
ACGCATTTAAAACTTCACTAAACTGCTAATAGCTGCCATGATTTTATTTCATTTTCCTCAGTCACACAGACGTGCCTCGGGACACTCAAAATTGCTCCTTTATTATCCCCCATCAAGAGTTTATCGTAAGGATTTTAAATCACTTCTCTTTGCCTGATTTATTTTCTCCTCTACAGCACAAGGAAACTTAGCAAGAGATACGCAATCTGTTGTGATTAAAAAGAAAAGCTAGAAAAGTATTCTAGCTCTTGCAATGGTATTTTTTGTTGTTTCCCATGAGGGGAATTATCTCCATTAATGGTGATTGCAAATCCCTGTATACCGGGACATTAGCTTCCCTTACGCTTGTTACTGAAATGAAAGAAGACAACTAAAATATTACACAGTTGCTTTATAAAGCACTTATCCTACGAAGTCACTTAGGCTTAGTCTTTAAATAGGGATGGGATGCCCAGAAGAATTCTTTGGGGAATTTATCAGTATATAACATTAAGAAATGCAAAGCAAAACCCTCATTCATTTGGATCAATTTTAGCAGTTACTATATTACTCCTATCAAAAAAAAAAATGCCAGGTTCATGGATGCAAGTGGCCACCTTTCAGATCTGCGCCCTGGGAGGCACATCCCAGTTCTCCTGAAACACAGCAGTGCCGCTCTTTCTCTCTCACAGCAACCAAGGACTGGGAACCAGCAGATGGAAAAGAAGTTGTGTATTTGTTTAGAAGACATCCGCTTTAGCCCAGCTCCTAGTGAGCTATTTTTATGAATTCATTCCCCCACCCCGGGCAAAGGGAAAGTCTTTTGTTCAAAGACTGGAGGCAAGTCCTGCCACTACCGAAACAAAACCCTGAGCAGCCCATGGATTCCTGAAGGGCTGGATGTGGTGTGGAGCTACGAGATGCTCAGAGCCAGATATTCACCTGGTGCACGGTGAGGTGGTTTCCTTGACCCGGTGAAACAAAACTGACTTCCATTTCATCCTGCCTTCTTTCCATTTCTTTAAATGACTTCTCTTTTCTGCTTTGCATCTCTGGCCCTAGCAGCTGCCTAACCCAGTGCAACAGCTCTCATCGTCTCCTTCCTCCCCTTTTGCAGCACCACATAGCTATTTGCATTTCAGCTTCACAATGTTAATCTTTTTTGTGGAAATGAGCAGCCAAGTGCTCATAAATAACACATAGGCTTCACACAATGAGAAGGTCGTGAAAGAGCAACTCGATGAGCTTGAGAAAGGGTTGATTTTTAAAGTCCTTTCCCGGTTCTCAAATTTCTCTCCTAGAAAGCTTGAAGGGCAGAGGTTTCATAAAGGTAAAAGGTACCAAAGGTTCAGCTGCCCGGGTGGGCAGCAGAACTTCTGGGTTGGAAGACAGTTTCTGCAAAATAACTGCATGGAGACCAGGACCTCTGAAAGAACATGAAACCTCAGAGATTTCAAAAGACAACCCACAAACACAACCCCTGAAGGCCTGGTCCATGCCTGTGTTATATTTCAGCTGCAGAGGGAGGGGGGATGCAGCCGTATTCTGCTCAGCCACAGGAACAAAAGCCAGAAGGTGATTCATGAAAAACAGCCCTCAGCCCCTAACCTGTACCCTGAAATCAGCAGCGGTTTCAGCCAGTACAAAGCTGGAGGAAGGAGTCCCCTGGCTGGGTCTGCTGCTGGGGGGGTGTGGGTGCAGCAGAGACTGGGTGCTTGCCGCCTTTCGAGAGCACCAGCATACACTGGCTACCTACACAGTGGAGGATCCTCCGTGATGTGCTGTGCCAGCTATGAAGGGAAAAACCAGTCAGCTGGATGCCACTTCTCCCATTTTATATGTAGCAACAGATACAGAATGTGGCCCTTTAACTTTCTAAGTAGAATCAGTTAAATTCATACAAAAATCAGCTCTCACTGAGTTATCTGTAGCAAGCCAGAAAGCTGAAGTTTTTCTGTGTGTGTTTCAACTTACTTTCTTCTCTCTATAAATGTTAACACTTCTAACTGACAGTTTAACAACTCCAACTGCAATCTTAAAGGAACACGACATGGTTTGGTTAAGGAAAGTGTTCCTTCCCTTGGGTAGACCCCTTGCTGTCCTTTTGTATTGACTCCTCAAGATCACGCAGTAAATATCAACACTGGAAAAGTTTTAGAAGTAATAAAGCCAGCTGAGACCTGTGGGGCACAGCTGGTTCCCACCCTCAATTCTTCCTGCAGCCTCTGCAAGCTGAGAAGGCTCAGCACCTCGAGAGATGGTGCCCTGAAGACATGACAAGAAACCCAACCGCCTCTTGTGAAAATAAATAGCCACCAGCCAACACACAGCTTTACTCCACGAGAGTGGAAAATACGCATGTGTGGTCCAGTCGTGTTCTTTCAATAATTGTTTATTTGCAAGTACGGTCAGGAAGTGATGCTGTAGTGTCAGGAAAAATGAACCCAGGGAGAAAAGGAGTTGTGGAGTTGCGCCATACATTTCACACCCCTCTGTGTGGGCGAGTTTGATTTTGATTGTTGGTGGGTTTTAAATTAATGCAAGATCCAAACAGAGAAATAAAGTTGGTCTGGATAGCAGGAGCACTGTGATTGTGGAAACCGAAGCTTGAGGGAAGCTTTGGATGTCCTCAGCTGTAGGTTGCCAGTAGCAAAGCATGCGTGTGTTTTACAAGGTGGGGAGAATGCTGACTCCAAGGCAGTGAAGTGCCTCCTGGGGCATCCTGCAGCAAAAATACATGGCTCCAGAAGAAATACTGGCTCACATCACTGAAAAGACCATGAGTTTGTAGACTAGCAGAAGCAACGAGAATAGCCCTCCCCATAACTCAAAGCCTTTTCTTCCCTACTTCACCTAGGGGTAAGAACTGATAAACCCTTACTGGGATCTAAGGGGCAAGAGAAAATTAAATAATACATTGTGTGATGTGATCTCTTCCTCTGGTCCCCTCACATCTAAGGTCTCCATTTCTCACAAAAGCTCTCACCTCCCTCAGCTGCCTGGCCAGTTCTGTGCTTCACTGTGGCTTGCCCTCCACGTTCCTCCGTCTCCTTCTATTGCCTCCCAGCCCAGCATGTACGTTCTTGTGAAGCTTCGTGGTCCTCCATGCTCACTGCTGTACTCGACCAGGCCACACATATAGACTGAGGTAGATGTGGCCTTGCTCAAAGAGTTAAAATTAATTAACTCACCATCTGTCTGCTCCCTTTTGCCCATAATCAGGCATTGCACCTTTTACGAGACCATGCCATCAAGACCTCTTCCACAAGAGAATGTGTGAATGAGCTTTATATGGGTTTTATATTCAGGTTTTGATGGAAAAACGGTTACCAGCAGACAGCAACCTCAAGAGAGGAAAAGGATGAGATGAGATGAGATGAGATGAGATGAGATGAGATGGTAGGTTGTGAAATTTTCCCAAGAACTGATCAGCTCTGAAGGCAAGTTTCCCCAGGAACAGATAAATTCAGTGCACCAAGAGCCAGCCAAATCTGGACAAGGCCACCAGCACACACTAGCTTCAGCAACTGGTTGTATAACTCAGACTACAGCCAAGAAGGCAGTGACTCCTGTATGCAAATACACATATGCACTGGATGAAAGAAAGGACCCTCCAAGACTTTCTCACAACCTAAGAGCTACTGCACACCAGTACAAACCTTCACTTCTGAATTAAAGGAGTTCTTATAAGTATTGACTGTGATCCGTGTTTTTCTGACTCGATCCCCTATATGAAGAAAAGAGGAACTTGCAACTCTTTCCCCTTATCCCCTTCTTCACACACACCTCTTGCTAATATTAACTTTGAACTTGGATGATGTCCAATGTCCTCTAACGTCCTTGATCAATGAACTCTAACAATGTTGCTCAAAGACCTGTTCTTAACACTAATTTCTGTTCCCACCTAAAGTTTTCTGACTTTCTAGACAGTTATTCTGTGTTATCCCTATATGCCCTTTATAGCTGGAACAATGCCGTTCCAAGATTTTCTAAGTTTCTTGAACAAACCTGGCACTTCACAGCTAATAAGCATTAACCACACAAAAATGCTGAATTCTAAAAGGAAAAAAAAAAGTCTTTGCCAACAAGAAAACATATTGTTCCTCCAGAGGGATATATTTAATATTGTACAGCCAAATGAAACAAACATGCTGTAATCACCAGAACGAAACCTCAGAAACAACTCAAAACAACAGCACAGGATAAATAAATATGAACTCAAGTTCTCTGAAGAACAGGAGGAGAATGATCAGGTCTAGACGAGCAACAGCTTCTTGCTTAATGACAATATGGAAGTTAGAACTTGAGATGAAATGAAAAAAAAAATTACTCTGCTTTAAAACAAGTTCTGAATCTTGCTTGCTCTTTTCTTTCTCAGTGTAGCACTTTAGATGATCTAGTGCCGGGCCCAAGAATGGCTACAGAGACAACCCCAGAATATTGATGGACACTTGCTATTCTATTTATGTCCTCAGTCTGGGGGGACCATATAATCTGTCTGCTCTTAGTTAACCCTTTTCTCCCTTCTATCAACAGACAAATTTGAAAAACCAGCATGATGCTGAACCAGAAGTATCTATTTCATGTCTTGCTCAGGCTTGTTTACAAAGTGGTGCTCAGAACTTCAGGCCGTACTTTTTGGCAAGCGCCCGTGTACTCTGCTTAGATGTGACAAGGCAAGCAGGTGTGAGGGCAGCCAATCACCTCGCCAAGTGTCCTAGCCCAGCACTGTCATTCTATGCTGTGCAAGAAGTGCATGAACAAAAGTGAAAAGGAATTGTTCATAAGGAGAAAGGGAAGGAATTCCTAAATAATTTACAGGTCACTGAATGTTGATTTTGATAAGCAATAATGAGAAAATGGCCTTCAGTGACTTACAGTTCAGCTTGTACTCTCATTTGTGTATATTTAGAGGACAAAGGAACTCAGCCACTTGATCTCTTCATATATATATTTTTGTCTAACCTTTGCAGATGGAATATTGCTGGAAAAAAAATTACTATTTTTCACTAACATCAATTAATTTTACCAATTTCCCATTCAGTCAAAGATCAATTCAGATCTGGAAGCTCCTCTGCCATTTGAAGTCCCACTCAGTTTCTAATGTAACATAAAGGGCCACAAAACTTTGGCATCTGATTCTTTGAAAATCACAGCAAATTTATAAAAATTGAACAGCAGATGGTCTCTCTTTAGAGTGGAAAACCAGAATATCCTTTAATTCTTCTGTGCAAATCAATAATTTATTTGAGTCTTTCTATTTTAAAATGTACTAAACTCGGGTCTGTGATGTTGTTGAAAGAAAGACAGGGATTTTACTGTGCTTCCTTCCTTCTTATTCTGTTTTGATTGCATCAAACTGATTCACTTAAACATCCCCATAACCTAAACATCCTCTTTCTTTGCAGCAGGCATCAAACTTCTTTTCTTTGTTTGGTAATATAGATTTATTGATATGGAGCATGATTTATTTCCTGTCATTTAATACCACAGTGTAGTCCACAGAATCACAGAATCACAGAATCACAGAATGTTAGGGGTTGGAAGGGACCTCTGTGGGTGGAAGGGACCTCTGCTTAGCATCTGATCACCCAGCTGAATTTGGATTTGTATCTGCAGTTATTTATAGCTGCAAATAAAAAACTGGGAGAGGTGTGAAGAAAATATCTGCTGCTTTTGCACTGGAAATAAACTTGTGAGTGCTGACCAGTTACCCTTCACAGACCACCAGAGGAATGGCTTTTGTTTGGGGACAGAATTGCGTCCAAGCATTCCGACAGCAGTGGTCCAACTAAAGTTCAATAGCACTTTCAGAAATCCCAGCTGAGACATTTATAAGATGCATGGCAAATTTCATGTGTGCCTTTTATGAATTTATTTCCCAGGAATATTACCCAATGAACAATATGATTTCTATTCCCATGGATACTACAGATGTTCTGCATTTCCAGATATTCATTCATTTTTTCATGAAATGAAAACAGGATGCTCCATGGTCTGCAAACTCTCTATAGGCAAGAACTCTCCATAGGCATCTTGCTTGTTTGGTTTTCTTTTTCTTTCAGAGTGCGTTAGGCACATTCAAGACAATCACATTGGGATTAACATTTTTTTGATGCCATCTAATTAAAAATCTGACACTATTCATATTATTTTATACGTCCTTTGAGGTGACAGAGGAAGGACCCCTTGCAAACTTATGCCGCCTGCTTTCCTTTGTTTTGGGTTTGCTATATATCCACATTGATGAAGCCAGGGTTGGGTGAAACAAATCTCTGGGGAATTTCTTCCTAAAATTCAACTACTGGATTAAAAAAGAGGGCCTTATGTGAAATTCATCCACTGTCATCATCACTCAAGGTAGATGCCAGGGGAATTGTCCAGGCACGCAGTAAAATAAGAAACGGATAAGCCTCCACTACATGGTTAGGACTTTAGAAAAAGTTCCTAAGGAACTGGTATGAAGTTTGCAAGTGCTTGCAACAAGTGTGATGTTTTAAAAGCAGCTGCTCATATTTTACTTTGTTTTTCAAAAGAACATACGCTTTTTCTGAGAAAGCTCTTTGAAACAAGACAGCCTGACGTTAGTGCTGCCTGCACCCACAGCTGCAACAAATACTGGCAACAACAGAAAACAAATGTCCCTACTCTCAGCAGCACTTGCACCCCTCACAGATGACTTCTCAGAAGTAAACCTCTTGATCATCGCCTTGTTAGGTTTAGAATTGGGTGCCGGAAAAGACAGATCACAAGTAATTAAAGGCAGGATTAAACCTGGCTGGAAATCAATGTTGGTAAGAATTACTTTTTCCCTTGTTTTGAAATCTGGTTCAAATCCAGGGAAGACCAAAATCCATTTTTTTTCAAAGTTCTCAGAGGAAAAAAGGGCCAAAGGCCCCAGAATTGTCCTGGGAGATTTGTGTTTTAGGCAGTGCCAGTATTAATACCTGTACTGAGAAGCTGGAGATCCTGTGCTACATGCATTATAAATCCAAAAAAAGAGCTGTCAACTGACTCCACTTGTAGGTAACAGGTCGGTAAATTCCTGTAAAGCTGCAAGTCACAGTGACCAGTGTACAGACAAAAAAAGGCAATATGAGACCTATCATCCAAGTCCCCAAAACAGAGATTAAGTTATAACAAGGCAGAGCATAGGCCTGGCACTGACTCTCTGAGCAAGGGACAGTTTTAACTCTTTGGATCACATCTGGGGTTCGGATCTTTCTGTGAGTGCCCCTGCACCTTTGCACAATGAGTCCAATAAAGTGTGTGTGGCACTTCAGTCCTGGGATGACCTCATTTGGAAATCTAAAGATGTAATTTAAACCTTGTCTGTCTGAGTGTGTTATATTTCACTCCAAGAGCCTTCAAGTTTTCTTCCAAAAGACTGAAAAATCTCAAACGGAGACAAGAAAGTGCAGCCCTGCAATTCAAAAGCTGGAACATTTCATGATGTTGGCAGCGCTGCATTCCTGATAAGAGATACAGGGAAAGTCCTTACTTATACTTCGGAAAGAAAAGAAAAAAAAAAAGTGCCACAATAATATTACTGAGCATGAATGATTAGAAAGGCAAGTTCATGTCATAGAAGGCATTGCCAGCAGAAATAAACCAGTCTTATTTTACGAGCTTGAAGTGTCACTTCAGTGACCTCAGTTTCAGGGAACCATTCACAGTAAAAAAAAAAAAAGACACATATTTGTATAGTTTTCCCAGGGAAGAAGTGAATTTACAGGGGTCCTAGCCAAGATTCAGAGCACGAATTGAGAGGCAATCTCCTAAAGCCAAAGGAAATTTTGAGAAACTAACATCAGCTAGAGAGAGATGTCAGCTCTTGGCTGAACAGTTTATTTCCTTGATAAGATAAACATTTTGCTACTGCATGACAGTATCTTGAAAAGAGTTAACAACCTATAGCTAGTGAGCACTCAAGAAGGCTAATTAAAGTGCCAAAATGTTTTATGTCAGGTTTTCTTTTGCTGGCTATCATTTTCTCCCTTTTCCACAGGTGAGGGCAGTAAGAACTCAGTGTGACAACTGCATGAACGCTAGGCAGCATCCAAGCTATAGCAATACATACATCCTCCGGGGTCATAATTCAAGCCTCTTTTCTTCATCATATCTTCACAGGAAAAATTCACTTAACAGTCAGCAGCATTTTCTATTACATAAATTTAATTTTACTTGCTGTACCATAACTCATCAGTCAGTACAAGGGAGCAGCACTCCAGTCAGTACACTACTGAATTCTTGCACATCACCTGCCTGGACAGGATCAGTGCAGAATAACCACAACAATACTTCTATGAATGAGACCAAATCAATCCCTTCCTTTGCACTGTAGAAACTCACAGAAGTTAAATCCAGCTTACTGAGAGCAAAATACATGGGTTGGAAGAAGAAATCTTTTCAAGTCAATGCCCAGCCTCACCTGGCAGACAAGTCTATATGCATCACCTTTCACAGGGCTCCGGAAAACAGGAAGATTTCTAAAGAAATACTCCGGAGTCTGTATTTAAGTGACTACCTGCTTTACCATCCGACACCCTATTTCCATGATCATGCTTTCCCTTGGCTCTACCACAGTCAGAGTTTTTACACCACAGTTTCCAATGTCTTTCGCATCAGCTACAATCTATAGCAGCCACCAACCACTGGCAGAGCAACTTCCCACTGCGGGGTGTTTTCTCTTCAGTTCAGTCAAATTTTGCCTTGATTAGAAGCCTTGCAAGAGAAGCGAAGCCGCCCCTAGGTGACTTGTTCCAACAAGACTTAATTCTAAAATCTCCCCTCTTATACCAATTACCTTCTATTAGAAAAATGATTATTCTCAGATTTTATATAATACCACTGATATGGAAGAAGTCAAGATCTCAGTCTCATGACTGCTGAAAGATTCGCTGAGTCCAGTATCTAATGGAAAAGATAAAAGTATATCATGCATATTTATATTTAGAGAGTAAAAACTTTTTGGTTCACATTTCAGAGCTTTATTCCACATCCAAAAACAACAGGAGGAAATGAGAACTGCTCTCCTCAGCATTCTGCAAAAGCCAACAAAAAAAAAAGGCCATTAGAAGATGGACCATTATCACCAGAAACAGCTGCTTTACAAGCCAATAGATCAATGGGCTTAACAAATTAGAATGCCTTGTGTGCTAGCATTTTCTTTATGCAATTCCCCACTGCTTTGAACCCAAATATAAAGACTGAAATCCTGTCTGCCGTGAATTGGATAGGGCAAGGATTTCTCCGTAAGGAAAGGTTTTTAGATAGCATGCTGGAGAGGGCTTACTATACAGAACAAAAGCTGTCTAGCTTGCCTTTTGGAAAAGGATGAAGAAATTTTGCATAGTAGGTTACCTAGGACCTGACCGGAGAGCTCAATGGGAATTACACTTACTGTAGTAGTATTCATTACCTATTGGTTCTTTAGCACTGAGTCCAGTTCATGAACTCACTTTTTCATTCTATAAAATACTTTCCCAAATGAGAATCCGAATAATGCTTTTTTGTTGTACGAAATATTTTACATTACAGATTGCATACAGAAAAAATTGTAGATTGCAAGTGGAAAAATAAACATTTTATAAGTTCTCTCTTTCCTTTCACAAAGGTGCAGAGCTACGGATCTTACTTGAAGTCTGTGTTTCTACTTTATAGTATTTAATGAAAATGAAATGTTTGATCCCAGGGATAATTGCTTTATGTGTTTTTGAAAGAGAAAAATCCCAGAAAATTAAAGATATTAAGGAATAAGATCCAGATTTAAGAAGCTACCTAAACAGGTATTTAATTTATAAGACAGGAATAATCTCTCTTTTTTTTTTTTAAACCTACTTGGAAATTTTCTTCTTTAATCTGAAGATTCTTGTATAATTACCTGACCACTGTCTGCAGCCAGGAAAGCCTGATTATTTAAAGACTTAGCAACACTTCTGGAGTCAGTCATATAATTAAGAATGTTTTCAAAGCAGAATCTGCTACCATAAAGACTGCTGTGAATTTCTTACACTACAGGAAAACAGCTCTGAATTTGGGTTTGTATCCTGTGTCGGGACAACACAGGACATTGCTATAATTAATGTACAAATGTAATGTTTGCAAGAACTCCTGCATCTCTCCCCAGATTCCTAATCCAAACAGGAGAAAAAAAAAAGACAAGTGCAATGTGCCAGCAGATGCAATTTGTGATGGCATCCAACATGTGAGTGACAGAGCAGAATTAGGACCCAGCTCTTCTGGCCCCCAGTCAAGTGCTCTAACCTCTGCGCCAGAAGATCCCCCTGATAAATGTTATGGCTACATTCAGCTGTCTTGAGAGAAAGCAAAATCCTTGCCGAATTTACAGTAAGATTATCTCATTCCCACTGAAGAACAAAAAACCCTCGGCCTTTTTAGGATGTTGAAATGCAAAGGTAAATCTTTCCTCTAGGGCTGTGCCATGATGAGAGAGGAGACAGAAATCACTGCTTGCAACCCAGAAGGAGTTGGCTCACAAATAGGTTGAAAGAAATACAGATCACTTGAGACACAAGAAGTGTTATTAAGCAGAAGTGCTGCTTGAAATTGGGAATCTTTGAGAGGTTGTGGTTTTCTTTGTCTAAATTATTGTTTGGCACTCTTGTCTGAACGTTCAACTGATGCGTTAGGTAATCCTCGAGTGTAATAGCAAGATTTAGGGAAAGTGTGTCAGCTAAGTCTTTGAATTCTTTTGCCTTCAGACAGCAATATTGACTCTTAAATGTTACTTCAAAATTGTTTCTGGCATTGAGTTAATATATTGCCTGTTTTTGGCTGGGATGGAGTTAATTTTCTTCCCAATAGCTGGTATAGTGCTGTGTTTTGGATTTAGGATGAGAATAATGTTGATAACACACCGATGTTTTAGTTGTTGCTATGCAGTGCTCACACAGAGTCAAGGCCTCTTCTGCTTCTTGTACCGCCCTGGCAGTGAAGGGGATGGGGTGCATGAGAGGCTGGGAGGGGGCACAGCTGGGACATCTGGCCTAGAGTGGCCAGAGGGATATTCCATACCATATGACATCATGCTCAATATATAAACTAGGGGAAAAGCTGCACAGGGGCTGCTGCTCAGGGCCAGGCTGGGCGTCGGTCGGTTGGTGGTGAGAAATTGTTTTTCATTTGCATCACTTGTGTTTCTTGGGTTTTAGTTCTCTCTCTTTTTTGTTGTTCTCCTTTTCATTACCATTTATTGTTATTACTATTATGATTATTATTATTTTATTTAAATTATTAAATAGTTCTCATCTCCACTCACAAATTTTCCCACTTTTACCCTGCTGATTCTCTCCCCCATCCCACCAGGGGTGGGGAGAGTGTGAGCAGTTGCATGGTGCTTAGTTGCCACTGGGGTTAAACCACAACATACGTAGGTTGTCCCACTGCAGGATTAATCTGCTGCCATCCTGGCACACTGCTAGCACTGCAAACCTCTTTGCATATGTTTGTATATGAGGCTGCTGTGAACAGCCAGAGTTTTTAAAGGTAGGAGCTCTTTCTCCTGGCTCCTCTGGATGGAGATCTCACTGGGACACACAGAGAGGTCACTCACAGAGGCTACAGCTGTGAAAAAACTCAGAGCCTGAATCTGAGCTCATAGGAATATCTCTGCTGACTACACTGGAGTTAAATAGGAAGGGAAACCACTATTTGCTGAACACATTACCTATCGGTGCTGTTATCAGTACCACGTAAGATAATTATAGCACGTATGTTACAGTGTTTACCAAGAAATATCAACTCTGCCAAGAAACCTTGAGAGCATGATATGGAACAGTCTTCCAGTGCCAGTATCTCAGTACCAATCCATGTGAGAAGATAAATCTTCCCAGTCCAAGGAGATTCACTCAGACCATCCTAGAAGATAACCTCAACTACACACTGGAGGGAAAATATCCCATTTTAAATTTGTAGAGTGAGATAACTTGGAATGACAGTGAATGGTTCCCATGTGGTGACACATCACTTGTAGACTTGTCAGGTCCTTGCACAGCTTTGGGATCTGCTAACATGGAGTGCCCTCAGAGCAGATGCTAACACGTGCTAAGGGATTTGTGCAAGCAGCACAAGAACCGATGTCTGAACTGAGACTGAATACAGGTGTGCCTCCATGCTGCTTCAATGGGAATTAAGACAATTTGGCTCCATCTGTCATTTGTTTGGGTATCATTGTGTAGAAAAACTATAAAGCAATGTGGGGAGTTCATTTTCCTTGGGGCAAAGACACAGTAATGCCCCAAGACATTGGGGGGCTAAATTTTCCACACTATTCTGGCATTAGCATCAGTGACAAGAAGGAAACTGTTACCCAGGAACCGCCTCTCTAAGGATGATACACTAGTTGCTTACATTTGACAAAACACATACATGTATATTTAAGCGTTAGTTATACACTGGAATTTGTTTCTATTCATTAAATGTATACACATTTATTTATTCATTAAATGTATACACACAAACACACAGATAACCTTAAGTAAGCTATTGAACCTACCCACCTTAAAAAAGCCAAAAAAATCTGACACAACCCTAGAACTAATTTAGTCTCCAGTAGTAACAATTTCTTCCCTGTACAATTTGGTCTTCAATTTATCTCATATACTTTTGCCATTCAGTTCAAATAAGGTTTTGGACAGAAATTCCTATCACTCTTTCCAGTCTTGCATCCTTAAATCAGCTGTTGCCATGATGGGCTGTCTTTCATGGTACAGCCGGATTGTTTCCTGTGCTGTTGGCACTGTAGATCTTGTAGCAGCTACAGCATGCAATATGGAGCATCTTACCTAGACCTTGCCTGTCTACCATAACTCATGCAAAGGAGTCAATGGGCTTGTGGCAAACGAGCAAAGCTTATGTAAATGCTTAAAAATAATCAAGAGCTCAAGTACTTTGTCAAGTCAGGGCCTTTCTCAGGAATGATAAATGTGAAAAACATGGAAAAGCAGGGCAAGTCCATGCAGACTGAAGACATAAGAAACCACTTCTTTGACATCGGGCAAAGTATTTGCATACATTACAGTGGCCTTTGGTTTGAGAAGATTAATACTTTTTTAATGCATATTATTGGCCAAAAAGAGCAAAAGCATGGAAACATGCCTTTAAGCAAATACAACAGGTGGTCTTATTAAGGTAATTTATTTGTAATTAATGCCTATTTCTCAGTCCAGCTTTCAAAATAACATCTGCATTGAACCTTAACTTGTGAATTTTGCAAGCATAAACTTGAAATCTGATTTTGTAAAGATACCCTCCTAACTTGTGTAACTGGCAGCATAATTAAAGCCCTGACAAATAGATAAATCCATAATGGTTATGCAGAATTCATCCTTTTGCAAGTTACACATGATTTCAAAACAACACATGAAGAGAATATGGACATTCTCTCAGCGGATATGACAAATCCCAACAGCCCATTTACTCCTACCACCAACTGCTAATTCAGCTGAAGACCGCAGTTGGAGGTATCAGGGTGACAAATTCAAGTCAGCCATCCTAGTGGAGCTGGGAATCTGGACTCAGACTGTCTGATAAGTAAAACAACAAGTACATACATGCCACAGCGTGCAGCAATCCAATAGAGTCTAGTGCGTCTCGGGCCCATCCATATGCTGCACCATATGTCTGTGAGGAGAGGGGTCCAGAATCACAGTCTCTGGAAAGGGTAGGTCTCCCAGGCTCTCAAGATACCAGCCAGGATCCCAATTTTGCAGTATAACTTGGTGTGTAAGCACCTGTATTCCCTCCAACAAACTACTGATTTTAGCTCAGAGGGCAAACATGGAACATAACCAAATGTTTGCTGATTCAGAAGCTGGCTTCCTCAGGGCAAGTTCTACTATGGAAGACAAGGTTGCTCTTGGCTGTGTTTCTTCAGAGCCAATTCAACCTCTGGATATTAACCACAAAGAAGCTGCAGCAACAGAGATGTTACCATTCAAAACAGCAGCACTGAGACACAGACTGGATTTTAATAGCCTAGCACAGAGGAATGCAAGGTTCAAATCGCACAGTAGAAGACATGTTACTTCATTTTGCCTTCTATTCTGCTCTTCACTTACATTTTTCTGGGGGCGATTAGCTGCAGAGTATTTTCACATTTCAGTCCTACCTTATCGCTGTCCACTGTGTTCTGTGATGTCCTGGATGCAATGGAAATGGTGTCAGGTTGACTGCTGCCGTCTCCTTGGCTGTCTGCATCATCTACTCCATCTCTGCAAAAAACATAATGGGGAAACGATGATGCTTACTTAGCACACCACCCTGGAATGTGCACATCTTTATAGGTGGATTTGAGAAGTGCCGAGTCAGCGTGCCAGAGCTGGCTTTGTGCTAAAATTACCTCAGTGATGCAGCCTATGTTGCTATGTAGCTTGCAATTTGAAATTATGTCACCCTCAGCCATAGGGCTGGGATTAGCACATAATCACAACGTTTGTTGCTGGAAACAGGATGGCCATTGCCTGCATACTTACAGCGCAGCAAACTCCGGTGCTCAGTAATAGCTCTGTAATGAGTGTCAGGCAGAAATTTTCCTGCAGTTAGATTTCTGCCTTAACCAAAACCGTTCAGCCCAGGCTACACATGACACTGAAGGAAGGGGTATTTCTCTTGTCACACAGGAACCACATCTTCAGGAATTTAATAGTAAGCCATAAAAATCATACCCACACAAGCAAAAATAAAGACAGTGTAGAGCTCTGTAAGTCTGCTTCTATGAGTCTGCTAACAGAGAGTATTTTCTTCTCTTTGCTGTATTGATATAGTTCTAAATATTTACTGGTCTGTCCAAATAAAAATTTAAAGAATACAAAATACATATTTAAGGACAAAGAAAAAAATTAAGATCCTCCTTTTGTACTAGAAAACTCTTGTATTGGTGCATGTCCCCAGGAAGAAATGTCTGGATCTTTGCCTTGCTGCAGACCTTCTGGGAGATCTTGGTTACTCCTGCTTTGGATGCCTCTATAATACAGCCTGAGGTAAAAGAGTGATAAAACTTGATGAGGAAACGAAGATGCTCAAATTACAGGTGGCTTTTGGGAATGCCAGCATGACAGCAAAAGAATAATTCTTTTTCTATATTTTCTACTTAATCCAGGATTCAAAGAAGTTGACAAAAAAATTTAATATTCTTTCACAGGCTGAAATGAGTTTGTATTTGATCATGAAACACAGAATCTCCACTGTAGTAATATATTGTCCTGACCAGCTGTGATTTTTATTGTCAAACAATTCAAAATGCCAAACAGGGAAAAAAAAAATCTGTTAATACTCAGATGTGAACAAACATAAAAAATAAAAGACCTTTGTATGTTTATTATAGAAAAGCTTTCTAGCTACTTTTGCCAAGACAACATATGTGAAAACTGCTTTTGACTATAGTAAGAAAAAGTAAGTGAATCCAGTGAAAAGCCCACAGACACTACATTGCTGTTGATCAAGAAAATGCTTGTGATTTCATGTTGTATGGAATGACTGAAGTTACCTTCTACTGTTGTTTCGCTGCTTTGCTGGTGTCTTGGGGAGCTGAATTGGCTCTTTCAGAGCTCCTTTTAGATGGATAATCCTTTCTTGAATGACTTCTCGAATATTTTTGATCCATTCCTGTTTTGTTTCAATACTGGACGCCTAAAGTTCCACAAGGCAGAAAGACACACACTTTATCATACTCCCAGCATGTCACCTCCTATGTAGAAGAATCGTGGGTGGTTGATGGAAATGCATGATTAACTGTTTCTCCTCTTTGCTGCATTGTTTGAGCTGCTGGAGTACCTGGTTACTTCAGCAGAACTGAGGTATTTTTACCAGACCTACTTGGTGAGCAACAGTAAAGCAACTAAGCTCCGGATAAATATATTTAATGCTAGCAATACAGCATGCTCTGTATAGGGAAATAGGTTATCAGTGCACAGCTGGGATTTCCTCAGACAAAATAACTATGACACGAATTCTCCATTAGAAACTCACTTGACAGAAAAGGCTGTCAGCTCTGGAGGTTTGAGGAATAGGCTGGTTGTCGATAAGGCCAGTGGCAAAGGACTAAGAGCATTACACCTCCCAGCCAAATACCCTGATATGGGCCCTGTGTCAGTGTGCAGCTGCTCAGCCCAGGTTGCAAGAGGAGATGCAATTTCAGCAAGGTTACACAACTGCACCGTCTCGATTCATACTGAGGCCTTAGAGCTGAACTGCTCCTGATGCAGGCATGACCCTGCTGACAGACACAGAAGCCATGCGAATACGAGGAGGGAAGGAAAATGACCTTTCATTTAGTGTTCCCAAGGCCTCAACTAGCAGCTCTAAAAGCAAAGAAAACAAGCAGAAAAGACTTACTTTTAGCACGGTTTTATTGTCTGAGGATGGTGTTCGTCCAGACCACAAAGCAAATTTACAGGGATCTCCTTCAACATGTTCAGTCACTCCCAGTTCTGAGGTCTAGTGTGGAGGAGAGATGATGAGAGATTTCATATATATGAAGCTTTGTGAGTCCAGAAAACATTACATTTGTAGGGAGAAGTGGGGATACAGGGATGGATGGAGAAGTGAGATCTTGTCACTGAGAAAAGAAACAAAACCACCAGGGTATGGCAAGGAAGTGAATAGCTTGAATGATCATCCTTGCATTTCCCACCCACCCTTCACATCTCACTGTCTTAAACCTCTCCAGACTCACTGCAAGCTTGGTTTCCAGGTGAGCCCCACAGGGCCCAGAGCCAGCCCTTCCAGGTGGCATAAGTATCCCCAACCCAGCATGGGACATGTGAGCCATCCCGCAAACTCCACCTCTACCTACAAGAAACACAACATCCAGAATATTTTCTTTGCAACCACACCTACCAGTAACTTGTTCTTGTAAACATATTTTGTGTGTCCTGAAGAATCTTTGATCTCCTTGCTAAACACCAAAGAGATTTCAAAGAGGAACAAATGCCTCTCACGGCCTTTCCGAATGAGAGACTTGGGATCCCACACTTGGAAGGAATCCTGAAGAATCAGCTCTCCCTGGACATCCAGGTTCTCATCAAACCCTAAAACCACAAAGTACATTGGCTTGTATTTGTTCTTGGGAACAGTAATGTCCAGAAACACAAGACCAGTAAAGACTTGAAATAAAAGGGTCTTTCTCTTTTTTTAATACATATTCTGAAAGGACAGTCACGGGCATCCATTGCCCCAGTGACAATTATTTTTTTCTCATATTGCAATGATACAGCTATTTACCAGAGGCAAATACGTCATATGTGCTAAATGAGACTGCTGCTAAAGTGTAGTAGTAATTAAAGATAAATATTATAGAGGTTTCAATGGTGGTTACTGTACACAACTGCAATGCAAGGAATTTTAGGCACATCAATGCAAATTCAGAGAAATATGATGTGTGGTAACTGGAAGTGCCCCATCATACCATGATGCCTTCAAGCATGCTAACCCAACCTTCGAGGGTCTGTGAGTCCACAGCAATGGCATGGGGAAGCTACTTCTATGAGACCGAATTGATATGGTGTCTGAAACAAGTTTTCCAGGAGGAGTTTCTCATCTTCCAAGCTGCATGTCAAAAACCTTCACATGGCTGACGACCAGAACACTACATCCACATAACTGGGATGCTTGAGTGAAAAGGGAGTCCTTTGTGCAAGGTGCACTCCAAGCTGCTGTCTCAGCAACTTGTGGGTCACACTTCTCTCCAGAGTTGGGGACTGCTCCTCCATCAGCACAGCCCGCTGTTGCTCGTGCCAGATAGCCCTGGGAGAGCAGCAAGCAGCCCTGGTTCCTGCTCCAGATATTCAGGAATAGCATTTTATTCAGAAGACAACTGTCCAAGGGCTTGTCTACCCTAAAAAAGTCATCCCTGCTTCTTTATTATTGCATGGTGCTGGTCATCTCATGGGGACAGATTATCCAGGTGTTATTTTGGGAAACCCTGCTTTTCACCAAACACCACAGTTAAAATCATCTTTATAGTGCTTCTACCTATGCCGGGTCAGTTGCCCTCCTGCAATTTTAATCACCTGGTCTTAATGTACTGCTTAGCTACTGGCACCATTTCCTTATTCTTGCCTGTTTTAGTACTCTTCTTGTTTCCTGGTTCTGACTCAAGCCAGGCTGGAAATGATTTTCCCAGGCCAAGAAAACATTTGAGAGACAATAAAGCATCTCTGTCCAAAATAAAATTTTTAAATTTTAGAAATACTCCACACATCAAAAAGCCAATAAAAGACTTAACTTTGGGGCAATCAAAATATTTTTTTTTCCGTAATTTTGAAATACTTTTTAATAATACTTCTTTTTTTTTTTTTAATCTTTGGGATAATTATACTAGCATTTTGAAACACAAGCTGTTTTGATTCAGAAAACCAGAATTTTTTCTTTTGAAATGTTGAGACAGTATTTAGAAACATTTTCATTCAACAATCGTTACGGCTGCCAGCAGCTAAACTGATACTGTTTCAGGGGAGGGTTTTTTGTTTCATTAAATAAGAATGTTTGAACCAAATATATACACACATTGTATATGTATACACACATTGTGTATATATACACACACATGTATGTACACATATGAATACGTCCATACACACATATAAGATGTAAGTAAATAAAACTCCAAAACTTCCTAGCGAGCATTGCTCTTCCAAGACTTTTGAAGAAATATCAGAAAGGAGCTAGGAAATACCCCAAAATTACGATCAATCAACAGTATTGCTACTGTTAACCTGTACTACTTTTCTACACAAGTTACAAGCAGGCTTCATTTGTCCGTGGGTCCCTCCCCTGCCCCGGCCACCTGCCCCTTTGCTACCTTCCAGCATGCTGACGTGCATTGCATCGTTGGCCTTCTTTGGGACACTGAGCATCACCTCCAGACCATCTTTGAGTTCTCCTTTGCCCTCCTCGCAGCAGGTTAGCAGTTCCTAAGAAGCAATATAGAACACCTATAAACAAACTCTGACCAATGTGCTGGCTTTATACCTGGTTGTGTTACTTGGTACATGCAACTGCTTTGCTAGCAGTGAAAGGAGAAAGCTGAAGTGCACCAAAACCCACTGTAGATGCTTACAGATAGCAGGGATCAAATGACAATGACTATAAAGCGAGACAAAACAAGGTGCTCTCGAGTGAGACTGCGCACTCGGAAGATTTCCGGGGACTTTTGCCTATGCAGCAGACACCAGTCAGTCCAGCTGTGCCAGCTGGGTTGCAGGCACGCCAGCCTGATCCAGCAGTGCAGGCAGGGCTGGCAGTGCGCTATGCCCAGGGCAGAGAGGTCCCTTCAGGAAGGATTCACCTGAGTAGGAGACCAAAGGGGTGATGAATGAAGGGGTGTTTTAGCCTTCCCGTTAGCAGATGGTTTGTGCAGTGCAGGCTCGCTGTCCCACAGCACTCACAAGACTGTGGTAAACCTGTGTGTTGTTTCAGTAAACTGGTACAAAGCACAGATTTGTCAACATGTTGAAAAGAGTAAGTATTAGATATAAGAAAAAGAAAATAGTGAGTACTTTCCTAGTACAGCATATCACTCCTTTGGTACATGCACAGGAAGCTTTAAAGAGATGCAAGTATTATATCTAATCCTAGATTTTCAAAGTCAGAATCTCTCTTCCCTCATGCCCCAGAGATTTTTGCTTCTCTGGTTTACTAGTTTTGAAGTGAACAGTGGCTGGTGAAGTTAGATCTAAAATTCACCTACTCACAAGATACTGCAAAAAGCTGTAACCAATTTACAACAAACCCACAAAGGTGGTTTGTTTTATTTTAACGGGAAATGTTAATGCTTCACTTGGAAGTCCTGTGCTTTGTATATGAAGCTTTTCCCTGTTTTTCAAACACAGAAATGTAAACTCCCAAACAGAATCTAATGTCAGTGAAGGAGTCTCAGTCAAGAGACAGTGAAATTTCCCAAAGTTCATTACCCCCCAGTTGAAACAGGTCATCAGTTTTTAACTCTTTGTTTTTTTTTCTTTCTGTGAGTCTTTTGCTTTAAAACATCGAACCTGATTTAGCAATTTGTTGCCATGCTCAGGCCTGGGAAGTAGGAGTAGCAGCTCAGCAGTAGCTGCTTAAAGGTCATGAACAGGCGGTGAAGCAGCTCCCTTAACAGTAAGTTAACTCATCACACCTCGGAACTGCTCTGCAGGAGCCGATTTGGGCAGCTCACTAAGGTACCTTCAGTAGGAGTTGGTATTTTGTGATCCTCTGGACAGGCTTGATTAAATACGAAGAGATAGAGTTGGCCAGACCGTGCCTTTGCTGAATTTCCTAGAAGAGACAGAAACACCAGTCAGTCATGGAAAACTATTAAGCCCTATCAGACAGAACAACCCATAACTAATTTTCACTTTGGATTTCTGCATTTCTTTGTTTAGTTTTTTAACTGTCTTTAAGCTCACACGCAAATAACTGTGGTTTCAGAGAGGCTGGCAATAAACTGCAGAGTCCCCCTAAGGCCACTTAAACTGCAGGGGCCCTACGCAAGTCAAGCTAAGGCTAGGTTGAGTAAACTACACATGCTTTGCCTGAAATGTGACTTATCCGTCATGTCAACTGGCTTCTCCTAGCTATGAAGGCTTAAGGCAGAGTCTTAACATTCAATTAAAATGGAGTGACATTAAATTAAATTGCATGCGGAGGGTGTAATTTAGCTGTCTAAACAGAAGCATCTAGTACTATTTGAGAGCCCTGGGATAGCTGAAATATCCACATGGGAGTAACAGATCTGACGCAGTGCTGACAGACCTGTGCTATCCTGAGGCAGCATCTGGAGACCAGGAGAGATACCCTTATAATACCTTTTACAGAACTGAATACTTCTGTTTTGTTACCTGAATCTCAACCAAAATGTCTGTGCTGATGAGCGTGATGTGCTCATGAACTTCTGGAGGCATTGCAGATAGGCACCTGGTGAGGTCTGCAAAGGGCCCAGCTGCCCTCCTCCAACCGGTTCCAGTAGCAGTTTGGAGCTCCTGAAAATCCTATAGGACCCTAATGCACATATCCAGCCATCTAAAAGGCTTCAAACTCATGCCCTACAGAGGTAGATTCTCTGCTGAAATAAAACAGGTTGGAATTCCTCCTGTCTCTGCCAGGCCCTGGGCATTCCTCCCTTGCTCCTAGCCATCAGAAAATTCTCGGTTCCTAAGGAAGCAGCTGGGGAGGGGGAATGGGACTTACCTCCAGCTACTGGAAGGTAAATTTGAGGCTGTAAAGGGAAGAAGCTACAGAAGATGAAGGGGGAAGAGCTACCAAGAACGGAGACTTCCTGTCTGTATTCATTCTGATTTTCTGCTGAGTACTAGGGAGGTTACCCTTTTTTTTAGATCAAGTGTTTATCTTTGTGCTGGGATGTAAAAAGAGCTACTTTTCACACAATGTGCCAACAGATTTTTTTTTTTTTTGTACTAGGCTAGTTTGTTTCAGAAAAAAATATCTCTGGTGCCATGACCAAGGCCCAAAAGGGAAGGGGCTTGTGTAGGGGTTAATGGAGTTTGCATGAAGCTGAGTCATGGCTGGCTCCAAACAGGGACAGTGTCTGCAGAGCACACGGCTGGGACTCAATTAGTAACTGCAGGAGCCAGCAAGACCTCAGCCACATCTGTGAACTTCCTGGAGCTGGCTAAGTATACGTGTTTCTGCAGGATCCAAATAATGAAGTTAGAGCTATTCCTTCCTCTCAGCTCTCTGAATAGCAGGGCATGCTCCCAGCAGGATGCCTTCTCTTGCTCTGCTGCGACGCTCCCCGGTCAGACTGTGCAGAGACAGAGTGGGTTGGTGGAGTGACAGATATCCCTGCTGCGCAGGAACCTGCAGCAGGAAAGCAATAGCACTGCTACATGGCAATCGGACAAATACACTGATGGAAATGGACCTTCTCCCTGCAGCTCCTCCTTCTGGTCCCTGAAGTGTTAGGGTAAGATGGCAGCCTGCTGCAGCGTGTCTTAGGTTGGCTTTGCAACAACTGAAGAGGTCTGAACTTACTGTGGGTGGAGGTGGAAAGTGGAGAGGTCTGTACAGCGTAGAGTACAGTAGTGCAGACATTTCTTACACACCTCTAAGTGACGTGTAGCAGAGAGGTATCTGAACTAGCTTTGAAGCAGCTGGCAGGTCTCAGAAGCAAGCTAGCCAGAGGGCCCTGTACTCTCTGCTTTGCCTTGCTTCTTATTTCAAGAAAGCTTGGTTCATGTTGTACCGCACAATGGCTTGCCATTAGATACAACTTTAGTTACTCCTTGGGTGGAAAAGTGTCCCAAGGACCTGGAAGAAATGAAGGTATCTGACAGGCACCATGTGCTGGAAGTTGTATGTTGCAAACCAGATGAGCTGCAGAACAGGATCAACATGTATTCTTACATGCAATGACAGAATCGCAGAGAACGACTAAAAATATCCTCTGCGTAGGGCAGCACAGGACCCTTACAGGCCCTTGGAGACAGGAATACTTGAATACTATTTTGTATCATAAGAACTGTTGAATTTACCATGAAGCAGTGATAAAGTGCCTAGATTTTCTATCAAATATCTAAAGAGATTCACAAATTATTATAAGTCATCTAACTGTGTACAGTTGTCTAGTAGCAGGACAAACTGCATCCTGAACTGGGTGTACAGATCAATGGCTGGCCAAGTAGACTGATTCAGCACCAAAAACCTCATGGAACATTTAGGTTTCGTAATACATGACACAAATCTTTGGTGAGCAATTTCAGAAAAAATATTACTAAGGAGAAACTGAGACCTTGCTTGCACCTCTGCCCATTTCTTAAGGGACACTCTAGCTCAGCGGAGAAACTGTCCAAGAACCATCATCCATGCAGAAACATAGCGCTCTGCAATGCTACCAAAGTCTCTAAATGCTGATCGTGCAAATTAAAAGTGCCCTGTAGCTTCTTGAATATAACAACTGATCTTTTCCAAGCTTTAAAGGAAAATATTAAAAACAGCAGCAGCACATAGATGACTGAACCAAACTCTGTCTTTGTCCTGAGGACCAAAGCTCGCTTAAATAAAAGACACTAAAATCAACTCTGTCACCTCAATGATATGCTGATTTCCATCAGCTGAAGTGCTTGCAATGAGCCCTGAAGCTACAAATTTTCCATGGACTTCAATAGTTCAGACCGAGTACTCAGACTAGTTGTTTTAATCTCAAAGGTAGCTTTCTGTGACAGGTTTTGCAATTTAAGGGGTTGTACACTTGTGCTCTTCAAGCAGGCTTCTTAGTAAGGAGTGTTATTCTAGCTAACACTCATCATCAGGGTGTTTTGGGGAATTCCAGGTTCTTCCTGGAAGAAAACGACCATCCATTTCCTCCATATTCTTTGGGCCTGACTGTCCCCTGTCCTGCAACTTAATCACTGCCACTCCAAGTTCAAGACAAGAAGGATCTACAGGTACTTGGCACTGCCTTGGTCACTCAGACTGAGTGAGTCCTAGAGGAATTTTTTTGGTGAGGAAAGCCAGCTTTCTCTTTTTGCACAGGCATCACTGGGTAGCCCTGCACAATTCCCACCAATGGAAGGAAAACATCTCCCCTTGCAAAACAGCAGATGCTGGTACATGAATGTTCTCTATTAAGCAACATCAGGCAGGTTTATAGCACGTATACTGAGCTGGAGTGGAACAGCTCAGCAGAGCAAATGCTTTTAACCGGTGTGACCAACACCAGTAGACACCTGAAGAGGCTCTAATCCCAAACCCCCACCCCCCCCAGTCACCAACCAGTGCAAACCATTCAACAGGCTCAAGCGCCACCTCCTGGAAAATCCCTTTCAGTTCAACTCTACTTCTAGACCATTTGGTAACAATAAAAAACAAGGCAAAAGAAAACGGTGTTCACTTTTCTTCTGGCACATGTGAGATCTCTCAGTGTTAAGTTTAACTGGAATGCTATAGCACCATTGGCACATACGAAACCCAGAGGAGCTGTTTCACGGCAGACAGGTTGGATCCTGCTGTGTGGTTACATTTGTAAAAAGGTTTTCAATGCTTTGGAAAAGAGGTCTTAGCACTTTTTCAGAAAGGCAACTAATTAAAGCTATAAACTAGCAGACAAGCATGGCAAAATGGATGAGGTTCCAAAAATCAGAAGGAAAGCATAGTTTAAAAGTACTCAAAAACTTTAAAGATTTTTCTCAGCCTACAAAACTGGGTTTAGACCCTGCAAATGCTTATCACCAGGTGTAGTGCTTGTAAGGGAAATAGTGTAACTGCAGTCAGTGGAGTCCCTTACTAGCATGATGAAGCAAATGTTTAGTAGGTGGGTAGAATTTGCAGAACAGGAAGCCAGGATCTTGTTTTGGACTTAGGGATTTCAGGTCTTAAAACTTAAAAGGATCTGCTTTTCATTTTTCCACTAAACCCAAAAGTAGAGAGTACATCTAAACAAGATCTCTAGAAAGGACTGGGTCTGAGAAATGGACAAAGGTTCCCATAAGCATGCATTTGTGTCTATTAAAAGTGACTTGCCACACCGATAAGATCACGCATCACTCCACAGCCTATCAGTTTTTACAGCACGTGATAATCTGCAGCGGAATGAAAAACCCAAACGCCAAAGCACAGAAATGAACCCGTTGCTCAGATGTAAAGAGGAGGTGTTTCAGCTGCACTATGTGTGCTGAAGGAAAACGGCAATGGCTGCTTACATCAAAAAAAGTCCCTGCATGTTCCAGAATGAGCTGGTTGGAGTCAGGCTTGTTTTTGCAGTAGGTGACATACATCTGAAATTTATCTGCCTGTGAAAACAAACATCAAGTGAAAAGCAAGATAAGCTATTTCTCTGCTCGCGCAGCCTTTCATCAAGGCTCACCAGGATAAAAACAGGTGATAAACCCCCGCAACATAAGAATTTCAAATTAAGAACAGAAGACTTCTACACAGTTCATACCTTACCTGATCAGTTCTGAGGGGAATGAGGTGCACTGTGTAACACCTACGGGAGGCCTTCTTTAACAAGTGTCCCGGATGGAAGGCCTAAAACTTTAATCCAGCTATAAAATAATTTCTAAGAGCTCTGAGGATGTTGCTCAAATTGTATCCAGAAGTCTGCAGGTCTCAACACCCAGTCATGAAATGTTGGCCCTATCACCTGGTTACAGATAAAGCCAGTGTAGAAACTTGGGCAAAAGCTTCACCTAGCTGAAACTGGCTTGAGAAATACTTTTTACTTGAGACTGGCTCAGATTTGTGACACCTGGCCCATACTTGTCTTGCCTACCTTGGTTCAGACTTTAATGGCTCAAACTTTATGTTGTGCTAGGAGTGTTTTGCATTTCATTTCCTAATTTAGTTATTTTTAAGAGGAAATTAAAAGCATCTGTGCACTCCTGCCTTAGAGCAGTTTCGTATTACTGAACTCTGGTCTCAGGGAGAGGCAGGCAAATAGAAGAGGCGGATAGCCTGCTTTTATTACTACTGCATTTCTTGTACCAGGGATCTAAATAACAGGACCCTGCAACTGAGCAGATAGCGTTGTATGTATGTATGTCTGTAACCATACAGACAGCTCTGGATATGTACTATTGCTGAGATGATGTGGTGGTATCTTAAAAATACCATGAAGATTTTGTGCAGAATGATACTTAAATGTGTCCATCTTTCATAAATAGGTAATCTTTTCTTTGTAAACAATATTTATGAATCTATTTCATCAATATTTCATCAATATTTGTGTAATTTTTAAATTAAAAGCCCACTTGAAATCATCCAAACATACTAATTTTTTTGGTAAGTGAAAATGTTCCCTAATGACTTTTAAAATACTAATTCCCAGCTTTGAAATATGAATAAAACCATCCGAGAAAATCTGAAGATGTCTGATTTGTGTGGTAAATACTTTGAAAAGAGAACAACTTTCATATTGATATATCATTGTAGCCAATTCCTGGAGCCTTCTACGCCAAAGAAGACTCTTCGCATCAAGATATCAAAGTCCTGTTGGAAATTATCGTGGCATTGGGTAATGGAACGAGAAAGCACAGTGGCTCAACAATTTGACATTAATATCTGAAGAAAAATTTTGATAAAGTATGTTGTTCATGCCTTCGTAGAGCTCTCATGGCATGACTAAAACTCTTTAAGGAGGTTATATAAAGATTTTAAATGTCTGTCCTCCCAGGGCCCTTCACAAAGACATGAATGTCACCTCTAAATACAGGTTTGGCTTGACAAAGTCCTGTTAAACAGGAACCAGCAGAGGTAAAAACTGTGCTGGTCAATGCAAGACAGGGGCAGAGGCTGCAGAAAGCCTTCACACCACTGCTCGGGAGAAGAGTTAACGGACGGAACCATTCATGCTCGGAGAGGTGAAGGACAGTGTGGTTGTAGTTCCAGATTTGCTCCTAATCTCACTTATTGCTAAGGACATAACCCTTGCACCAATCCCCAGCTTGTTTCTGTCTGTGCTGAAGGAATTAATTTGAATAAATAATTAAAAGAAGCATCCTTATTACCCAGGTGACGAAGCAGTGGCCCACATCCTCAGGCAGTTGCTCGTATTTCTCTAGTTCTTTCAGAAAAATGCTGAAAAAAGAAGACACCGATCTAATTAGTTACAAATACCCAGGAGAAGCAGAATGACCAATGAGTTAGTCAATGCTAATGATCAATACTTGTATCTTGATTACGAGGCTAATCAAGCGTCCTGCCAGCAGAAAAAGTGTGTCTTTGCCAAGGTATGCTTTGGTATTTGAGCACAGTCATGCCTGACTCAACTAGAAAGGAAAAGGTAGCAATCCCTAGTAGGGAATCAATTTATTCAGGACTGGAAAGTGACATTCAAGAACCAGATTGTGAACCTTCAAAAAGATCTTGTGCAGTGGTTCAGAGGAAGAGCGAAAAGAGAAGCCCAAAGCTGCCAGCTTTCCATCACCAAACTCAGCACACTGGGCAAAGGACAACAATTTAAACAAACTTAATGCTTCATAGGTAAGTAGTAAACTCACAAAATACAGATTTTGTAGTCAACTGTCTCCCAACACCTTGTGCTATGAGTGGCATCTCTGCTTGCAGATAGAACCCTGAACAATGCCTGGGTGGAAAGAGGAATGTAAAACAGAAGTTGCACCAGGAGAAACAACTGAATGTGCTGTTTCCTCAGTCCTGAATCAGCCTGGCAGATGCCTTAGCATCACCAGCCAAGGGAGAAGATTGTGGAGGGTGCTAGTGGAGGCAGGGTGGGCAATTTATTTTAGTGTTGCTAGAAGTTTTAGTGGGAAAAGGATCATACAGAAGCAGCAGGCTGGAGGAGGATAGGTCAGAGAAAGGACAAATGACAGCAGCAGGAAGCTGAGAGGCATGACTGAGGGTTGAAGGGGTGTTAGCTGGTAGCAAAAGAAAGTAAAAAAGGAGAGTAATCAGATGGCATCAGTCAGGGTCACTAAAAAGAGGATATAGCAACACAAAAAGAGGGGAAGTGGGAAGGCAGTTTGGTGATTCTAACATGGTTTTAAATCGGACAATACTTACCCATATGACAGGGCAATTCTTGTGGGCTGGAAGTCAATTTATCTATTACTTAGAGGCCTTTTTAATGTAATATGTAGTTTGAACCTACTATCCTGATAGGCTTTGAAGCTGCTGATACAAATGCATGCATACAGCGGCCTCAG
>Ga0181612_129985_pt1 | contig 27589 bp, 14 predicted proteins | sample HoacroProtozoa21_FD_119630 | JGI IMG/M metagenome (GOLD analysis project Ga0181612, IMG submission 119630) | Hoatzin crop microbial communities from Cojedes, Venezuel. Combined Assembly of Gp0051906, Gp0051904, Gp0051908
CCTCCCAGTTTGGCGTCATCAGCAAACTTGCTGAGGGTACACTCTAACTCTTCATCCAGGTCATTGATGAAGATGTTAAACAAGTGCAGGCGGCACTGGTGAGACTGGTGCACGCACAGCTTTACAGACTCTTCCTGGTGCTTTGGAATCTTCACGGATCTTGCTAGGTTGTAGTACTCAACTTGCTGCTTTTGCACAGGAGTTACTTGTGTTCCTTATGTCTGTAGGCACAGGGCTTGGGTAGTGCCCACTCTGCAGGGACACTGCCCTGTGTACCTTGTAGTACTTGGTTACAGTCCTTTCATGATGTTACTCGGCTGTTGGGATTAAAGTTCTATATATTTACTCCAGGTGGTTGTATCAGAGACACAGTTCTTTTTTTGCTCATCCCTCATATAATCAGAAGACTCAGAATTACAGAATCTAATGTAGGAAATGAAGGGTTTGATCCAGCAGCAAGAGTAAAAAAAAAAATACATTATCTGATGGAAGAACACGTTAGCTGACAGTTTCCCACCATATTCTCTGTCTTGTGTACATCAGTGCATGTATCAATTTTCTCTAAAGGAAGACGCTTTGGAGGAGTCTCTGAACTCTTTTCATGCTGTCAGGATATTAAAGATATGTAACTTAAGGACCCAATAGGCAAGACATGTAATGATAATAACAGCTGGGTTTTTTTCTGTCAAAATCAGTTACTTAACCCAGGTGTATATAGAGCATTGGCAAACTCTGGCTGCCTGGCTGAATCATTCAAATTAATGGCATGTTGGCAGCACTTCAGATGTTAGCTGGCACTGGCACTTTCAAACTGCTACATAAAACCATGAAAGTCTTTTCAGATGAACAAGGGTAAACCAGTGCAAAACTAATTCTGACAAGTGTTTGCATTCAGTCATGCTCTTCTGTATTAAACCAAAGAAGTTACGTCCTCTCCGTTTGGCTCTTCCCCGTAACTCTACTGTAACACTCGGGAAGATGAGGAGGTTCATCAGGGCTGTGGGTGGGCGACATGAGGAAGGACGTGTGCCATCCTCTGCATTCCTCTGTGGCAGGATATATCTTCAGAATAAATCTTCACTACAGTGAAGAGTCAGAACCTGAGGAAACAGGAAATATCTACACTTCCACAGTTTGGAACGATGCACTGTCTATTGCAGTTGGGAGCATTCTGATGCTCACATTATCAGTTTGATAATTCTCTTAAGGATAAATGCGTAAAGACATATTCCATAGTGGAAGATTTCATGAAGTGCTGTATACAAGTATTTAAAAAATTTTCTTCTTGCAGATATTGATGAATGCAGAGAGATTCCTGGAGTGTGTGAAAATGGGATCTGTATAAACATGGTTGGCAGCTTCCGATGCGAGTGTCCTGTGGGTTTCTTCTACAATGACAAGCTATTGATCTGCGAAGGTAGGGTGCTGATCTCATACACAGAGACATGAGATTTCACCAGCTGGCAATTCAGACGCTGGCAAATCTGGTATACTTGCAAGTCATCCTTAATGAGGGGAGAATACCGGTATCAGTGTAGTAAGTCTATGTTAGTTCAGATATTTTGAATTCTTTTACATAGAAAATACCAGATTTTCCATCAGACATCTAAGGCCTTGAAGGAGCATGAGTCAGCAGTCATGGGAAGAAACATTTTTTTTTCACATTTGACAGTAAAGTCGGGAAAAGAGTAGTAGTCTTGAATCAGATCATAAGCACATTTTTTTTTAATTCCAAGGGTTTTTTTTCTAATGGAACAAAGATTTCTGTAAATAATATAAATGTGTGATTTTTTTTTTCCAATTTAAACATTTCCTAACGTTGTATTAGTCAGTTTAATGGAGAAACTGAGTTATGGCAGTATGACTTGCTTTCATTCTCTGATGTGGGTTACGACTCCTGACAACATGGGTGCTGCAAGCAAGGCTTTGAGAGCTTTGAGTCAAAGCATCTTCTGTATGCTGCTTCTAACAGAACCCCATTTATGTTTCTAGGGAAATAAGTTCTGGTTTTGCAGCAGCTTAAGTAAGGAGAATTGGTCAAAACTTTTTGCCTAAAATTTGTTGTTGTTGTTTTCATTGAAAGCTCCTAATATCCAACAGGGATCTTGATGCAGTGTAATGATCAAGGGAGATCCTCATAGTCTTCAGTGGAGATCTATGCAGATATAGCAGCTTACTTATTCTGACTGCAGTCTTAAGACTGAAATCCACCCAAGTGAAGTGTTGCAACAGCCCTTTCACAGGCCCTTCAACACCTTCAGAAAACAACTATATAAATTCTCTAAGTAGGAATGAATTTCACAAATGGAACGTGTGGGTTTGGGATCATTTCAGATAACTGAATGTGACCAAATATCTGCTTTCATCCATATATTATCTACTTTCATCAATACATTTATTTTTCAGAATTAGAAATAAATTTCTATATTTGAGTAAGGTAACTCTCTTTACACTAAAAGTGATTTTGGCGTCTTCCTAGTGTCAGCTTACCATAACCATCAAATTCCATTTTTGTATTGACAGATATCGATGAATGCCAAAATGGACCAGTGTGCCAGCAAAATGCAGAATGTGTCAACACAGCTGGTAGCTACCGTTGTGACTGTAAACCTGGCTACAGGTTCACGTCAACTGGCCGCTGCACTGGTGAGTACTTCTAGCTTGTTTCTGTGAGTCTGCAAAACGTCTTAGATTTTAAAGGAAGTTTAAAAAAGCATATCTCCTCTTCAGAAAGATGGTACTTCAAGAACCCTCCTTTTAAAGCCTTTTAGGGCATCCCATAAACATTCTGGCAATTCCCAGAAGACTAGTGGCCCATCTCACATAGGCATAAACGAGAGTTAATCGCCTGAGTAGATGTTTGTCTTCCACTTTATCACACCAACTGCAAACTTTTTTCTTTATCCCATGTTGTGTCTTGGGAGGGAAGACAATTGATTCTTGATTCACTACATTTTGACTAATGATTTTCTGACAGTAAGGATTTAGTTGTGGTCCTGACAGGGACCTTCCTCTGCATAAATTCTTGGATTTTCATTAGAAATTGCTAGATGTGTTTTAGCAATTTATTGCCACTTGTATTTTAACAAATAACTCACTGCTGCTGGGGTCTTTGCTGATAAGGTGGACTTATCTGCTAGGCCATATGTGATAACTAACTTAAAAAGCTTATTGTTAAACTTCCTAACTTTTACGTGGATTTAAACAGGCCCCTGAACATTATTTTTAAATACTCACTGAGTGGGACTGCAGTTCTTTAATCCATTTGCTTTTTCTTATAATATCATAGTCCAGAGAGGCATTGATGTGATCTTGATTACTTGAAGAATTGCAGAGATTTTAAAGACTGCTGTGAGCCAAGCAGCTGTAAATATTATATACATTTCTGAACAAAATAATAATTACCACGGAAGCTGGTAACATTTTCCTTGAGTTTTTGCTTCTGAGTACTTGAGTTTTAGGAAGTGTACTTTTCCCTGCAGTGCAGTTTTTCATTGTTCATGTGACCGTTGAGGGAAAAGGGTGTAGGGGCAACCAGAACACTACTATGAGAACTAAAACTTTGTTTGGTTAAGCTATGCTGTGGCACCTGTAAATATTCAATATGTTCCTAATGTAATTGTTGTTACAGGTTCGTGACAGCAGTACAGGAAGAGCCAGGGGAGGTTCTGATATGGGTTACAATACCCAGCATGAATTGGCACGAACAATAATACTTCCCTGTATTTTGCTCTGATTTTATATTTTGTGAAAATAAAGTTGCACAATTAGAGTCAAAATAAAAGTGGCTGATAAAGTACTTGGTCCAGCAAAGGAAGGAAATTCCCAACCGCTCTGCTGAGAGCAAAGAGCACTAAGCACCTTGCAGTATTGGATCAGTCGTGCTACTGCATGGAAAATGATCACACCTCAGGAGATTATGTGCTATTGAATCAAAACTAGTGTATCACAGCCGCTAGTACTATGAGTACTGCATTTATCTTACTATCAAAATAGCGTTCTTCTGGTGCTATCTATTGTGGTATGATAAATAATTTTTCATACAAACTCATTTCTGGCACTTAACACAATTCTGCCTCTCAGTTTTTTAAAAAGTTACGGTGTTCTCTGTTTACCCTGAAAGAAGTGACTTTTCCCTGGGACTTTAATTCACTAATCATTTGCTCACAGAGCACCAGAGTCACCATTTTTCCTTTATCTCTACTCTCCTGAGCTCCAAAGATTAGGAGTTCTTAAGACAACATGTTACCCAGAATTGGTTTCCTTTCTCCCTCCGTTAGACTCTAATTAGCAGCAGTATCATTAATAGCTTTGGGAGAGCTTGGTCCTCAGTGAACACGAATACAGTTAGTTGTGGCCCCAGCTGATCTACGGTAATCCTGGGGCTGGGGGCTGTCAGGATTGTCTGTGTGCCAGGCAGAGTGCAGAGAAAAGGCAGTAGAGGCAGGAGAACAAGATTTAGTACATGGAGTTCTTTGCAATTAGGAACAGCTTGATTTGTAGTTTTGCAATGAACTGAGGATGGTTTGGTAAGAAACTGTGCAACCTTAGATTGCATGTGAAAGAAAATTACTGAACACTAAAATCCAATTGGTTCTAATACAAGCTTATGGCCGCACCTCAGTTCTCGTGTTTTGGAACTGCAGCAGACAAAATGCCTGGAAGCATATTGAATCAAATTACCTCTTGCTGGTGATGAGGTCAACAGAAAGACCTCATTTGATTCGTGTTTCTGATTTGTCACAGAAGAAAATGTGCTGGACAGCAAACATTTTGTTCTTTAACATTTTGTTTCATTTACTGTTGATAGAATCCTGGATTCTGCCAGAAAGCATTAGTAACAAGAGTAGCAGGAAGCAAGCAGCTGTTAAGCTGGTGTAATAGATGCCCTGCCGTTGTAAGGCAGCAGATCACATGCTGGCAGGATAGCTTTCCCCGTCTCTCTCTGCAGAGCTATGCAGCTGAGCATTTGCTGCTGCTGGCAAAATGTTTTCTGATTCCATGTAGCAGTAACTCTTGTTGCTGTTTGAGCTTTATCCGATTTACAGGATCATCCCATTGCCAGAGGCATGGATGCTGTAGCACATGTGTGCATGTGCCCATTTTATCTCTGCACAAGGAGTAGATAAATCTACAATGCATTTTATCTCTGTAAGCTTAGTGAGAGAAGTGTGGGATTCATCTCCCTTTCTGTTTTGTATGATTTTGGTGAGTTGAGCAAGCAATTTGTGCTATAATCAAACGTAGCTAAAGCAAGTAGTTGCTTTAATGAGGAGGATACAAATTGTGATTTGTATGTGGCTTTCATATCTGCTGCAGTCGATGTAGAGCACTTGGAAGTCTCCCTATGCAATTTCATGTAATGAAGTCTATTTTCAAAGCCATGGCGATATGCTTTTGCTCCAGCAACAATTTGTGTTCGGTAAATAACATTTTTAGGCTGAACTTGTTTCAATTCCACAAATGTTGGAAAGGTAATTTACAAGCAAATAGCCCCTTTTCTGAGATTTACTTAGTAATGCTTTTATCATTAATAAATTACAAATACTCTTTTAAATTAGGGCTGTGCACTGGATTCTAACTGTTACGGTTGCTGCTAATACATCTTTCCAGCCCCCTAGTTTAGAGCCTTAACTTTCACTGTGCCTCTTTGTTTTCAGATCGGAATGAATGTCAAGAAATTCCCAATATCTGCAGCCATGGGCAGTGTATTGACACTGTTGGAAGTTTCTACTGCATTTGTCACAATGGATTCAAGACCAATGATGACAGAACAATGTGTATAGGCAAGTATATCAAATTAAGTTGTACTTAGACTTCCGTTAAAATAGGTAAGTCTATCCTCTGTGTCATAAGGAGCTGTATTACAAAAACTGAGAGTGAGCTATTTACCACCAGGGGAAGGTGCAAACACACCATAGCTGGCAATTAGAGATGATGGGAAGCTGATAATGAATGAAGAACATTTTATTACAGTAGAGTGAACCTTTTAAAAATACATATCCTGTCTAATGAACTACTAATGCTTTCATTTTTCAGGGAAATGTTCCATTCTTCTTAGAATTTTCTGAAGCATCTTGTTTCATTTATTCCTTTAGGCAAGAAATTTAATAGATGAATATTGCAATGCAGCAATTGTATGCAGCCTACTTGTTAACAGAGTAAGTGAAGGGTAGATTTCATGCCAGAAAAGTGCCCTTTCAGAAACAGAGTCATCTTCATAAAGAAGGAAATTCTGTATTTAACCCGTTCACAGCTGTTAGTGTAGTGTTTGTTGTCTGAACATGAGGAGGAGATTTCAGAAAGCTTATGATTAAAGATAGCTTAGATTTCCTTTAGGAAGTATGACATAGGAGCCACAGAACGATAAACGATTGTTGGACCCTTCATTATTTTTGTAAATGTTAGTATCAAGTGTATAAACCTATGTAAAAATCTTCTTTTTGGGAGATACAACAATCTTTTTCCCTTCTATTCACTCTTTGGCAGTGGATTATTTCTCTTGCCTGTGGGATAGCTACAGGCTTTCCTTTCCCCATCAGCAATTAAAATTCTTACTGCTTGTTTTGTCTCCTTTGTAGATATTAACGAGTGTGAGAGAGATGCCTGTGGCAACGGAACCTGCAGAAACACCATTGGCTCTTTCAACTGCCGCTGCAATTTGGGGTTCATCCTTTCACACAACAATGACTGCATAGGTGAGGAGCGCTGAGACCAGTTACGTGTTTCTTAAACTTTCTACTTCTAGTGAAAGTACCATTAGTACAATCTTCTCTATTGAGTTAGGATCGCACCTTGCATGGTCTGTGCGATTAAAGACAAAACCAAATTTCTTCAGTCTGAAAAGGCCTCCATGATTATGCACACCTCACTTTCTGTAGCCTCTTAAATGTTTCCATGTGATATATGCCATTCAATTCCTTTTTTTACTCTTGCTTTGACAATTTTACAACGTAGAGCACTAGTGGTATTTTCCCCTCACTTGCTTTTGAAACGGGATTATTTATGTATTATTTATGTATCATTTATGTATTATTTATGTATTACTGGTATAGTGGAAACAGAAATCTCACCTATCTAATTTCGCTTGTTGCAGATATTTCTTATATATCTTTCAATGTTATTTCTCTTAGATGTGGATGAGTGTGCAAGTGGAAATGGAATGCTCTGCAGGAACGGTCAGTGTGTGAACACAGTTGGGTCCTTCCAGTGTCTTTGCAATGATGGCTATGAGGTAGCTCTGGATGGAAGGACTTGTGTTGGTGAGTACTTTCTTTTTTTGGCAGAAAAAAATGCAGCAAACATTGAGGAGGTATTCTAGTAAAACAGTAGAAGAGGTCAGAGAGAACTGTCCCATTGTCATTGTTTGACCTAGTGGAAGAAAACAATGCCAAGACACGAAGAGGACTCTTTTCATGCTCCTGGGAAGTTCCACCATCAGTTTGATGGAATCACAATTAAAGCAGCCTCAGCCACAGATTTACTGAGATAACAGCAATTATATCAAATAAATTGTCTTTCCTTTATTTTAGATGTCAATGAGTGTGCATTGGAGCCTGGAAAATGCTCACCAGGCACATGTCAGAACTTGGATGGGTCATTCAGATGTATCTGTCCTCCTGGATATGTCCTGCAGAATGACAAATGTGAAGGTGTGTATAGAACAATGCTTCTTCTGTCTCATTTCCTAGCTACTCACAGTTGTTGCCACTTCCCTCTGCATCTAAATAGGAGTAATGTTTAGTGTTTTGTGGCAGTTTACAGTTCTGAACTGTAGCCACTAGTAATCACTTGCTTCCCAGAAAAAGTGTCACCAGCTTTTGTTTGAACCAGAACTACCTGTTCTGATCCCAAGAAATATCTAATCCCAGGCTGTTTGGTTGATGGTACATTGCTGAGGTTTGCCCACCGCATGAGGATTTGAAAACTAACCCTAGATTTTCCACCTGGATTTCTTGTTCCTCTTTCTGTCTCTTCCTTTTTGTTTTTCAAATCTGTTAGATGTCAGTAGTGATGTAAGGTTACATTTTATGTAGTACAGCTGCCAGGGTAGACATTTTTATTTCTCATGTCTTTAATTACTTTTCTTACAGACATTGATGAGTGTGTGGAACAGCCAGAAATCTGTGCCCTGGGCACATGCAGCAACACTCCAGGCAGTTTCAAATGTCTGTGTCCAGAAGGCTTTGTGTTGTCTTCCACAGGAAGGCGATGCCAAGGTAAGTTCATTCCTATTTTCTGTCATTTCAAAATTTGTTTGCTGTTTTATAAAAGCCGTATTAGCTGCATGTTTCTAGTATAACGAGGAGACTCTGGACTCAAACTGTTTTTTCACAAGGAAAACATGGTAATTCTGTACTTGGGGCCAGGTTCTGTCTTGCCCTAACATCTGTTTGTCATTAAAGAGAACACTGCAATAAAAGGGGCGAAGATAATGTTAAATGCACCAGGTTAAGTGAGGAAATTATGTTGCACTGCAGCCCTGTCTTGCAGCTCCGGAAGAAATGCTGAGGCTACCTGGACTCTGTATAGACTGTGACATGTCTGAGATGGAGATGGAGCATGAACACAGACTACTGCAATGTACTGCTAAAGGCAACATTTCCAGGAATGCGGCTGTTCTTAGCACTTATCAAATTCTCCATAACACTTGTTATATGCTATTCCTCTCCAAAAATCTGTGGGTGGAAAAAAGATCGATGGAAAAAAAATTGCAAACAATGTTGTGTGGACAGTAAGCACTGCTTAGAAAAGTCTGAAGCATCTTTTGGCTTCTGGATTACTGCATACGCTGCTCAGAGCCGAAACATGAACTCAGACAGAGTTCAGATGCTAAAAGCTGAACATCTGGTAATGAAAAGCCACAGGTTAGTTTGTTTTGTGGATAAAGAAAAAGTGCAGCAAATTAGGGAGTGAATTATTTTAAAGACTTTGGAAATTATTAAATAGATACATCATTAAATGTCCTCTGCACAATATGCACAGTGGGAACCACTGATGAGTAAGACCTTTATAAGGACCTCTGTAGTTATGCTTGGCACAGAACGGTGATGCTTGTTGACACCATAGCGAGTTCTTCACTTCACAGTGGGCTAAATGAAACTGTGGTTTTGGTAAAGATGAATCCAACCTGCAGTAAATGTTCATCCAAGTCTCCAAAACCACCATGCAGTTTGGCACAGTTACTTCACTCAACTTCAAGAAAGCAGCATGGCTGTTTTAGCTGTGCTTTTGTAGCTTGTATAAATGAGGTTTCTTCAGTCTCTTAAGGTAAGGAAAAAAAAAATCACAAAAAAGGGAAGAAACAAAACTGTTTAAAATAACACAGCCTAATCTCCTCCTTTATGAAAACAGACCAGCATTTCACACATGATGTCAGAGGAGAATGCACACTTCTGCGTATGAATTTTAAGTGTGCTTCTCCCCATCCCCTGGAGAAGGCTGTTTTGGGGTGGTTGTGTTTTTTTTTTTTTTGAAGTATCTCAGGCCGAACAAAGTTTTGTTTAAAACTTGCCATTACCTCGGACTTCTGTAAAATCTGGACATTGCCCAGCGTTGATGCTGCAGCCAGAAAAATGGGTGAGCAGCCGCTTCCAAAACTGCCCTGTTGCTGTCCCCCTGCCAACGCAGGGAGCTGCCAGCTCTCTGCCTCCTCGATGCTTGTGATCTGTGATCTCAGCTCTGCTCCAACATCCTGGTTACCCAGCTTAAGGGAGTAAAATGTAGTGCCGCTGCGCCAGTTTTCTTTGTGCGTACCTCAGGGAAGAATGAGGAAGGAAAGCACAAGTGAATATTGCCTCTCATTTTAACACTACGCAGTATTATCATTGCAAGTTGGTTGAAATCTCTTGACTGAAGTGATTCTTACTAATAATGGAATACAAATAAATTAAGCCAATATTCAATTTTTACAAAGAGGGATGAGGATAAGAGGGGAGTACAGCCCTTCCATGTTTGTAGGACAAAAGAGAAAACCCCCTCCTTTTCCACAACTGAAGTAGGACACTATTCCATAGCTTTCCTTTACTGGGGTAGGGAGATCTTCCCCAGTCAGAGACAGCAATGGTCCTTCTTGATAGACTCAGATGGAAGTTGGGTGTTTTGTTGGGCGCACCTCCTGTAATTTTGCAGTTAATACCTCTGAGTGAAAACCATGCCAAAGTGACCCTAACTGCTCATAACATGTTTTTCTCTATGCAGATCTGAGAGTAAGTTACTGCTTTACAAAATTTGAAGATGGAAAATGTTCTGTGCCGAAGTCCCGAAACCACTCCAAACAAGAGTGTTGCTGCGCCTTGAAGGGACAGGGGTGGGGAGATCCCTGTGAACTCTGCCCAGAGGAAGCAGATGGTGAGTTATTGACTAGGTTACCTTCCTGTCATGACTCTCAGAACTGAAAGAAGGTTGAGATTCTTACAAGAAGGAATTGGGGAAAAATAATTTTTCAGAGGTGTTTAACCCTAACAATTGTGATTGCTCGCTGTAGAGTAGATGCCAGTTCAGTCTCAAAAAGCATATTCCTTGCATAGTCCAGTCTCCAGCATGTTCCTTGTTTGCTTGTATGTTTACTAGTATGGTTAGGTGCTGAGTATTTTGCTCTGGAGGTGTCACATACAGATAGTGGGAAGTAGTAAGTAGGTCCTTGATAGGCTCTGAGTAGAAATACCTGCAAGACACAAATGGAGTTAATCTAATTGTAAATAAGCGTAGGAAGAGGCGACATAAACATGAAATCTAATTAAAAAAAAAAAAGTCGATCTAGATCCGTATCTGAATCACCCTGTTACATTTTGTGACTACATTTTATTATTAAAAAAATTAAATTTGCATTCTTGTCAATATGAATGACTTGCAAAAATAGCAGGGAATGACAAAACACAGGCATTGATGACGGAGAGCCTTCCTGGACTGTTGCTAAAGAAACACTTTCCTTTGTTATTATCCTTTGTAAGACTGAGTAACTAAGCATCAAGCAAGTCAAGGGGCCTTTGTACCATCATGGTGCAATTTGCTGAACGGACTTTAATTCATGCTGACAAATGTGGTTAGCAGCATTACTGGTCTCAGCAATACATTAATACAGTTCATTTCATTAATAAGTCGTGTAGATGTTTTGTAGACAATCCTCACAAAAGCCAAGGGAAGAAAAGCAAATCAGATGTGCCAGTTGCAATATTCCTCCTAGGCTCATTGCCTGCGCATGTTTCATTCCGTTGCCCTGGAGCATTTGAACCAAAGTCAGCTGGAAAAGCATGGTATACATCGCAGCATTTCCTTGAAGTGTCAGCACATGTATTTTTCACAGTCCAAACTGTTCTCAAAGGATAATATCAAGGCTATTTTTCTCATCTTTTAAAAAAAGAAATAGCTTTAAGATATCAGAGTCTGGGAAATATATGTCTTGGCATGTCATAGACAGTGGAATTGTTTCTTTTTTTTAAAATAACACGTTCAGTTGTTATCTCATGCATATTCTCCATCGTATGCTATCTGAATGCGGGCTGGTAAGCTCACACACATGTGCCACCTGGGTCTCCTCCTGAAGGCGTGAGCAACGGGTAGGTTTTGTGCTGCACAGGGCTGAGTGTCCCGCTCAGAGCCTAGCAGTGTGCCAGACACTTCGTTGCCTCCAGTGCAGGTGTGCATCCACATTAAGTTCTATTTTGTTCAACCTCAGCAAAGATCAGGTAATGTATTTCAACTAAAGAAAGCGTAACATTTGTTATGTATATGTATTGCACTGCTGCACTGTAAACCTCTTTGCAGCCTGCTGCATTTGCAAAAGAAAAAGTGAAATATTGTCAAGGATTCTGTCATGTTTCGAGCATGGTTAGTAAAGAATATGCTCAGCAGCATCCTGAGATGGATTGAATTACAGTCCTGTTTCCATCCATCTGTTCAAGATACAGTTTAGAGGCGAAAGGTGGAAGGTTAGTTTCAGATGCAAGACTTGTATTTTGTGTGCGTGTGTGTGTTAGACCCTTAGCTACAGGAGTTTCTGAATCTGAAGGGCCTGGGTGATTACATGCATCCTGGTTGCATTTTGATCCATCAGAGTGGAAACTTAGGATTTCTTATTTATTCTAATGCCAAGAATATACCAGGTAGTTTGCACAGGTAAGGAAGTACCTGCTTTCTGCAACAAAAAGTAAAGAATTACTCGTTCTCAAAAGACTTAAATCATCTTGAAATCTTCAGAAACCCCACAGAATACCTTGTGGATTTGGAAACTGAGTGGTGACTTCACTCTAAGCTGAACCCAGAAATTTTACTCTCAGCCTACCTATAATATAATTATTACTTCATAACTAGAGATTGGCATGCTTTAAGGAGCTGCTAACTGGTGACTACAGATTAAATTGTATCTTCTTGGAAAAATGTAGGGAAACTTTCATTTATAACAGAAAAGAATGCAGTCACTAGTATTGCTACTTTGAAAATGGAAACACTGCATTAGCTTGCTCCTTAAAGGAAGTTAAATAATACTAAATATTCACAGGATTTTACATATATACATATAGGAGATTACATGAAATGTAAAGCAAGAATAAAGTTTTCACATGAATATAAGATTAAATTATAAGTTTACACATTTACATACTATATTTCTGGACTTGAACATGAGGAGGATGAATGGGTATTGGTGGTTACTTGTGTAGCTCATGAGTAATTCTGATTGCCAAGATAGAATTTAACATATGGTTTGATTTTCTCTCTCTCTCTTTTTTTTTTTTTCTTTTTTTTTTTAACAGAGGCATTCAGACAGATTTGTCCATTTGGAATTGGCATCCTTGTTGGACCTGGTGACGCAAGACTGGGTAAGTGCCATTGTTGCATGACTGTGCCATTTTCTACCCGTAAGCCATTCTCCCTTTCAACTGAGAATAACGCCTCTGCAATTATTTCCAAAAGCTATCTTCTATACTTTTTTTCAATTATTCATACCATTTTTAAATTCAAGCTTGAATACCTCATATATCAGAAATTAAACTTCTTTTGGAGTAGTGTATTTGGCTTTTTAATTTGTGCTAAGCAGACTTGCTAGGAAACTTATGTAGGATCTAGAAAATGGATAGCATAGCATACCTGTCCTTTCTTGTACAATATACTTAGCCTGTTTACAGTAAATGGTTTTAATCCTCCAGAAGTGCAAACCACAGTTTCCCAGATCCCTTCAGTACATTCTGTTCTTTCCCAAGACAAACAGCACTTCAGCCTTATTGGCAAAAGTTTTCATTTAAAGAGTGCTGGATGACTACTGCTTTTCATATCTACTCCTCTCTCTATAGCCCCAGTCAGAGAGATTTTTTATCTGACATTTAGAATCAGTTTCTTTTCTGCATTCTGAACACTGGCCTGCAAGACAAATTCTGTGCACTCATGCTAATATATCAAAATTCGAATATTAGTATTTTTTTGTGATCAGGAATCTTTCTCACCAGAACAACACTTGTTCTTTGAGGAAAGTCTAAAAACACATGAAGTCAATTGCACTTACTGTGTCATTTGTATTTCTGGTTAAGATGTGGATGAGTGCCTTGATCCAGATAACTGTAAATTTGGGCAGTGTATCAACACAGATGGGTCTTTTCGCTGTGAATGTCCGTATGGTTACATCCTACAAGGAGCTCAATGTGTGGGTAAGTCTACCTGTTTCATCTTTGGTTTTAAAGAAACTCCGGAACTGTGAAGTATGGCATTAAGGAGTAGTGGGGTTATATTATTCTAATGTTGTGGAGTCTCCATCCCTGCTGGTGCTTAAAACCTGCCAAGGCAGGGCCTGAGCAATCTGCTCCAAGTTGGTCCAGCTCTGGTTGCGTGTTTGACTCAGATAACCTCTAGCGATCCCAAATTATGCTAGGAGTCCGTGACCCTAATTCAGTAGCTTAAGTGAGTTCTTGGATTTTGTATTTTTGTATTATTTCGGCTGTACATCAGCAATGTAGATGGTTTTTGGTTGTTTTTTTGGGGGCGTTAATTATAACCGTGTATTCTTGCCGTGATTTAACTGCTTGCAGATACTGATGAATGTGCTGTTGGAAACCCATGTGGAAATGGAACTTGCAGGAATGTGGTGGGAGGTTTTGAATGCACCTGCGTTGAGGGATTTGAGCCTGGACCGATGATGACCTGTGAAGGTGAGACTCCCATGTGTTAAGGACTGTTGTGGTAGTTGTGTGCTGAAACAGTTTCCTGATATCCGAAACAATTGAGGAGAGTAAAGCAGCTTAAAAAAAAAAAAAAATACGGACATTTGGAACAATGTGTCTTTATGTGAAACAGAAAAATAGGTTTCTGCTTCCTGTACCCACCTTGAGCCGTGGTACCTTTTCCTGACCAGAGGTTGGGTGAACAGGCTTTCAGATAGTATCTGCTAAGGGACTGCCTGGAGAGGAGCATGTTGGGGTATGGTCCCTCCAGAACTGTCCCCAGAAATACTGCTTATTGTGTGTATGGTTTTTGCTTACCCTCCTAGATGATCCTTGCGTCAAGGAGTCACCGTGGAGGATGAAAATAGAAAATGGGCTGCTTGTTTTTGTTAGGGAAGAGACAGGGAGCAAAACAAAAAAGATAAATACAGTGCTAGACAATTACCACGGTACCCCTAGGCTGAGTATTTTACATGTTTGGTCTCTCATTTCAAAAATAAAAATTTGAAAATAAGGGAGGAGTAAGAAAGATCAGAGTTATAGAATGGACACACAGAAAATTAATTAACTAGAGTTTTCAGTGTGGAAAATGTGCTTGAAGAGATATATGATTTAAATTTATAAAGCCACAAGTGGTAAAGGTACCAAAAGTAGAGGGAACATGTTATTAGACAAACCAAAACAAACATTTATATATGCATAGTACTTACTTAAGTTGTGGAACTCTTTGCTCCAGAATATTAGTGAGGCCACAAGTATAAACTGACCCAGAAAGAGATTGTACAAATCTGTGTGGGAATCCATCAGGGAAAATTAAGCTTGATAGTTTGGTTGTGGTTATTGGCGGTGGAAGTCCTTAAACTGAGAGGCTGTATCAGGAGAAAGATCTCTGCGTACATGGCATGGGTTTCTTTTAATACTCATCTCTTCCTGTTACAGGCAGAGAGAGGAAAATGTCCTAGGACATTCTGACACTCCCTTCTGACCTGACACAGCTGTTCTTAAATTATCTGCCACAACCTATTTGTTTGCAAGCCTGTACAAAAGAATGCTTCTATTTTTGCATCAGCTTGCATTAGTTTTATGTACAGTTAGAGCTTAATTCACTTCCCTGTGGGATTTGAGTGAAAGCTCAAATTGCAGAGGAGGAGTTAGTGGAGTGCATAAACATCATTATGTAGCAGAAATTACTCAAGTAGCCCAGAGCGTATGTAAATGCACTTCAAAATAATGTTTCTAACAAGGATATTGTTTCGTGGAATCCAGTGTACGAAGCAGCTGAATTAGTGCATCTAGAATTTAAAAATAACCAGTCATAAAAACTGAACCTAGATGTGGAAAAGATACAGTTTTAACTCGGACAGTGTTTTGGCAGCGTGTATCTGGGAATTATTTCCATTGGCTGCTTGCCATTGAAGATATTGAAACTCCAGGTAGCTGTGCAAACATCCTGGCATGTCTGGTGCCCGCTCCTATACAGAAACCCATAATAAGTAGAGCCATGGGTCCCCAGCTATTAAAATTTAGCACTCAGTAAACTGGGACCTGTGGTATTACCTGTATCTAAAATCTCTACGCTGAAGTCTGCTGAGTTTTACAAAAGCATGTTTCACTTCCCTCCAAAATCTGTCGTTCCAAATCCAGATGTCAACGAGTTCATTCAGAACCCTCTGCTCTGTGCTTTCCGCTGTGTGAACACTTTTGGATCCTATGAATGCAAGTGCCCCGCGGGGTACGTTCTACGAGAGGACCGGAGAATGTGCCGAGGTAAAGCTCCTACCCGACTCTCACAGTTACGCGATAATGATTTCAGGTTCCTGCAGGGGTAGGGCTCTGACTCATTGCACTACTGGGCCAGAGATTTAATCCCAGGAAGTAACTGAGTCAGAAAAAATTTGGGATGAAATTCCATGGTTTGCATTATGCAGTTGATTGTGTTAAGCCCTGTCCTGTCCATAAACCTGCACATCTGTATAAAGTGAGGTCATATTAGATGTTATGGTTTTGTCTTGCCCTGAAAATGGGCATTTGGGAGAAATAAATTTGCTCTAGGCTAGTGTATATTATGGTCAGTTTAGCACAATGAAAGTATGTGTAGAGTTTTAACTATGATGGAAATTCCAAGGTCAGAATTCACTCTAGTGAATTTCCAGGATTGTCTTTATATAATGAAGACTAAACCTTGTGTTTTAGATCAGAATGAGTGCGAAGAAGGAATTCACGACTGTGACTCAAAACAGATGGAGTGCAAAAACCTGATTGGCACCTATATGTGTATCTGTGGACCAGGATATCAGCGCAGACCAGATGGAGAAGGCTGTATAGGTAAGTGATACTGAAGTCTTGAAGCTCTTGAAACGCACAGTTGCTGAGCAGAGCTGAAAATTTTGGATTTAACTAAAGTGTTAAGGAACTTGGGGGAAGAACTACACAACTAGCGGGCTAATGGATCTGTTGGTGCTGTAGACGCTTTGTGTTGCTGTTCAGGTGTGCACACATCTAGGCAGGAAGTAGAAAATCTGGGTGTGGCTGTCTTCACAGTCGGTTTGTGCTGCTGCTGCTGAATTGCGCTGAGTGAAGAAAGCGGAGAATTGAGCCCATTGCTGTAAGCTTGTTTATCTCTGTTAACACGAATGAGAGTACATCTGAATTGTTTTTAAACTTTGGATGGGATTCAGAAATGCAGCTGTAACTATAAAAAATTTTGATAATGCAGAGAAAACATAGTAACAAAGTACACAATATTGTGAGCTAGATGGCCATCTCTCTTCTGAAAATTGAATAAAAGAGACTTCTTATTAAAAACAAAGAAAAAATTTATGTAAGTTCAACCGGGCAGAATGCACAGCTTCAGAACTTCATACAAACTTCTCTAACCTGCTTTAATCCAGTAATGGACGATTTTTGTCATATCATTTCAAAAACACAGATGAGAATGAATGTCAGACCAAACCTGGGATCTGTGAGAATGGCCGTTGTGTGAACACAGTGGGAAGTTACAGATGCGAATGCAATGAGGGATTCACCGTCAGCGACACCCAGAACGAATGTCTTGGTAAGTCGCACATTAGCACCCTAATGAACCATCACTCTGGTAGCAGAAATTGTGGCTGAACTTAAACTTATGAATGTAATAGTGAGTAAACACACCCTTGAATTTAGGTGCCTTCGGGAAGGGGCCCTTATAAGTAGGTGCTCTCCTGCAAGTTTGTTCTTCCCATGCTAACCGTACGCCTACTTCAGTCAGTCCCGTTGGGTTGATTTGCTATGAAAGCTGACTGTTCGGTGGTTTCAGTCAGCCAGGAATTGCTCTGCCTCTTTGGTCCTGATTTTCAGCCAGTCATTCTTCTCTGGGGTCAAACAGAAACATATATTTTTATAAGCATAATGTAACTTGTCTTCCAGCTTTTTCTAAATTTCCTGTCTTTGTTTCCCTTAGATGTTGTGCTCTCTTTCTTACTGCTGCTAGTCTTTCACTCTCAGTTCCACAGTCCCAGGGTGAAGTATGCCCTTTCTTTTATATTTCTGACTAAATTCCTGGTATCTCATGACCCGCTGGAGGTCTTCACCATTAGGATTCTGTGTGATGTATAATTTGTCTTCCAGACAACAGGGAGGGCTACTGCTTCACTGAAGTCTTACAAAGTATGTGTCAAATCGGATCAAGCAACAGGAACTCTGTCACCAAGTCTGAATGCTGCTGTGATGGTGGCCGAGGCTGGGGGCAAAACTGTGAGGTTTGCCCCTTCCCAGGCACTGTGGCCTTCAAGAAGCTTTGCCCTCATGGCCGAGGATACATGTCTAACGGAGCAGGTACTGACTTTTCTACTAAAGGCCCTCTTACACAATGTCAAACTCGGTGATAAATTATAAACTCTTACTTTTTGCATGTTGCAACACTGTGAGGTCCTAAATATTTTGGATGTCAGTCGAAATTATTCTAAGAGTTTTCATGTTGAGAGAGTACAGCCCGTTGGGAGGAGGGTGCGTGGCCAAAGGCATCCGTCCCAGCTTGGTGGATATTTACTGCGCATGCTGGTTGACTGACATGCGCTCGAATGGGAATTTGCACTCTCACATTGGAGTGTATTGTAGGTACAGATTAAGAGCTATTTGCATACATGAAAGCAAAGTGATACTTGATTTGTGGAGGCTAATATATGATCACTTCTGGTTGTTTGCTTCTGCTTAAGGCTTGCTCATTGCATTTGAAAGTTAGATTAATGCTCCATTCTCTATTTTTCCACTTAATATTTCTCCTTAATCTATGCAATATTTCTTTTTATTTTAGTAATTTCAAAGTTTTATGTAGGGTGTTTTTTTTTCATGTCAGGTCACGAGAATCTGTTGAAGCTGTATAAAATCAGTTCTTGTTTTTCCCTTGTGAACTAATGCTTGTTTAATTGCAGATATTGATGAGTGCAAGGTTATTCATGATGTCTGCCGTAATGGGGAATGCATCAATGAGAGGGGTTCTTACCGCTGTCATTGCAACCTTGGCTATACTACAGATATAACCGGCACACTTTGCATAGGTAGGTTTTTCATTATAGTGTGTGTATATAAAGTTTATGACCAAGAGATGACTTGAAGAAGGAAACACAAAGATTTTGAAAAATGAGAAAAGCAAATGCCATTCATTAGAAGGCTTTGGGGTTTTCGATTTCCTTCTGATATCTCCTGAGCATTTTGAAAAACATATTACAGATCTTGGTTATCAGCACTGAGGTATCTGGTTTTGCTTCTTCTAGATCTGAATGAATGCAATGAGTCCCCGAAACCTTGCAATTTCATCTGCAAAAACACAGAAGGGAGCTTTCAGTGTTCATGTCCAAAAGGGTACATCCTGCAAGAAGATGGGAGAAGCTGCAAAGGTAAAAATCAAGAAACAAATTTACTGCAGAAACATTGTATTTCGCAGCAAATACCAATCCAAAGACATTTAAATGATCTAAATCTGTCTCCTTGATTCCTGTGAGTATTTCCACTGAAGACAGTGGAAGTGGCCTGCACAGGATGGAGCTGGTGTTTCAGTTGCTTTCTTTGGTAATCTGGATGAACAGTAGATCCACAGGAATTTTTGCAGGCTGATAGCAGCTGACCTTAAAAGACTTTGTAATCAAGAATACATATGAATGGTTTATTTTGGTAAGCATGTTGGTTTAAGCTGTGTTTTTCAGTGATAAATGTATCTTAATGGATGCAAAGATGAGCATGGTTTGCAGTGTGTTGTCCCACATCAACAGAGTTTTAACCTACTGCCTCTGCAGCGTGCTGAATAGGGAACAGCAGTGCAGGAGAGATTTTAAAATGTTCATTATAATTTCATTTATTTATGTATCTTGGTAGCAAAGATATAACTGAAACCACACAAGTTACAGCAGCAGTTCTAAACTTGGCATGGGAAGTGACAGTGTACTTTGTCATTAGCATTTAAATATTTCTTTTGGAGTAATAGCATGTTTCAGTGCAATACTGTTCTGCAGTCTGACACTGCTTCTCGTGAAGTTGGTGACTTCCCATTTACTGACTGCAGTGAGAGCAGGCATTTATTATACAACAGCATCTTTCCAGCAGGTGACAGCGGTGTCTGTAATCCAGCGTTCGCATGGACACCAGTGTCTCTCCAAAATCCTATTCTTTAAATGTGAGCCTTCATGTGAGAGGAACTGGAAGCCAGCGTGGAAAGTGAGACGCAGATTGAAAAGGCTTTATTTGATACGTTATTTATTTGCAATCACTTCTCTCTAAGTCCAGCTGAACTCTCAGATATCCCGAGGGGAAATAAGTGAAAAATGTTTTCTTGTTTTTTTCAGATCTTGATGAATGTGCAACAAAACAGCACAACTGCCAGTTCCTTTGCGTCAACACTATTGGGGGTTTCACTTGTAAATGTCCTCCTGGATTCACTCAGCACCATACAGCCTGCATTGGTAAGTGACATACGAATGTACACACAGCTTTGGGATTTATTACTGACACTTACTGCAGAAGCAAAGTAGCAAGGAGGTGAAATCAGCCTGCTGAGAAACCAAATGGAAACATAGGCCAGGTTCTGATCCCAGTCCCACCAGAGCAGAAGATGCAGAGAAGCCCTCCCTCCTACCTTCCTTTGTTTTGATAACCTATGTCTTTGAATTTTGCACTTGCAAGAATCAGACAGTATAAACAGTGATCTGTGCCTCTTGCCTTAACCCTTCTTACTCATTGGGCAAAAAGATAGTTACATTTCCATTCTTGTAGTTCATTGCAGGACCCACGTTAGAGATCATGTCAAGGCTTCTGGAAACAATAAGAGTGAAACACACATTTCTGCAGTTGTCCTTGAAACACATACCCATTATGTCTGTGGAAATGTTAAACAAAACTACTTGCTGCAAAACACTCTTTCTGCTCTGCAAGTTGGATCCTGTGGTACTGCTGTGAATTTAGGGGTGTTTGAACACTAGAACATCAAACTCCATATTCTTGGTGAAGGAGTGTTTCGCTTCCCATGGCTATTGTTTGTGTTTTCAAATGAGCAGAAGGTAATGTAAGCCCTCCTTCTGTAGGGCAAAATAAAAAATGGAGAGGGCCGTAAGACAGCTACGTTGCTGATGTTTCTTTACCCCTTGTCACAAACTGTTCATTGTTAGCATTGCTAAATGATCATCTTCACAGCAAGGAATAAAAAGTAACACTTAGGCTTTCATTTCCTGCAGATAATAATGAGTGTGCGACTGAAATAAATTTATGTGGGGCGAAGGGCATTTGCCAGAATACACCAGGAAGTTTTGTTTGTGAGTGTCAACGTGGCTTCTCACTCGATCAAACTGGGCTTAGCTGTGAAGGTAGGTACAACACACAGCACCTTTAACTTGGCCTTCTCTTGCTTTCCTTCAACTTCTCTCAGCCATACTGTCATCCGAGGAGGGGCCTGTGGAGTAAGCACCAAAACCTGTGCAGTAAGCATGTGTAGGCTGAAGGGGAGTGGGGTGTGGAGATTTAGCAGCAAGGTGGTGTTTCTTTCTATGGACCTGAGTAAATAGCTATATTGCAGGAGGCTAAAAAGCTGGACAGATATTTTCTGAGGAGACTTCAATTTATCCTAGAATGTTTCAGTTTAAGCATCGTAAGTTCAGCAAACTTCTGTTGAATCCTGCATGGGTTTCTGAGGGACTCACCCAGGACAGGAAGCCTTGCATCTCCACGGCGACCTTCTAAAGAGAGAGTTGAAGGGCTTCAGATATTACTCCTCGGGGTCCCTAGAGCCTCTGGAGCCTTCCTCTGGGAGATAATTTGGTTTGCTTTGGAAAGAGATATCCTGGGATTCCTGGGTTGGATGGTTGGGTAAAAGCAAGAGGCTGTCTGCTGTGGAGCTGACAGCCTTAGGAAAGTCTTGGGGGTCCCATATACAGATGGCTTTCTGCTGCCTGCTCCATAGCAGAATGTAAAAACTCTAAAAATTGTGGCTGAATTTGAGCTTTCAGTGGGTTAAAGTCCTAAGTTACTTGCTGTGGAGCCAGAAATCCAAACCTGAAAGGCCCAAAGTTGTCTCCCAGCACTGGAAGATCCTGAAGTATACCTCTGTATATGTGATATATGAATGTATATAATTATTTGTAACATACTTTTCAAATATAACATAATCTGAGCTTCTCTCCCAAAACTCAGAGTGTATCTCACCCTTTTAGATGTTGATGAATGTGATGGAAACCACCGGTGTCAGCATGGCTGCCAAAATATAATTGGAGGATACAGGTGTAGCTGCCCACAAGGATATCTCCAGCATTACCAATGGAACCAATGTGTTGGCAAGTCACTTTTTAAAATCCAAACATCAAAATGCACGTTACCTTTGTTAGCAGCAAGAAGTGAAGAACAGTGGTGCAGTTTGCTGTATTTTCTTTTTCTGATTATAATTTAATAAATTCAGCAGAATTTCATTACAGTTGTGTGCTTCTGAGAAAGGCAGCATGGGTGTGAAGGACCCCGTAGCCTATGTCCTGGCTTGACAAATGTTTAAGCACAAAATTATCCTGGAGAGTGCTAGAAGTTGTATCAACTTTGAGGGAACTTGTGTTACTCGTGTATTTTGTGGTCTGAGCAAAGGAAGTCTTACTCAGCCATGCAGCAGTCTCTGCTGAGATACAGGTCCTGGCTGAAAGCTGATGGTGGGTTGAACCTTGCAGACTCAGAACCACAAGTTTGGACTGATAAACTGTAAAATTAAACTCCTGGCCCACAGCATCTAAAGTTCTATTAAAATCCCACTTGATCTGTGCTTTTATCCTGCTTACAACACCTACAGGAGGGCTGCATTTAAGCCTCTTCTCTGTACAGAATTAACCATTTGTCGTATTTGAGCAAAGCTGCCGCTCTCTGTCTAAAGATGCTCCCTTGCGCCTTTGGGATACAGTTTATAACAAGTGCTTACCGGACAATTCTGCTATAAATGACAAATGCTAGTGCTCTTTATGTTAAGAAGTAAATACACTTGGGAATTAAAATTCTTATTTCTTCCCTATCTAAACTTTGGTTCTATCCCAAGTCTCTGAGCCCTCGTAGATGGGGCTGCATGTGCAGAGCATTGATACTGGGTATGACTTGAGCAGACAGAACTGGGTCCTCTGCAGAAATCACAGGAAAAGTCTCTGTACGTTTCAGCAGCGTAGCATGTCGCATATTCAAACAAGAGAAGCATGAATAATTTTTCCTCTAGTAACAATTACATGCGTTTTTAAGCACATTTAATGGGCTTCATACAAGCTAGTCTGGTGTGGATACCCAGAGAGGTGTTTGATGACCTCTTTGAGAACAAAGGGCTTCATAACTCTTTGTTTGGCTTGCTTTGCTGCCAGAAACATAAAAATGCCTTTGCTTGTTATCACTGTGGTGCTCTAGGGAGGTCTCTGCTTTTAGTTACGCTTACCAAACCTCCTGACTATTTATGCAGTCCTTGCCGTGATGTTTGCTTGCTTCTGCTCCAGTGCTCTATTCCTGTAACATATGAGAGAGCAAGGAGGGAGCACAAACATATGGTGGTTTTGAATATTAATTAAACTAGCAGAGCTTAGGGTTAAATTAGAATTTATTCTGCGGGAGGGTCAAAAAAAAAAGAAAAAAAGAAGCACTGCCACATCTGGCTGCTGGAGGACACTGTGGAATCTGAAAAAGTGCAGGTCTTAGTTTGCAAAACACCTTGACTGTTTCTAAGTCTTCCTGGGTGATAGCATTCAACTAAGTGTATTTCCAAACCAGGTGTACACTGTTATTCCGGATTTTGAGCCCATTGACTGCTGCTTAGATTTTATACAGGGAATATCAGTTTAAAAATGCACGAGCACTGGTATTTCCCCCAGTGAAAGAAAGGCTTCAATCTTGGCACCAGAAACTTCACCAGGGAAAATTCCCCTGAGAGCCACAACTGGGGAAGGACTCAGCTAGCACTTCCATTTTCTTGGACACGCGGCAGTCCAGGCAGAACCCAAAACTGCAGGGCAGGAGGCTTGGTTTCCTCTGTCCTCATGGCATCCCTCCTTCCTGCTGAAGTGGAGCAGGACAGAACTGCATGTTACAGAGCACAAGAGAGCAAGGCTGGTGCCTGGCAGCACAGTTTGCGCAGAGTCTGAAGCTATCTTAACTGTTTTTTCCACTTTTCTTCGTATTTTTTTCTTCCAACACTCTCCCAAAATACGGAAACTAACCTTGCTAGTGTACACACTCTTGCCACTGTGAGCGTTTCTCCTTTTGGTGCAGTAACTTCGTGTGCCCCAAACATGCATTTATGATGTTGACATAATTGCTGTGTTAGGTATGACAGATGTTGAAACATAGCTCTGAGTTAATGGCAAAAATCCTACGGGCTTCAGTAACACAGAATCAGCCCCAGGTTTTCATACCTTCTGGTCTCCACATGTTCACGTTGTAATGTCTGTAACTCTATATGCTTAAGATACTTATCTAGATCTCCTGAGTATACCGCAGGGGAAGAAGCCATGTAATAGGTTTTTCCGTGAGAATTCCTTCATATTCTTTAGCAATTCCAACTCTGCAAACAGTTTGTGTCTTTTTTTAGTTTATTTAATGAAGTGTTCAGCGACTTTGGATGTTGCTGCAACACATATTTAGATAATCACTGAAGAATGCTTTGGTTCCTCCCATGTCTTGTGCTCTGTGTGACTGCATCCCCTACCAAGGCAATTCCGTAGTGCACCATGCCATAAATCAAGCTGCAAGAAGCAAAGGCAGTGCTTTTAAGCAATGAATAAACACGCACATTTTTTGGAAAAAGACAATAATGATCTGAATTAGTACTAATACTCCTGTAGCCTGGATGCTTAGGTCAGAGATGCTGCTCTGTACTTTACATTTCATGTACACAGTATCCGGATGGTGTTTCTTACGCATGTGCACACCCACACAACGCACATGTGCAGTCACTTTATTGCAGAAAATAGGCACCAATAACATTCAGAACATTTCAAAGCAACTTGCCACAGCAGACAAAAAAATTCAGAGCAGCTACATTTTAAAAACTAGCCGTTTAGAGTAAACAAGCCTGAACTGAGCTCGAACTCCTACAGCGGCGCACTTGGGAAGTCTGGAAAAAGGCTGGTTCAGAATACAGCAGTCTTTTGCATCTACACCTGCTGTTATTTTTACTTTGCTACTTGTTCCTGTACCTTGCCTGTACCTTGTATTTAAATATGAGTGTGTAGGGAGGGCTTTTCAGTGCCTGGAAGAGGTGTCAGAGCTTGATTCCTTACTCTTTTTCCTTTAATGTTGAATAGCATTATGAACTTGGGATTACTGGACCAGATTGTTGGCTGTACAAAGTTTTATTCTTCTCACTTGTTTCTGGAACAAAAAAAAAGTTGCCTCCTCTGCTTCTCTGGTCTCCAGAGTATGAGCTGACGTGGCATGAAACATCTTCTGTAGAGTAGCCCAAGTGTTGCTCTGTTGTATGGTTGTAGTCATCTCCTAGCAACCGCTGTCCTAGCCAGGGCTGAGGCGAAGCCCTGTCCTGTTTCTGTCCATCTGGTGTGGCAGCATGTTGAGCAACTGTCAAGCGTGACCTTTCTGACAGGGTACGCTGGACTACACCTGAGAGCAGAAGTTAACGTGGTTATGTTCTGCTTCTTTTCCAGATGAAAACGAATGTCTCAGTGCACACATTTGTGGAGGAGCGTCTTGCCACAATACTTTGGGAAGCTATAAATGTATGTGCCCTACCGGATTTCAGTATGAACAGTTTAGTGGAGGTTGCCAAGATATCAATGAATGCGGTTCTGCACAAGCCCCATGCAGTTATGGTTGTTCAAATACTGAAGGTGGCTATGTCTGTGGATGTCCACCTGGTTACTTCAGAATAGGACAAGGGTAAGGGATTCTCATTTTAAACTTACAGACATAAAGGGGACATAGTCTGCTCCTTTCTCTGTGGTGTGGAGCAGCAGAACCGGGGGGATTGTCACCAATGAAAGAGGGATAGGATTGTGGAGGTGCTCAAGAGTTGGATGCACCTGCTGATTCTGGAGATGAGGGAGGGGAGAGGTAACCAAGGGAAGGGAGCAACGTGGTTTTAGTGCTTAATGAAATTTTATCAGGGCTACCAGGGTCAGTCAGCTCTCTGAAGCTACTGCCTTCACCTCCTTCCTGCACCCAGAAGCTTGCCAGGTTCTCTGAGCTTGCCACTTGGGAGCTCACACCCCTCACTGTGATTTGTGGTATATCACTTGTCTCCTTTAAAAAACAAACAAACAAAGAACACCGCCCCCCCCCCAAAAAACCCAAAACAACAAAACAAACAAAAAACCAAAACCCACCCCACCCCCCACCAGCTCCAAAGACAAATGATATTATACAAGTGGCTTCACCCACAGGTTGGAATAACAATTCTGTATGCTCTTGCATTCTTGTTTGTTCCATATTATTCTGTCTTGCGAATGAATCATTTTTTGAATGAATGTCTGCTTTATCAAGAAAACATTTTTTCACTTGCTCCAGTGGGAAGGTTAGGGCTGTGCATCATGTAGGACTGAGCAACTCAAATGGAAAGCAGAAAGTTTGTGGCTTACATTTTAGAAGTGACTCAAAGCTTTGGGATACATTATAAAAGACCTCACTCTTCAGATTTTTCACCAGTTTGTGAAAATTGGTCTCTTTTAATATGTTCTAGGTTAGATGACAGAAATTACTAACAACCTCTCAGAGCTTAAGCCTGTGTTTGTAAAACCGTTAAATATTGGCAGGTCTCTTACGCAAAGCCTGATGGAGCCAGGTTCTTGCCATCAGAGGTAGCTGCATTGTGATTCAGTGAGCATTTTGCCTGTTGACTTCAGCAGAAATTTTTCCTAGGAAATGAGTGCAACGTAATTGCTTTATTACTTGTATTCACAGTCCTCCAAATTCAGCTTTGGAGAAGATCTGTGTCCCACTGGAATTAATTTTGAGTTTCTTCCTTCCTCAGACACTGTGTTTCTGGAGTGGGGCTAGGCAAAGGTCAAGGACAAGAGCTTTCACTCAGTGGAGAAGTAGATGACAACTCTCTCTCTCCAGAAGCTTGTTACGAATGTAAAATCAACGGCTATCCCAAGAGAGGAAGGAAGCGCAGAAGCACTAATGAAACTGCAAATGAAGCAGAGGTAAGTGACTGGTTTTGGGGGACGGGGTTTGTGGTTCTCTTGCGAAAGCCCATCTCGGACGGAGGTGTGCCAAGAGACAATCCCACAGGAAGAATGTACACCCCAAACAAAGTAGACCAAAGAGCTGGTTTTGGATGTCAGGTAGCCTGGGGAGGGGTGGGGGGCTTTCTGAAAGGGTTCACTCATTAGGCGGAGGTCATCCTCTGAAGCCCCTGCATGCCTAATATCTACATCACATCAAGCACTACAATAACTGCCGGTCCAGCTGGCTAGAGAGCAGTGCTCTCGCCCGCAAAGCAGGCTCTTGCTCTCCGAGGACGGCGGGTATGTAAGACGTTTGTGTGACCTCGTGGCCAGAAAGGCAGGACACCTTGGTCAGGGTGGATGTGGGCTCTGCCAAGCAGCCCTGTGTTGTGTCTCTGGGGCTGGAGCCCTCTCCAAAGCAAACGCAGAGCTCTGGACACAAACACCTTGCCTGGAGGGAGCCCAGGGCTGCAGCCGTGCCTGGGGCTTGTCCAGAGCCTGGCAGTCACTCACCCAGGTTGCCATCCTGGAGCTGAGGCTGCCAGCACGGCCAGGCACGGTGCTCACTGCGGGCCTAGGCAGCAGAACAGGAGGCAGAGCTTCGTCTGTCGTTGCTAGGAGGTCGCTGGGGACAGAGGCAGGTTTCCATTTGTGTGTTTCAGTACTCTTTGTGATTAGTACTGAATTTGTCTCAGAGGTGACATAGAATCATAGAGGAGTAAGGGTTGGAGGGGACCTTAAAGACCATCTGGTTCCAACCCCCCTGCCATGATCAGGGACATCTTCCAC
>Ga0181612_151848_pt1 | contig 27588 bp, 23 predicted proteins | sample HoacroProtozoa21_FD_119630 | JGI IMG/M metagenome (GOLD analysis project Ga0181612, IMG submission 119630) | Hoatzin crop microbial communities from Cojedes, Venezuel. Combined Assembly of Gp0051906, Gp0051904, Gp0051908
AGGTCAAACTTCCAGTCTGGAAGGTGTAACTACATCATCCTACCCAAAAATCTTTGAAGGAGACCCGACAGCACCCAAACTGCTGAGGCTTTCGTGCTTCCAGGTGTGGTACAGGGGACACCCACAAGGTGATGGAGGAGGAAGAATGAGCATTCTCACTGTCAGGTAGGTAGCTATTTTTCTCACTGGGACATGAGCTGTGAGTTATGAATTGGAGAACTTGTGTGTTAGAAACATCATGAATTAAGTGATGAATCGGTGAATTCACGTTAGACTACTCTGTCCAAAATGGATTGAGCCCTTGTTTGAAGAGTTTGTTCTCTTTCCTGGTGTGTTCATAAAATAAAGTTTAATTTGGAGAGCGCTTTTTCCTGTAAATTTGAGTGATCCAAATGGATTGTAACACCCCTGATCGTGAAAAGTAGGAACTGTCTGGTCTAGTGATCACTGTAGTAGCAATGAGAGGCATTGCAGATGCAGATAGTTTGCTTATGCTGGAATAGACTCCTTATTGGGCACAAATGCAGTGTGGTCTCTCTGGTAGCTTTGGTGGCTTTTTGTTTTGTGAGCTTTAGCAGCTTTGTTAGCTTTTAACATCTACCATGTGTTTGGGAAAGGCATTCCCCAGGTGCGTTACCAACAGGTATGAAGAACTATCTCATATTTACCTTGAACCTTGTTCTCCTACTGACCTTTGACACCATATATCTCTGGTACTGGAATAGTCAGGGAAAACTTCTTCCCTCTCCAACATGTGGTCTATAATTCCATAGACTTCTGTGCTGTATTTCCCCTGAATCATGTGCTTTTCAGACTTAGGAGTCCTACCGTAGTCACTTTGGGCATGGGAACTCTTCTGTGCCTGTGATCACTCTTGTGTCTCTCATCTGAACTTGTCCCAGTATTATATCACTTCAAGTACCATTTAAAAACAAGACAGCTGTTTTAAGCATCTCTCTTTCAAAAGGACGGTGCTAATGAGTGAATGGCCTATCTGTGCAGGGAAAATGTGGGTCTGTTGGGATTCAGGCTCTTTTAGGTTAAATCTGGACCCAGATGTGGCTGAAATAAACAGATTCAAAACCTGCCCTGCTTGCAAGCTCTGTACAGTCAAGGTTGAACATGTTTTGTTCTTTTGTATGGAGTCTTTCATGAAATCCTCCAGTGTCTCGTACAACCACCAGCGTCACTGCCCTTGAAAAGACCGTGGGTCAGGTTTCTGCAACAAGATAAGGAGTAGGGCATTAACATTTGAAAAACAGCTGATTGTTCCATCACTATGTGGATTCATAGGGTTCTGAGATGCTGTTAAATATCATCGGCATTCTGCTCTTCAACGTAAATATGTCTCAATATCACAGTGGTTATGTGGTGCCTTTCAGATTGCTTTATCTGATTATAAAATTCCTCTCTCTGGAAATACCTTGCAGAATAATAGTGAAATGCTGCTGCGAATGCCAGACAACTCAACAGCCAAAACCTCATGGAGTGAAGGGTAAATCCACCGAGAAGTAACTCGGGTATAATGTTCTTAAGCTGTGTTTGCATTAGTAAGTTTAACAGGAGCAGATCCGTAGGGCGAAATGGCTGGTGTTGAGTACCCAGTAGCTATACTGTATTTTGGAGGGTTCATACTGGACTTAGCCCCCTGGTCTGAAAGGCTATGAGCACTTGGAGAACATTTGGCACACTCCTCAGTTCCCTCTTGCAGACAAAACTGAGCTGAAAAAACTATGTGCTCCAGGACCACCCTGATGCAAACGAAAGCACTGTAACCTGTTGCTTCAGCAACGTGTTCCTGATCAGAGGATGTGAGGAATGGTCAAGAACTCGGCATCTGTGACAGCTGCATGGGAAAGATCTGCCTGGGCAGTGTGATCTAAGAACATCAAAGCGTTTGATTTTTCCCTGTGTAGGTGTACTGGTATAAAAGCACTCACACCACTAGTGCTCACTCCTATTGGAGGCACAAATAGACCATACACCGTAAGCAACGGTCAAAATGCACCTCCAGGAGTAGTGGTATGAGCTCTTAATAGTCCAACTTGAAGAGAAAAAAAAAATCTCTAGTCTCCCACAGGTCTGTTTCTTATCAGCAGGGATTCCTGGTGCCCTCTACAGAGTGGCACACACAGATCAGGTTTGACCACCGAAGGCGTCTTTGTGCTAACCTAGCTGTTTCCGTTCATGTGGTTGTGCCAAGACGCGTGTTTTGGGGACTTGCCTCCTTTTAACCAAACGCAATGCGCATCATCAGGGATGCACGACGGCTCCAAATCCCCTTTGCAAGTGTAAAAGTTTACCCTGCTGTTTGCTTAAATTTTGTTGTTCTTTATAAAGCAAACAACTTCAGCTTTAAGGACTGTTATGAAGACGATGTTCCAAAGCCTCTGCTGCCTAAACAGTTTAGTTTATAGGAAGACATTTTCACATGCTAAGATAAGCTTTGCACAGGGCCATTATAAACCCCACTGCAACTGGCTAGTGAATTATTTTCTGCCTCTAGACGGTGTAAGTAGAGTAGCCACAGTTTTTGCATTATAAAACAATACTTTCTGCTCCAATCAGCTAGCTCTGGCACAGCTTTTAACTAATAAAACTTATTCCCAAAGCTCCATTGGCCTCATCAGTGTCACTGGTGCCCAATAAAAAAATGCCTTTGCGTTCAGAGATACCTAGCATTGGGAAAGTGTCATCATCAAACTGCAAATTAACTTGCATCCAGCTGTGGTTACAGCTGAAGGTGTGAAGTTAGGCAAACGGGAAAAGCCATCCGTTTTAGAAAGGGGGGAAAAAAAGCGCAGGCTTTTCAGACTGGGGGTGGTCAGGAATATAGGAAAGTAAAATAAATCTTGGCTAAGGGCTGTCTTTCTAATGCTGCTGTGTAACATCAGGATGTTCTTGTAAGACATCAGTTCTTCTGGGAAACTGCATTTAGTCAGTCTGGCCTATCGTTAGCTGGACTTCTAAAACCCCACTGAGCTAATGGACCAGGTAAAGAGAGTGCATTCATCTTTGCCGTGCTTTGACTCGTTACTAGTGCAGATAAAAAGGTACCGACTGCTCCTCTCTGTCACCGCGCTTTCCACAGCTCCCTCCATTGCTAGTTTGCCTCTTCAGCATGGCCCCAAGGCCACTCCTGTATTCTGTGCCCTGTGCTGCGTTTGCCGTGGAGCACGGTGGGCTGCGCGTGCTGGGGAGTGTCCTGGGTGCTGGTGCACCCACCCATGCTGCCTCACCCGTTTTGCAGCTCGTCTTCAAAAAGCATGGCCACACTGCTTCACAGAAGGAGGAGATCCTGCTCACTGCCTTTTAGCCAGGGATCAGTTTCTGATGGTCACCACACGCTGAAGTGTAGTCCCAACCAGATCCCTCCGTGACCAGTCAGTTTTTAAAGTCCCAGGAAAACAGTTTGTGTTGTAGTCTGGTGGTTGACCTGTATGTTTCCTACATTCAGCAGTTTGGCTGTTGGATCCTATAGGGCACAGAGAGCTGAAAATACCTGCATGTGATTTGTAAATATTAGAAATTAATTGCCAGAGAACAAATAAGACAACTAGGGACAATACCGAGGGAGAGGAGCAGAAGAGGCTGTATCAAGAACAACATGGAAATATCAGCAGGCAAACCAGTTCTGCAGTTTTCTTTCCCACATCCATAATTCCTGTTGCAAAGCAGGTCTTGGTTCCTTTATGTCACTGCTCAAACAGCGGTCAGATCCCTCTCTCCCTGGGGCAGGAAAGAGACTTTACCACTCGCACCCCTTCTTGCATAACAAGAACAGATATATTTCCTTCTGCCCCATTCAGTCCATCCTTTTTTCAAAATGCTGTGTTACGTGCTTTATACAGATGGCATTATGGGTTTGCACTGGGAAAGATGAGAAACTCTTTCCCTCTGGTCTTCTGGAAATGCCTGGGAAGTTTTCCATCTTGGCACTATCATTCTTCTGCTTGGTCAGAGCTGGAGCTCCTCTCTAAGGAGAGGTACTAGGCAGGTGCCAGGACAAAAGCTCTGATATCAGGAATTTATTGGATTCATAATTCTGGAGATCAGTGTGGGGATTGTACAGTCATTGGATCTGCCCAGGTTTCTATACAGAGATATTTTCCTCTCCTGGGAAGGGCTGGTTTAGGTTCACTGCAGCCAGAAGTGAGCTATGCTTTGGGAAGTCCCAACACAGGCATCCAAGTTGCCAGCAGTGCAGTATTTGGGACAGATGCAGAAATCCTATTTCACCCATTTCAGAAGGTGCAATTTCTCACTATCCTAAAATAAATACAAATCTTTTAAGAACAATGTTCCCGAAGTAACTTGTATGGGGACGAATTGTATTAAGGTAAATGCTGCCTCATTTTATTTCAGATTTCCTCTACTGTGTGCAGAACCAATGTCAGAACAGTGACATTACTATAGCAGAGTAACAAAACCCGTGGAACAGACTTGCTTTGCTTTCAAGCAGATCAACTGCAAGCTCTTGGCCATATACCATTGCCAATACCTGGAGTATCTTAGCATGTTAGAGCAGTGTGACTTTGTTCTGTCACATCTTCTGTACTGAGCACAGAATGGGTATTACCCAGCCTCCAAGCAAAAACTGCCAAGAGAGGTCACTCCAGCTTTCAGAGCGAGTGCAGCACTGTACAGTTAACAAGAAGCAGACACAGCGGTACCTACAGCATCAGATCTCAGTAGGCCAATCTGGACTGAAAAGCAAGTAGGGTTTATTTTGGCTCTATTGTCTGTCCTTGCCTTGCCTTGACAGCAATAGTTCTACATAGCTTTTCTTTAGCTGCTTTTCATGATTCTAAGCAGGCCTGTGTTTGGGAATTCCTGTAACAGATTGTTCAACTTCTGCTTCTGATTTTTTTCTGGGTTTTCTGTTTCTGATCCAGTTTTGCCATGGTGTAGAAGAAACCAATGAAAGCCCAACTTCTACCTGCCGATCAGGATGCCCCTGCACAAGTAACTCAGTGGATCAATTTGTCAAACAGGGTGCTGCTTGACTGGATCTTGAACAGCTATGCAATTCTGAAAAGCAGCATTTAGCCATATTTGAAGAAAGAATGAGCTAAGACCTCATAGAAAAAAATGAGCGTGGGGAGGACAAGCATTGCATTTCACTTATCTGCTTCGGCGGCACTGCAGTCTGCAGCTTTGCTCTCATCTGTGCATCTCCTGCTGGCCCAAAAGGCCTGATGCTATGAACTCTCAACAGAAGCATGGTTAACAGTATTTTTCCAAGCTGGACTGCAAGCCTTGGGAAAAGTCTTCTCCCTGAACATGCTCATAGCAACTCAGAGCAGTGGTGGCCAAGCTGGGAAGGGGACACATCTCCTTGCAGTGCCAGAGGAGGACTGGGTACCGGGTAGCCCCTCTGCTTCCCACATCACCCAGAAGCCTTCTATCCTATGCACTGCCTCAGAAGTACTTCACATGAGGTTAGTGACAGAACTGAAAGATGATGAAAAAGGTGATATTTAAAGAGGCACTCAGCCTATAGGTCTCTTTTGCACAAAACTTGTCCCTTGAAAAGCAGTGCTTAGGAACAAACCATGGGCTAAAACACTAGTGCTGGTGGGCCACATGCTGCCCATACAGCTGCAGGCTAAAGCTGCAATCTTTCCAAGGTTTTAGCAGCTACATTCCCCCTGATTCTGTCTGGCTTGTGCACGGTTGGCAGCTCTGACCTGGCAGGTCCAAGCATGTAAAGACAACCTGGGGAAATTTGCCCTTCCTAGGTACTCGCCTTCCCCTACTCTTGCTGATTCTACACAGAAGACATTAACAGCTCGCAGAGTCAGGTGCTCAGAAACGTGAGTGCATGACTGATCCTAACTCAGCACCTTCACAGGGTAGCCAGGACCATTGTGTATATCAATTACACACTTTTTTTTCTGCAGGAATAGTCCTTTTGTTGGCCAGGGCGGGTGGAGCAGTGGGGCAGGAAGGAGGGCTGTGAAGTGAGTGCAACCCCTGCCTGCTGGAACCCAGTTTCATCTCCCGCAGGATGGGGGAATATGTAGTGGAGAAGGGAAGGGATTAGCAGAAGAACAAGAGAAGGGTCTTGACTGTTTATGCTCCGTGTGCCCTCACTGGCACTGTGCTTCTCTGGCGGTGGGCTGGTGGGTCCAACTGGGATGAGCGACTAGGTGTTTCCAGCTCTGGCTGATGGATTGCAGGCGCGGGGCTCCTGTGTGCAGAGGTAGCCTACTCCTTGTTGCAGGAGAAGACAACGGGGGTCACATGCTGAATCCATAAAATGCAACAGGAAGTCTAACTCTTCTCAGAAATCAGCTGTTAATTGAGCATCCTGATTTTCCAGGTGACTTTTGGGTTCTTCCCACTCTGTGCATTATGGGGCTTATCAGGAAAATGCATTCATGGTGTACAACAGAAACCCCAGAAGAAAGCAGCTCTCTTTTCTGAGCAGTGCCTGAATAGCCAGTGAGGAGGAGAAGCAGGGCAAGCTGGGGCTTGTGGTGCTCCTTGACCCTTTCCTGCAGTCCTTGCTGAGGCTTCCTCTCTCCTTGCTTACATATCTGGACAGCTAAACATTTTTATCTTCCAGTAGGATCAGGGCTTTCAGGCAAAGCCCAGCCTGGTGAGCTTCCCTAGGGGAAGTCACCACCAGCGAGGCTGCTGGACTTGCACAGTCTGGATGAGCATGTGTGACACAGTCCAGAGGCTTCAGTCTTCCAGTCCCAAGGTGGGCCTACCAGCTTGGGGCTGAGGTGCAGCATAAATCCAGGGTGATGGGGTTGAAGCCTGGACTTCAAGGTCAACGTGGCTAGGAAGTAGCTGAGATTAGTTTGACAGGTGCCTGTAACAGCAGAGATCAGAAATCCATCCCTCTCCCCTTTTTTTGGCCATAAAGACCCATCATCACAGTGATCAGTGAGGGACAGAGAGAGAGATATGACTTTGCACTTCTCTCTTGTGGCTTGAAAATAAAATAAGAAACATGTGAGAACACCAAATAATTAAATGACAAGGGTGTTTTTCTTCTTTCTTTTTTGTTTCTTCTGCTTCATGAATTTTGAGGCATATTCTTGATGTCCGACTGGGTTATGGTAGAGCCATTCCCCCTGCAATCCACCCTACTAGGGTGCTGGTAAAGGATACAGGGCAACGAAGTCAGCTCCAGGAGCAGCATGAGTCTTCCTAGTCCATACCAAAAAAGATAAACGATAACACAAAGAGCAGCTGATAAATCTTCTTCAAAAGTCTGGCTGTTGCTGCTTTTGTTGTCACATGTACGGACTTTACGGGATTTCCAAAAATTTGCAGGAAAATCCAGGGTGTTAATGGGAATAAAACCAGAGAATCTGAATGGGGACCATAGCTCTGTTCTATAGGAAAGAAATGAACCCACTGCTGGAGCAAGAGAAAGGGGAAAATATTTCTCCTCATAAATTATTTGCCAAGGGAGGCAATGAGGCCAACCACACAAAGCTGGAAGATGATTCAGGATAAATCAGGTCTGCAGCTGATTTGGGCACGTCCTTGTGCAAGTCAGTTCTCTATTTTCTGTCACAGTTTTACAGCCGGGAAGGGGTCGTACTGCTTGCAAGCCCTGCCTGGAGCCAAGGCCCAGCGTTGAGCCACAGACTCCAGAAAGGGACCCTCAGAACAACTGCTGTTGTTTTTTTACAAAAACTTCACACTTGCAGGGAAATAAAAAGTGGGGAGAAATAATAGGAATAAAAAAAACTTTCAAAGCATGGGCTAATTCTTACTTGGCTTCAAATGAAAAGCAGTGTCATGGTCAGAGTTTTTTTTTCCCAAAGACTACTGTGGGCCATGGATTTAAAAAAAAAATTCAAACCATGGTATTATTACACTAGATTATTATAAATTCTGTATATAATGTAGAGGTAGGTAGAGGCGTTAAAGTTGTGCTGTATGTAATGTTTCTAGCAACAAATGCCCCAGATGCTTGCTTTTGGTGAGTGTTGGTTTGCAGAGTGATACAAGGCTGGTTTTGAAAGGTGAGGAGTAAAAGGTGCTCGGCTCCAGCTGACTTGGGTGAAAGCACATGGCCCCTCTCAGGAGCAGATGTCTCCTACCAGAACACGTACAAGAGCACTGAGCATGTGCCAGCTTTTCAAAGCATCAATATTAACTATGTTTTGCTGTGTTGTAAAAACAGGTGAAAGTAATACCAAAAGCAGCTGTTATGTCAGAGTCGGACTCGCCTACATCAGGTCTTGGTTTGGCTTTGTGCGCTTTATTGACTAAGAGGTAGCGTTTGATTGCAACAGAGATCTGCTTTTAATTAGCCCACGTTGGATGCTTGTATCCTGAGTCTTTGATAAATTCAGTTTAATGCTAGTGCAAACACTGAACTCAACACGGCTGTGTCATCCTTGACTCAGAAATTTCTCTTGAGAAGTACATCAATTAAGCATTGCTGTATGACAAGCACAGGGAAGCAGCAGCTCTGTACTCAAACCAGGTTTTCTATCATCAGAGATCAAATTTTTTACTGCTGTGTCAGCCCTGAAAAACACTTTTCACCTGTGCCTCTTCTCTCAATGCATTTGTAAGTCATCTCAAGTGTCTCACTACACTGAAGGCTGATCCAGAGTGACTCAGAGTGATACGGAACAACTCGCTGATGCAACTTTTTTGGCGCCCTGGAAGAACATCCAGTGACGTTTTGATGCCTTTCATTCAAAATTAGCCATAGCTATATCTCCATAAAAGCCTGTTTCATTCTATTGCTACAGCCTTGATGGTTTTCTACTGCCTTTGAGTCAGTCACTTCAGTTGATATTAATTCTAAAGCCTTACCAATTGTTTTCCCTTTAAACTGACTTACTGATTTTTGAAATATTAACGCATATACAGGTTCCTGACATGAAAATGAATCAACTTTTTGGTAAAGTACGTTATATATCCTGTAACTTGAATGGTAGCCTGGTCCCCTGGAGGTTTGACAGGAAGATTGGTAATACCTTTGAGCTCTGAGCCTGGCTCTGTTTGACTTGGTAGCCTTAAGTACGTTTACTGAGTTCCCAAACAACTCGGAAATCAGGCACTGATATGTGAGGGCAAGACCACCAGAAGCCCAAGGGTCCATGCTTCTCACTTGCTGTCTGTCAATTGACAGAACTGTTCCCCTGCATTCATTTTATCTTAGGCAGTCTTTCAAGTCATTCTGGTTAAATGTTTGGACACCACCTACCAAAATGCCCTCAAGGTCTCCAGACACACATGCATTATGTGCACATCCATGCACGCTCATCTTCAGGCATCTCTGAAGCACTCAGCTCCCTGAGAGTGTTGAGCCCCAGCCCTTTAGGGTGTCTCAAGTTGGTAAGAAAGCAGCTTACATTTTTTTTGTGTCTCTTCATGAACATGTAAAGGGCTATTCAAATGCTACTGTTAGGAAATATTCTAATTTAATGCACAGCAATGATCAGGCTATGTGCTCATACAAGCAATACCAGGATCTGACCACTTGCTGCAGGGTTAAATTTATAGTTAACTCCAGTCTACTCTACGGACTTTGCTGATCACTCCTCCTCTTTCTCTGCAGTGCAATTGTCGCAGAGGTCCGTGTCCAATCTCTCCATGCAGCCCCAGGGGCACGCTTAAATACCCCTTGCAGGAGAATTAGCGTCTGGGATAGAGCCCTTTGGGTTTGGTGCTCGCTTGCAGGATTCCCTGTGCTAGTGAATGTAATATGTAGAATGCTTGCCTGTGTTTTAAAGACCTGCTTGCATCTTAAAAATAACTTTTTAGAAAATAATTCTCCTTTAATTTCTCCTCTAAGTCAGACAATTCACTCATGTCCTGGTTTATATATATATATGTATATAACTTTTCCCCATGCTTTTATAATATTGGCAATGGTATTTTTCTGGGAAAAGCTCCTTGCTTATTAACAATTCCTTTTCTCCTGCAGCTTGTTTCCTCATTGGCATCATAATTCTCTGCAATATCTTCATTGATTTCTTCTGGAAATGTTAAGAAACTTAGTTCTTTATGCACAGTGTTCTGTAAATGTAAGCTGTCAAGATTTTCAAAAGTGACTAGCAATTTTTGCAAGTTCAAACTGAGATGCTGCAGGAAAGCTTGTTTTTCCAGAGAATGTTCCTCTGCTCTCTGAAAATAAGTTTTTCCTCTCCAAAGTGGTTCAGGTTGGATGCCGTAATGAAGCGGCCAAGGAGATGGATGCCTGCTACCAAGTTACTACCCCTCGCTGGCTGACGGGCCTCAGCGTGGAGCCTTGTGCCCAGCTCAGCACGCTGGAAATAGCCACAGCTGTCTCTCTACCAAGGCTGTGGCCCAAGTGCCCTCCACTGCTGGCATGATTGCTGCATGAGCCCTTGCAATGCTTTGCCAGGTACCACCCCAACCCTCCCCCCCACATACACCTTCTCATCCTCCCATACAAAGCCTACAACACTTTGCTTTCAGCCGACGAACCTGCCGGCAAGGTTGTCAAACAGATGGCAAGTCTCACACATGAGAAAAAGTTCTATTTCTAGACCCATTTTGCAGAACACAAGAGCTCAGGAAGAGGCTTGCTCGTGGCCTTGCAATAAAATCACAGAGCTGCAATGAGCAGCCGGGTGCTCAGACCTCCTGAGTGCTTTCCTCCAGCCTCGAGGCCAGAGTGAGATCTGCCTTCTTGCCAAGAGCCCTGCTGCTCTCTCAACCGCTGCTAGTTGGCCACCCCAGGAGCACAAGGCTTCTGACAAGCCAATGGTCATGCCTTAAAAAATTTAGTGGCCTCAGGCCATGAGAGCTGAATTTTCAGGCTGTTTGACATTCAGTCCTGGGCTTCATATCCCTGCATTAGACCACAAACATGAAGCATGAAGGAATAAAGAGTGAGCAAAGCGTACAACTGAGCATGCGTTGTCTCAAGTGGAGAGCTGGGTTCTCCTCAGATTTTCAGGTGCTTTTTTTGTTTTAATCTGGCGCTCTGAGGCATTGAAAAGGTCTTGCTGTCAGGAGCAGTGGTGGTCTTCCCTCTTGGAAAAAGAAATGTTGTGGATGAAATCTGCATGTGGTCTCCCTAGCTTGGAAAGTTTTTGTGTGTGTGGAGCTGGGCAGGTGATGGTCAGCTCTTGACAGACAGGTTGGAAACCAGTGGGAGGAGGTCCTCAACCTTAGGTATCACTGAGCCTCTCAAAAGAAAGGTGGATGTGCTTAGCCTTTCTGTACAGCGTGAGCGGGGCGAGAGAAGGGGCAATGCCACACCAGAGCTTGGAGAGACTGTTCTACAGACCATCTGAGACATCTCCCATTTCTTCAAGTAGACAGCACAGCAACACAGGTGTGGAAAGGAGAGCGGATTTAGAGTTACAAGTGCAAGAAGCAGCCATAGGCTACTGGGAGACCCTAGAACTGACCTGTGAAAGGCCTGAGTAGGCAAGGCACACACCCTGTTGTTTGCTTTGGTGACCACAGGTGAGGGGGTCTGTTAGCTGGACAGTTCTAGCATGGGAACTGTTCCCATGCATGCAAAGCAACCTACCTGTACCACGGTGATTTTGAAGCAGGTGTCTCGTGGGAGTGGATCCCTCACAAATGAGTTTTCCTAGGCTGTTTTAATAAATCAAGAAAGCAAGCATATTCTGACCAGTAATTCCTTGTTATTATTTCAGCTAACTGCAAACTCTGCTACTATTTTGGCTCAGCCACCTGCTCGCTAAAGCTTAGTTTGTTGCTAAGTGTCAAAATACCCTAAATCAGAACTGGTGTCTCAGCTAGCAACGAAGCAGCAGTAACACTAATGAGTCTGCAACATGATTTACATACAGGATCTCGGTGCCTGCTACTATAAGAAGAGCAACTATAGAGACTAGTAGGTCTGCATGAGCACAGACATAAAAATCTATCACGATTTTGGTCATCTTTTTTTTTTAAATACATATTCAGGGGATTCAGAACATTTTAGCATCATATATCCTCTCCTGAATTACTGAAACTTTATATTCTTGCTACATAGGAAGTCCTAACTCAAGTCAGCGCTTTTCAGACATATTACAGAGATCGTTTTTGGACTTTGTAGGGCTTTTTGGTTTTCTGTTTTTGACTAGAAATTAGTATTTTGACACAGGATAAAGCAAAGGTACAGGTAATTTTTGAAGCATTTGACTCGGAGTCTTACAGTGAGCGGGTCGGGATTTGTCGGTCAGGTTGGTTGGATTATGGCAGTGTGCTGCTTTGCTCCTGCTTGGTTTGCACTGCTTGGCTCTGGGTTGCTCCTCTCACCAATTGGTTGTGAAGCTCATTAGCATTGCTGGAAAATGTTCACATGTGCAAGGGGATGAGGCTCCAAATATCCGAATACTTACCAGCAGTGACTCAGAGACCAGAAGACATTAACTCATAACAACACAGATCATGAGGCTGACGCTCCCAAATGCAATCTGAAGTCTGGAGTGGCTGTGGGAATTCATTGCACAAACTAGCCGTGGCAGGCCAGCACTGCTGAGAGCTGAGCAGTGGGGCCAGCAGGGTGCATGGGGCATCTGCAGGCTCTCATTGGGGTTCCTTTCCCTGGTGACACTTGATAACGCACACCGGAAAAGGCGGCATTCAGTTTTGACCTTCACTATTTAAAAGCACAGAGGGAGAACCGGGAAAAAAAAATGGATAATAATCCCTTTCCCTTTCTTTTCCCTTTTAAACCAACAGACTTGACCCAGCAGGCTGCTAAACAGTACAAGCCTGCTTTTCCTCTTCTCTCTCTGTCCCAGCAGGAACCATCAATACCTCAAACTGTGCCACGCTGGGAGCCCTGTCTGGCAAGTCAGCTGCCCACGGGCTGTGAAGTTGCAGGCGTTTGCAACCAAAGGGCCTGACTCAGAGAGGCTGGCAGAGCTGACGGAGACGGGCAGGATCAGGGCACAAGGGGCAGGGAGTCTGGATCTGGGAAGGAGGGATGACAGATCAGAGCAGGGGAGAGTAATCTGCAGCACCCAGCATGGGCTTGCTGGTAGTCTAGCAGAGGAAAAACTACGTCTCGTAGGGGCGCTTGATGCTTTGGTTGTAAAAATACACCTGGTTCTGGTTCAGCAAAGCATGAGAGCGCTCAATAATGTCTATATACAAGGTAATCATGTGCATGCCAACAGGGTGAAACATGCTCATCGTGCCAGGTGCATACTGAAGAAACAAGGCCTGCTAGGAGGAAAACTTGACATTGCCAATAATGACTGCTATTTGCCTGCTGGATGAGAAGAAAAAGGAAAGGAAAGGAAAAAAGACAAGATAATCCTTTGGGGTGGAAAAGCAGTTTCAAGAACTGGAAACAGTGTGACATTCATCTGAGAATGGTTTTTGTGAAGGTTCCTCCAGTCTGATATAATTTCCCACCAAAGAACCGAAAGAAGGCCAACACATGGTTTAAATCCATTAAAGGCAGTTGAAGTCAGCCACACATCAGTACTGAAGTCACACCCTGCACAGAGGAAGAGAGGAATGCATAGCCTGGCAAGTTAAAGCCTAGGTACAGTATGTCTTCAAGTTTAGGCAAGCAAAAAACTGAAAACAGTTAAACAAAAAAACCCTCAGATCATGAAGCTATGGAGAAGAAGGAAGGAGGAGAGAAATCTAGAGCCACTCTCCAAGAAAAGCTGCTCCCTTGCACAAGGAGCCCAGAAGGTTTAGCTTCTCTAAGCAGTAATGATCAACATTAGGAGATGCTCAAGGAGAAATCCCATTCCCACTGAAATCAACTTGGCTGCTGCATTGGACTTCAGCGATGCCACAATTTCATGTGTTCTGTTGCAAATGAAGAGCATGAAAATTCAGTGTATAAATCCTACCAAAAATGAATGGGCCAAGAGTAAGGAGGACCTATTTCTCATCTCTCTTTAAAGCTGGACACTCTGCGCTGCAGAAACACAGGTAAGTACATTGCTGGCATGGTGCTTAGAAAGATAGCTTCAGACACAGCCATCAGTGAAATAAAGAATATTAATAAAGCCAGCTCTCTTGTCCATAAAAAGCCTTACTGTAAGAACAGGAAGCTAAATGAAATACATCTACTACCTGCCCTCTCCAGTATCACGTGAAGTACAGTACAAAGTTATTTAAAACAGCTATAATTGGATATAGTGTATCTTGAAAAAGTCCTGAAAGGGCATAATTACAATAATCAATGCAGTAATGTGGGATGAGACTTTCTGTTGTTACTAGACCTGCACCTCGATTTGGAGGATTTTTCTCTCTAAAGCAGAGCCCTGAAATGGAGGTGGTTTTGCTTTCTGAAGCTATGGTCAATAAACATGTGAAGCAGCAGTTCCTCCATCGCTGCTCCATTTCAGATGTTGAAGTCTGGCTCTGTCAGACCGACACGCAGCCTCACCTGTTCTGGTGAGGAGCTGGAGAAAGCGCATGGACTTCTCAGCAGAGCACTGCTCATTCATAACGGTCACCTGTGCTACCCACATCCATTAACACCAGGCGCAAAAGCAACTCCCTAAAATATTAATGAACTGAGATACAGGTCCTTGAGATATGAATGGAAAAAGAATCAGAAATGCTTGTGATGATGAGTCATGGGTTTAAAGGGATGCTGCCAGGTAAATATTTCTTTTCAGCCTTCCTCGTTCCATTACCAGCACAACAGCTTGTCTTGCCACATCTGTGAAAATCTGCAGGGTTAGATCCTTAGATGGCAAATGCCAGCTGCGTGCCTCGAGCCACCATTCCCTGTTCCACTGTTTTAAACAGACAGGAGAGCCTCCCTGATGCTCTTGGTCAGGCCATGGTCCAGCTGCATTGGTGAGATGTAGCGAGTCACCAGTCACCTGCACATGACAATCTTCAAGCTTTGGGGAGTGAGGGAGGTGAGGCCTTTCCTGGCACAAAGCCTAAATGGTCCCACCAGGATCAAAACCACAGCATTGCCTTTAATGAAAAGGATAATTCACCACCACCCAAGTTGGTGGTGCTCAGCAGTTCTGACTTGTTCCAGTGGTGGCAGAATGGCACCCATCTACCAGCTACCCAAAGACCGGAGGACATGTAGGCATCATGGCCCATGAAGGGTCCATTTTAAGGAAGGGTTTCTACACCAAGGCACGTAGTGGCCCTGCAAGCATTCCTTTCACAGCATGAGCGTGTAGCAAAGCAAGGAATGCATCAACAAAGGTGCAAGAGAGTAAATTACATGTAAAGCTACCTAGGTTTCCAGAAGTAACTGTACTGAGACATCTACAAAAATTTGTGCAATTGTCTAATCACCCACCCACCAGTGAAGAAGGCTATATGAAGGCACCAACCTGACCAGTTTCCTGCTCCTCCTTATGCTGGAGCATCTACATGAAGAGGACCAAACCTACATTTGGAAGTGTTGGCTGGGGAGAGAGATCTTTGGGTGTTCCAGTCAGTCAATGGTAAGAGCTTTCTAAAGGTGAGGTGATGTTTGATCCTCTAACCTTGGCGCAATGAGACTGCCGACAAGAAAGCTGCAGCTAATGTTTCCTTTATGGTCTGCAACTGCCAAAGGGACCTTCCTCCCATAACAATTGCAGAGATCTTTAGAAATATCTCACCTCTGTCCTCATCGTGGCATCCATGCAGACCTTGATAACAAACAAGTGTCATTATTTTGAACTTCTGTGATAATTTAAGGAAAATATTTCATCCCGCCCTTTGCATGAGTCCCAGTACCACTGTATTCTCCAAAACATTGTGCACAGCTGTGTGAATGTCCAGCTGTGCACAGTTCAGCAAACGATCCGTTGAACAGCATCATCTACGTGGTGGGCACCACCAACGTTGTGTAGCAGAAAGGCCTGTTCTCTGGGTGTTGCTGGGCTGTGACATGGTCAAGGAACCCTGAGGCACTGTACAGCAGTCAGGCTGTGACTTACAGGGGGACATGAGATTTACAAGGCAGCTACTTGAATTAAGCTGCAAAGCCTCTGCTACAGCTCACACCTATCTCCAGATGATGTATAGAAGACAGCAGAAAGTAGAAAAGCTAATTAAGTAGGGCTGGTGAGCAGGCCTTCAAATTTGGGAGGTATGTGAGGCAAGAACTTATATTCTGTTATACTGGTGCTGGGCTAGTCCCTCTCCTCACCACATTCAGCCTCGATGAGGCCAAAATCTCAGTTGTGACCTGATTATACCAGCTTGAGGTAGGAGGTCATATCACATTTGTTTGTGTTTGGATTTTTCAAGCAGATCCTGTCCCTCTTGACATGGATCTTTCTGTGGCAGGGAAAGATATCCAGATCATGGCAAACTGTCATGCGTGTCCTCCAGGTCAGGTACCATGAAGCCTTTTTTGAGAGAGTGCGAGGGAGGGGAGGGCAGCTTGTCCTCGCAGTGTGGAGCTACTCCTCCTGCTTCAGACAAGGAAGAGTCTGAAAGAGAGTTAACATTTTTTCTCATAGAGAGAGCATTTCAGGAAGGGATGCTGGGGAATCCAGCCAGGTTTGTGAGCCAGAGGCAGGAGAGTCTGCCATGTGAAAAGAGAGGGGGCAGAGAAGGGAAAACTATTAGAAGGGATGGAGCTGGAAGCGATGGAAAGACGGCTCACGGGGGTGAGGACACAGGCAGGGTGGTGTCAGTGGGCAGCCCTGTGTAGCGCAGCGCCAAGATGGTTACGTTGACCCCTGTTGTCATTTAGGTCACTGCTCCCTGCCTGCCGTCAGCAATGCATTCTCTCTCGTTCTCTCATGAGACAGCAGGTTCCTGGGGTTGGAACTCCCTTCATGAGCTGTGTTTTGTTCAATATCCAGCGCTGCCATGTAGTGGTCCTTCACTTCTTGCTGGGGGATGAGTGGGGTTGCAAGGCTCCATCGCCGGCTGGTAACTCAGCATAGATGAAGGGGCAGGGAGAAGCATCTGAAAATACTGATGTCACAGCCCTCCCCTCTTCCTCAGGTTCTGTTTTCACTATAGCTCCCTATGAAAAACTTTAATCTAAACATAATATAATAAAGAAGCCTTCCACACTGACATGCAAAAAAAATCTTCGCTCGAAAGCTGCAAGATATCATCAGCTTGTGGAGCCTGTCAGCAGGTCAGCGGTGTGACTGAAGTTTATTAGCAGGACTGACAAGGTTGTGCCAGTCTGTCTGTGCCAGCAGCAAATCACAAGGTTTCCAATTCAGAGCCTCTCCTTAACAACAGTCCCCGTTCCTTGTTTTTATTTGTAGGACTGATTGAGGGCACTGTAAATCTGTAAGTGAGCAGTGCAAGGACCCGAGCTAGAGCGCGGGGGGCAGTCTCGGAGGAGGACAGCTTTACGAGTGTGTGTGCTTCCCGTGACTCCCCTGGTTTACCGAGGTAGAAGCTCCGATAAAAAGAGCGCGTGAGCTAATAGACAGGAGAAGTAGGTTGCCCACGAGTTACTGGTACTCTTCTGCTCTCTTGCCTCTAGAGAGCGGCACTCTTGGAAATACACAGCTGTCATGCAGACCTCATCAGATTAAAGGCAGTTTGCCTGAAAAAAAAAAAAATTGCTTTATTTATTGAATTTTGGTGCTTTGCACCAGATGACTCATTGTCACGCTGCTTTTTCCTTTACTCACTGAACTAGAATCGTGTAGCATGTTCCTTTCATCCATTGTGGCTTGTTAATAAGATGAAAGGACAAATTTTTAAGACTATTCTTACCCTATCAGAGATCAGGAACATCATTAAATTTTTCCCTTTGGTTAACTGGCTGGCATTTGAAGCTGAGGAGTGCAGTTTAGTATTAGTAGCCTCAGACCTGAAATTTAAATCTTTTATAGAGTTCTTATCATTGGTTCTGGGACCCTCAAGGTGTGGAAATGCAGGACGTTTGAAGTCACCAGCTCTGCTTGTTGGATTTTAGCCAAGGACATTTGCATAAATATCTTCCCTGGGTATGATATTAAAAAATCACACAAATTACTGTTTTGCCCATTGTTTCCCAGAGTCTGATCTAACTCTCTAGGAAGCTGACAAGAGTATTCTTTGATTTTAATGAGAATTGGATAGACTCAGTGGACCAGCTATTCATTTAGCGTGAAGTCAACAGAGCACAACTGGCTTCCGTAAAGGTGTGCCAATTTACAGCATGTGAGGAACAGCCAACGTGTTGTTCCTCAACAGCTTAAAAATACACTAACTCTGCAGTCACAGGTTGATATCAGGATTTAGGTGTCAAAACATTTGGATTTGAGCTGGTTGGGGCAGCAGGTGGGGGAATAACAAAAAACAAGTGAATAATTTTTCTGAATAAACAGTGCCACCTCTGTTAATCTTTCAAGTTAAGTCTCAGAATCCCAAATATTTGCCTATGAAACAAGTCGGTGTGCACTAATCTGAAAGGAACACAATCTAGCACAGACCTTCTAGTACAGCATATCCCCCAGCTTTTACACCAGAAGCAGTAGTGTGTTTGGCAGATTATGAAAGCTAGGCAAACAAATAGACCAGGCCTGTAATTACCTGTCCCGGAGAATTTCTAGATCTTGTTAGATTGCTGTATTCTATTTTTTTACCAAATGATAAAAAGGCCCACATGTGGGAGGCTGTATTTTTATAGAAATAAAATGGAAGATTAAGACAAAAGCACTACTTTATTGCAAATAGCTGTTTTCCTTATGAAAAAAAAAAGACAATTAGTTAAATTAATTACTTTAATTATATGGTCCCATTATTACAGCTTTTGATCACATTAAACAGTGACACCCCACTTACGAGGTGAAGTTCACCTAAGAAGAGTAAACATGGGTAGCCGTTCTGGCTGAAAGGGGTGGCTGCAGTTAGGGCACAGCAGGATTTTATGTAGATAGAATTAGGATGAAGAAAATTGATTTTTAACCAACCATGAGGACCACAGAAAGAAATTACAATGCTCCTTGAGGGAACAGAAGTGCAGTCACCCCCACGGGAAGAGAACTAAACTTCATTTCTCAATGAAGCTGAATTTCACCAAGATTCAATAATTAAACTGCCTTCTCTGACAGTCAGGATATTTGCAGCCAAATGAGTGTTTCTCCCCGCTTAATTGATAGGAAGGCACATTTGCATTCAGTGCTCGCCAGGGCTAAATCACCACTGCATCCCTGCTCAAAGGCCAAAGACTGGGGAGATGAATCTGGGTGCTCGGCAGAAGCCACGGGTCAAACCCCACCACGTCTGCTGGTGCTGAACGCTGGTGCTTCTTCCTCGGACACCGCCGTTAGTCGCAGTGGGCCGACCTGCCACTGGCTCTTCTCATCAACTGAGGGCAAACCTTGAGTTAAAAATGGCAACTCCTTCGAGGTTATCTCACAGGTTATTTCACAGGCATCTTCTCTGTAGGAAGCTGCACCGGTGTATGCTGAAGAAAACATTTGCCTTGGGCTCTGAGCCACTTTGGTCTCAGTTATTAGGGCCTGGGCAAGCTGTCATGGGGAATGGACCACTGTCACACAACAGCTGTGTGTCACATGGTGTTACGAAGACCTACAAGGAGTGAGGGGTTGGAAAAGTTGGAGATATTGCTTGGGATTCACCCAGAATTTACAGCGTTCTCCAGGTGATCCAAAGAGCTGGTGATTTGCCCTGGGCTCTGCCCGCCTCCCCCACCAAGCCTCCAAGCTGTCACCAGCTGGCTGCTTCTGGGATGCGAAGAAGCCGGTCCCAAAGGGGACACGAGCTGCGATGCCCGTCCCTGCCTGGGGCTGGCCGGCATCCCTGGCTGCTGCCTGTGGCACCCGAGCTGCCGGCACAGGGCAGAGCCCCTGGTTCAAGCCCTGCTTGCACCACACCACAGGGCTGCTGGTCCCACCGCTGAGCGCCAAGCAGCCGTGACGAGCCTTAAGGACCGGAGAGAGGAGAGGGGGAACGGCAAAGGCTGGGAAAAGGAGCGAGTCTGAGGAGAGAGGGAGAGAAGAGGAATGAAAGGAAGAAGGAAGGATGTGAGCCAGTTATTAGGGCATTTCGGTAAGGAGGAGAATCACTGTGTCTGGGAAGCATTACACTTGCTCAACCCTTTCTAAATTAAGACTTGTAAACTAAAGTGAAGACGATAACTGTAGGAAACAAGACGCAGGTGCAGAGCAGGAGGCAAAGCGTGGCTGGTAATGAGGAAGAGGATTCTCCTTCGGCACGAAGAGGAAGCTGCAGGGGAAGCAGATGCTGCTTTCTGGGAGCTGGAGCGAAAGGTAATGTCAGGAAGTCAGGAGTGGACAAGACTTTTCACTTTTTATGATTTTTCCGTCCCCATAATGGCCTTTTTAATCAGATTACAAGATCATATGAACTGGAGAAAAGAATGAAAATGGCTGTCTCGCTGCTTGTGCCTGGAGGACAGCAGGGCAGCAGCCAAGGTGAGGGACTCTGATGGGTCCCAGCTACAGACGGAAATGCACTGGTGTGAAGAGAAATGCCAAATGCTCTCCCACAGCTTGTGTAAAAGCAAAATTGCTTCTCACTTTCTTCAGTTCCCTTGAAAATTCAAAACACTGGAAAATTACTTTCTGTGAGTTAAACAAGGAGGTTAGTTCCCAAATGGGAATCTTCATGGAAACAGGCTTTAGACAGCTGCTTAAGAGAATGTTTCCTTCAAGACTTTATTATAAAATTATATGAAGGAATTGTAAGTTTTGTTATTCCTTCAGAAATGCCCTGAGCTTGCAGCTCCCCTAGGTCTTCCTGTCCATGTTCACACTTAATAAAGCAGTGATTGACAGATGTTATGATGAGAAGGCTATTTTGTAGTCCGTGAGGGAGCAGAGGAATAGGTGTTAGCCAAGCTGTGGTTGCAAAGCACCACCGTGACACCTACTGGACCCATGGCTGGAATGGCCACCAACTGGTCTTGTCAATGAGAGGTGAAGCGAAGTTGGAGCTGTGAGCTCACACTCCAATGACGTCCTGTCAGTCCAGCTGCGTGAGATTCCACACAGACTCCAGGCAGCAGCACATAAAAGGTGGCAATTACTTTTGCATGGAGGTTGTCCAAAGCTTTTTTGTGGCAAAGCTTGTATTGGAAAGCTTGCCATGGAGCTGCCTATGGTCTCCCTCTGGGTTACTCATCACATTGCTGTGTTCAAGGGCAAAGTCAGGAACCTCCCTGTCACCATAAACCGCAAGGGAGATGGCTGAAATCCCAGCTTTGGGAAAGACCAGCTTTCCTGGTTGGACACAAATTGGATGAATCCTCAGGTCGTGGAGGACTGACATTACCTGCAGACATCAAGATTATCTGCAGAAAAGAAGAACTTCATTGTTCAAGAGTGGAGGCTGTGGAGGCATAACGACTCAAAATACAGTGTCTTTGGTTTTAGTCTCAGCCTTAATGTGTGCTCGTGTCTAATGCTGTCCTCAGCGGAGCTCTCTGTGCCTGGGTACACACTTATGAAGGTGCCAGTTCTCAAAGTATTGAAAGTTAGATGGAGTCTGATACATGACAGTGTTTTAGAAAATCAGTGGAGTCAAAATGCACCAGTGTAAAGTGAACTTTTAAATTAAGACAGCACAGATCAGACAACACCCTCCTTGGCTTGCCAGCCTCAGTGATGGTCACAAGTCAGAGACTCTGAATATATGGATTTGTTACATTACCGGGATGAAGCTGCAACACCTCTTGGAGGAGCATTATTTATTTCAAGGCCATTGAAAGGTGCCGTGTGGCCTTCTCCAAGAAGCAAACGTCACCACCACGGCTGCGTCTTCCAGCAGCCACCCAGACACGACTGCATCGGGCTGGCAGCACCACCTGCAGCAGCAGCCAGCGTACGGCTCGATGACGCCTGCAGCCGCTCTCTCCTTCCTACGTCGTTTTCATTCACTGCCTTATTCCTCTTCTTTTCTATATTGCTCTTCACGCTTGTTAGCACAGCTAAGATAAAATCATCTTTTATCATGTGTGACCCAAAAAACATCTAAAAGTAACACCCAGAGCAGTGAAACATAGTTAGCAGCTTGCCAGACTCTGGAGCAGCTGTTAAGAATCTGTGTTTCTCCAGACAGGTCATTAGAAAAAAAATTAGTGCTGAAGACAGTATCCTCCGTGTTGGGATTCACGCTGGGTTTTTTTCTCACTTTGTATGTCATTTGCCTGTTGTCTTTTTAAAGGAGTAATCAGAATGATGAGCCATTTACATAGGTCAGGAAGGATTCCCAACTCTTCCTCTCCCCCAAAGCAGGACAGCACAAGACCACCCCTAAGCTCATCAATGATGTATTTAAAATTAAAAATTTTTGCTCTAATTGATAAGTAAGCAGGAAAAAATATGTTGATACATAAAATTGACAGCCTTATATTTCAAGTGTTTTAGCCACTTGGCCCTCCTTTTTTGTGTCTTGAATAAGAAGCTGAAAAGTTCTTTAACGGTGGCTGTTACTAAAAAAGCAAGCCAACTATGACTTGCCATAAAACCCTGAATCAAAGTTGATTTTTTAATCTTGTAGCAGTAAGCCCAGGCCTTTACAAGATATGCAAACCTGCTTCCTTCTTTAGCCCAAGACACTCCTTTATCATCAACGCACATGTATCAGAAAGCAAAATTTAGCCTGGAGTAGCTATTCTTTTACAGTCTTCCCAGCAAATATTACCTTTCTGTCCCCCAAGGCTATCCAGATATCCTGAAGAAATTAGAGACAGAGCAATTCTCAGCTCGAGGGATTAAATCAGCTTCTTGGAAACCCAGGATCAAGGAAGAGCAATCCCTTCCTAACTCTCTGAGCTCCCGGTGGGCTCAGCTCTGGGGCAGGAACGAGCCACTACCCAAGTCTGTAATCACAGCTCCTTAGAGGTGCCATCTGTGTTGTCTACTGCGTTGTATTGTGGTACGGCCCCCAGTGACAAAAGTCCAGATCAGTTGTTTCCTAGGTTTATCAGACTAATTTAGATCACACTAATTTAGATCTCACTTAAAAAAAAAAAAAGATGCACCCCCTGTGAGCCATGACTTTACCAATTTTCTTCCCTTTAAGAAAAAGCAGCATGTTAAACAATTCAGCTGGTGCAAATTTCACTTAGTGTCTGAAATATCTAGAATGTATTTCAGAATAAATTCTTTACTTCTACCTAATTTTCCCCAGAACTGAACAATAATGAACGGTTTTATGTCTCCCACCAGCTCTGTGGCTCCTCTGTGGAATTCTTCTCTCCAGCTTTCCAAGTTCAGTTACTTTCTCAGGATGCAATTTCAAGCTAACAGTACTAATAGCTCCGTGTCTAGCAGTCCTCTACAGTCAGGGACCTGGAACAGGATACACAGGAGAGATGTTTGGTTTGGGTTTGCTGGGGAGTTTCTTGCCTCTTGTGGAAGGTGCCATCATAGCCTCAGAATTTTCTGGAGTTTGTGAAACGGTTTCTGGGGTTTGTCACACTGCTGTCTTCGAAGTCTGTGCATCTGCGATGTCTTCACCCTTCTACGCTTCGTGGAGCTCATTACATTAATTGTTTGACCTTTCCTATAATGAAGTGGAAGTTCTGCTGTTCACATTACTGACCTTTCTGTGTGACGCTTCTAGATCTATGGTGGGAATTCAGATCCTGTGGAAGAGCTATCAGGGGAGCTTTTAACCAGAGTCCAGGATGGAGAGATCCCTTTGAACGGCAGCAGATGCCCTGTTCTGGTCCAGTCAGCCCATATGTGAAAGGACATGAGGGACCTCCGACAGGTAGCAGCTGCTACCATAGAGAAGCATAATATGGTGAGTGAAGATGAAGACAGCTCCTTAAAAACCTAGAAGTGTTAAAAAACAATGAACAAATCATAAATAGAGTCACAATTTTCAACACCACTAATCTAGAAAATATTTCTGTGATCGATGTGAGATTGCAGTCTCTTGGCCTGAAAGTCACACCGGGTTTAGCAGAGCAGAGTTTAAGCTCCGACTTGGAAAGAGATGGCTGAAACAACCTGGACCATCACCCAAAATACAGGCTGCACACTGTGGCCAGTGAAAAGCCACATCGTGTGGCCAGCAATGCTTTATAAAGTGCATTTTGGTGAAGTACATGTGTGTGAACAGAAGCAGTAAGAAAATAGTAAGCGGAAAGGAAGAAAATATCATTAGTATTGGAAGAGAAGCACAGGGAAGAAAGGGGAATAAGTAAGCAAAAAACTTTATTTTAAGTAAATTTCTGAATGGGGAAAAAAAAAAACAACAAACCACAGAGCAGAAAAACAGAAACATTATTTCCTGTTGGTGGATTCTTACTGTTCAAGGAAAAACAAGATGTATTCCCACAGTGGATGTCTGTTGGACCATGTGAGAGAAATAACCATCTCCATCAACCGTTCTTCTAACAGGCTGGACTCTGGGATGAAGCAGATAGCAGAAAGAACCGGGGTGATATCCAGGGAGATCTGTTTTTTTAAAGCCCAGGAGCTGGAAGGGCAAGAAATACAAGGTTAAATGTAGGCCAGCTGCAGAGCTGGAGGAGTCCCCAGTGAGCAGAGCATGGGCTAGGATTTGAGAAATCTGATAGCACTTCAGATTTATCTTCCACTTGCACTGTGCTGTGTTTTAGTCCCATCGATGTGAAATAGAGCTCTTTCCTACCTACCAGAGAAAGCAATAAGAAATAAAGTAATTTAGCACTCCTCTGGTGATACCGGTGTGGTCTGTGATGTATCAGGTGGGTGACGAGTTATCACAGAAGTGACAAATCTAAAGAAACTCTCTTTTTTCCAAAATCTTTAAAAAAAAAAAAGAAGAAGAAACAGAAAAAGTCCAACCCTAAAAAAACCCAAAAACCAGACTGAAATAATCTGTTGGTAGCCTTTGGAAGCTGCCGGTTAGACAATAGCTGAACACCAAGAAGAAAAGGCCAGCTAGGTTTTCATTTTATCTGGGACTTCTCTGCTTGGATAGCACCTGCAGACCTCCTACCACTCACAGCTCGTGAGCCCGAATATTCTTGCAATGCCAGACCCGAGTCACAGCGGAGCTGTTAGCGGTGTGGTCACCTGGGCAGGTCTGAGATGAAACAAGCCAGAGGGTGACACTACTAAGGTGACCCTCGCGCTAATAGTGCCAAGCCGTCTCCAGCCCAGCGCTGTGCCCGCATCAGAGGCTTCTAGCAACAGGTATGGCCATCAATGAAATTCATAACTGAATTGTTTAGATAATTTAAGTAATAGATAAAATATATAATTCATTAAATCAATTGTATAATTAAATATATGCTTGTGAGCTAGGATCTCCAGCATGCACGAGAATTTGACTGTCCAAAGGAGCAGCGAAGGTCAACTCACCTTCTCAGCTGTGTCCCAGAAGCACCAGGACGCATCTCATCCTTCTCACAGGTTGGAGGGGAGGGAGAGTTTCCTTAGTCCTCCACAGGAAGGAGACAAGGACATTTCCTTCACAGGGAAGGTCTCTTCACAGGGGTGGTCCGGCTGCATCTGACACAGGACTTCAGGACAATCTGATGATAACAGCCCCAGCAGCCCTTGTTGGCTGGCGTTGTCCCACCAGCAGCAACACTGAACACACCATCATCATCTCCCCTGTGCCTCTCGTCGGGCACAGCCCTGGCACGGGGGACACCCCCTAACCAGGCACTCAGCACCCAGGCTCCCAACCCTGTACCACCACACCTAGCAGCGGCGGCTGCACGAGCACATCTAGCACCCTGTTTAACTAGCAATAAACTGCACTAAGTAGTAAGAGAAAGAAACAAATATGGACCTTCTAGGAGGTTTTAAGGTGCGTGCCCAGCTTTGCCTAATTTGCCTAAGGTTTTTTTTTTCATTCATAAAATTCTGGTATAGACAGAAGAGCGTTTCCCAGCCTTCTTCATCTGCAAAGGCACAGCACCTTAGCAGGTAGGTAGACCTTTTGTTTAAATAAGACTACAGGTTGTTGCTGACATGCAGCATATTAAAAGCAGAGCGATATGTCAAAACCTTTACACTGCAGAATTCTTCGAATTGAACAATGTCCTTGTTAAAATATTTATAGGAGAAAAATTTTTGGGGAAGAAAGCTAAATAATCACATTAAAGGCTTCCACCCCGTGAGTTTTGAGATAGGATGCTTTAAAATAAAATTTTTAAAGATACCTGGAAGATCCTGGACCAATAGGAAACGCTAGTCTCAAATCTCTAAGATGCCATATCACATTAACCTCAGACTTTACACACACACAAATCCTCCTCTGGCTGGAGGAAATAATTGAAAACTGGAAAGGAGTATGCAGCTTTTTTTTCAGAAAGTCAGAAAAGTGGGGCTTGGCATGTAAAGCTAGGCATAATCTTCACAGTGGGATCACTGCAGGCTTCTTAAAATGTGAAATATTTGGGGGTTTCAGCTCTGTACCTCACAGTCTCACTGTATTGTATTTATGGACTACAAGGCTGCTAGACTTCCTATTGTTTTTCCTGATTATTTTTTGTGTCTCGAGACCTTTTGACAAAGGGCAGAATCCCAAACCAGCGCAGCTGTAAGAGGTGGCAGCTGTCTCACCTTGGCCATGCGCAGTGCGGCTCTGTCCTCCAACGCGCTCAGCGCTGACCGGCGCAGGACATCCCCCCGCGTTCACACCCAGCCTCCAGCCCCTCGGCAGCTTCCTCACCGGGGGACAAGCGCATTAGCTGTGGGACTGGGCTGGAGGGTCTGCAGATAGCCTTCACCCGCTGGCCTGAAGGTCTTGGTGGCAAAAGATACACTGAGCCACAACCACTGCTAGGAGCTGCCACAAATGGCTCTGCTTTTGTTTTCACGGAGAAAAGTCCAGTCCCACCCAGTTCTTCCCAACAGTTTGTGAGTATTGCCCTGGTACTTCTGGTCTTGGCTGGTGTCTTCAACCTGCTCAGCTGGTTAGAGGCTTCGCTTTACCAAGAAGTGCAGAAATCTTACGTGTTCCCTTCCTACGTCAAAACCAGGTTGTGGTGCAGGCTTGGCAGAGGTGAGATCCGCAGCCTTCTCTGCTGAACTCGGAGGTGAGTTTGCAAAGCGTGGGCAGCGCGCAGGAGAGGTGTGCTGAAGGTTAGCCCAAGCGGGTCACAGGCATGCTGACCCAAAATATTGCCATTTGCTTGAGTTTTGTTTCTTCGTCCACCCAGCTCAGCCTCCTCTTTCGGTAGCAGCAATTCTGGGATGCATTTTTCCCCATCAGACAGAGCGCTTGGGTGCCAGTAACTTCGTTGCACGTATCGTGTTGCAGCCCAGCACTGTGCTTTAGTTCTCATATGATGTTCGGCACTTTCATGAATTATATTGATTCTAGAAGAGTCTGATCCTGCTCTTATTGAAGTCAACGACAGGACCTCCATGAAACCTGATGCATGCTCACTGTCCATTTCTCTGCTCCTCAGAAAGCAATGATAATATCAAGTGGCAGGAGGCAGGCGGGCGAAACGCCTCGCGCTGGCTCTGCAGCGGCCAGTTCTTCAGGCTGGCCACGGCGTTGAAGCCGGTCGCAGCCTCAGAGCACCATTCTGGCAGCCGGGATCAGCGGCGCGGTGGGCGTGCGGTGACTGTGCTCCCTTCCCCCAGGGGACCCCTGGCAGATCCCTGCAAGGCGTCACTCTTCCCACGCCACCAGGGATTTCAGCCAGGAGGTCGCCTTTGCCATCCTCTCGCTCCCCTCGCGCACACGCTGCCATCTTAGACTCACAGACTCATAGAAAGTTTTGGGTCGGAAGGGACCCCCAGAGATCATCTAGTCCGACCCCCCCGC